>ENA-ORSY01002253-ORSY01002253.1-human-gut-metagenome-genome-assembly--contig:-NODE-2253-length-11361-cov-6.487175_pt1 | contig 11361 bp, 11 predicted proteins | sample MGYA00242193_ERZ509160 | MGnify/ENA primary metagenome ERZ509160 (study PRJEB26280, sample SAMEA2338670) | human gut metagenome | biome: human gut; feature: human-associated habitat; material: faeces...
ATGTGACATAGGGCGAGGGAGCGGTAGGATGATGCCCCAGCGCAAAGCCCCTGCCATTTTCCAGCATGACGGCCTTTATGATCTCATAGCCTTGGTTTTTGTCCATACGTCCTCCTTTCCAAAATGTTAGCAATATTTCTGCAAAACCGGGCGGGGCTATGAAATCATACACCCCGCCCATGAAGCGGCCCCGGAAAGCCCTGCAATTAAGGGTGTTTTCCGGGGTCAAATGCTCACAGCCTACCCCCGGTATTTCCGCATATAGCCGCGCTGCTTCTGCCGCCTTGCAGCACGGGCGCAGGTCGGGGAGCAATACCGCTGCCGCCCGTCCGGGAGGAAAGCCCTGCCGCACACCGGGCAGGGCCGGGTTTCCGCCACGGTCTCCACGGTCAGCGACCTTTCCAGCACGGGATCAAGGGGCAGCAACGCCGAACGGAAATAGCGGCAATAAGCGCCCGTCCAGCATTTCCCCAGCATATAGCACTCGCAATCCAGCGGCAGACAGCCAATGTCTTTGTCATAGTTGGCACACCACCGTTTCACAAGGGAGCGGATCGCCGCTTTTTCCTGCCGGGTCAATTCACGGCTCATTTTTGCCCCCTGTCTTTACCCTGAGCTGCTCCCGGTAGCAGAACACGCAGCCGATCCCGTGCCAGTAGGGGCAGCCATCACAGCGGGAGCCTTTAGGCGGCAGGTTGGGCGGGACGCCTTTGAAGTAGCTCTTTTCTTTCATAAAGTCCTCATAGGGGCTGTTGGTAAACCTCATTCTTCACCGTCCTCGTCCCACGGCGGCCCGTCATCCTCGGGATCGGTTTCGTCATAATCCTCCGCGCCATCATATTCGCCGCCGTAGTCCGTCTCGGACTCAGCGGCCCGCTGCTTCTTGGGACGGTAGATTTTGAAGTACCAGCCAGCGCCGCCGCCAATGACCACCACGGCCAGCGACAGCAGAAGCATACCGCCGTTGCCCGTGGCCTTGGGCTGTTCCGGCTCGGGGTCAGGCTCCGGCTCCACCACGGGCGCAGGCTCGGGAGCCTTGCCCTGGCACTCGCTCATGTTCACGCCGCAGACGGCGCAATCCGTGTTGATAGTGCCCACGGCGCATTTGTCTGTGCAGGAGCACTCCGGCAGCTCACCGCCCGCCGCCTGCATCGCCGCCAGCAGGTCGGCCTCGTCCACCATGTTCAAAAAGTAGGTGTGATACTGCTCGCCGTCCTCGTCGGTGGGCTTATCGTAGTCGATGACGATGTAAAAGGTGTTGCCGCCGCTGGTCTGCACCGTGATGAACTGCTTGTTGGTGGCCTTGTCGTAAAGCAGATCACGGGTCACAAGGTTGCCGTCCTCGGTGAAGCCCTCGCCGGGGTCAACGGTTTCGGTGGGCAGCGGCTCCACAGGGTCAAGCCCGTCCCATTCCTCGCCGCCTCCGGCGTAGGCCGTGACCGCCATACTACCCATGAGGACGGACACACAAAGCGTTATCAGCAAAAGCCGCAGTTTTTTCATTCCGTCACCTCCGCCTGTTCTGTCGGCTTCGGGCCACTGTGACCAGAAGCGCCGCTCCGGAGCTGCTGGAGCACCAGCGGCAGATCGGCAAGGGAGATACTCATGCCGCGCACGATCTCCACGATCTCGCTGTTTTCGGCCTCCAGCTTCTTCTGCTCCAATTCTTTAAGCCGCGCCTGCTGCTCGGCAATTTTGGCCTTGACCTTTTCAATCTCGGCCTCGATCTTTGCGCTTTTCGTAATTGCCATATCAAAAACCTCCTTTACGGTAGTCGCCCGTAGGCGTAAAGATGGGACTGCCAATAGCTGCTGTTCAGGTTGGCATAGCTGATGGGGTCGCCACAATGGAGCATCCAGCCGTCGCCCACATAGATGCCCACATGAGAAATGCCCGCTGTGTCATAGGTGCCGACAAAGAACACCAGATCACCGGGCCGGGGGCTGCTCGTCCGGGAGCAGATGTTATAAAGGCCCTGCGCCCCCAGCCGTCCGAAGCTCCAGCCGCATTAATTGTAGACATAGCTGACGAAGCCGGAGCAGTCAAAGGATGTGGACGGACTGCTGCCGCCCCACACATAGGGGAAACCGAGATACTTTTCCGCTTCTTTCAGAATGGCGGCAAAGGTTTCATCGTCCAGATAGGACTCCGGGACTTCATGCTCCGGCGGGCGGTTGGTGATATATTTCCCGATATAGCCGGACGAGGGGAACAGATCAGGCCGGTTTCCTAACGTGGACATATACAGGGCATACATGGAAAGCTGCTCCTCGGACATCATGTAAACCGGGACGTGGGAGAGATTGAAGTTTTCCAGCGTGACATAGCAGATGTAATAGTTGTACGGCACCTCCACCTCATAGTCGTTGCCCTCGCTGTCCGTCCGGGTAACGGTACGGTAGCGCACCTCCACCACCACATCCTCGGTCAAAATGTACTGGCGGTCAAAGAGGTCTTGCAGCGTCCCGCGCACCTCGTCCAATGTCCACGCGCCCTCATGGAGCGCGGAGATCATGGAGATCAGCACATAGGGATCGTGCTCAATGGTGTCGAGGTCAAAATGGTACTCGTCATAATCGTGGGTACGGGTGTAGGTGTCGAGGTAGCGTTGCAGCTCGTCCTCCAAAGCGCAGTAAGCGGCCTCCGACCCCAGCAGGTCAGCATCCTCGGCGGCATAGGTGGATGCGCCGATGGCTCCGGCCACGCCGTTGCCCACCGTCACCAGTGAGGACATACACGATTGCAGCACCACCAGCAGAAGAAACGCCGCCAGCAGCAGGAGCAGCCCGCCGGGGTGTTCCTTGATGTAGGCGGACACCTTTTCCGTCAGCTTGCCTGTGACAGACGCCGTACCCTCGGCGGCCTTGGCGGTCTGCCGGGCAGCCTCCCGCGCCTGCTTTGCGTACTGGCGCTTGATCTTCTGCTTTTGCAGATACCGGGACACCGCGCCGCCCTCCTGCATTTCCGGGTGTTCCTCCACGGTCTTGCGGTAGTAATAATCCGCCGTGGCCTTGATATGCTTGCTCTCGGCACGCTCCACCGCCTTTGCCGGGTGTTCCCGGATGGCCTTGCGGAGCTTGCGCCTGCCGAAGCGGTACACGGACTCCGCCGCCAGTTCGGAACGGTGTGCGCCCTCTGTGCCGACATTTTCATGCTCGACCTCATAGAGCTTGCCATGCACAAAGCCGTGGACGCCGTGTCCGGCGGTATGGGCAAGGCGTTTGACCGCACCGGGCTTTTTCGGCGGTTTCTGCTTTGCCAGCTTCTCCCGGGCGGCGTCCAACTTCTCGCCCCGGCGCTCCATCCGCAGCTTGGACGCCGCCGTTTGCTCCTGCCGGCTTTTCCGCCGAAACTTGGACTTCGGGACATTTTGTCCCGAAGTGGGGTTACTCGTCTGTTCGCTCATGGGCAAGATCCTCCGGGCGGGTCGTCAGCAGGTCATAGATCTCTCCTCGGGGGAAACGGTCTACAAACGGGATGGTGACATTTCCATAGAACAGCAAGCCCTCGCCGGAATTGGAGTGCGTGATGTAGGAGAGCTGATGCTCGGAAATGCCGAGCTGCTTTGCCAAGATCGCACGGTCGCTCTGCGCCTGCGACAGCAGCACCATAAAATCCGTGTTGTCCAGAATGTTCTCGATCTCCCGGCTGGCCAGCAGGTCTTTCACATTCTGCGTCAGCGCCGAGGGGACGCAGCCCTTTTTGCGGAGCATTTTCCAGACCGCCACAAAGTAGCTGGCCGTCAGCGGGTCACGGAGCAGGATGTGGAACTCGTCAAAGTAGCACCAAGTCGCCACGCCTTCGGCGTGGTTGGCATTCACCGCCGCCGTGACAAATTCGTTGGTGGTGTGCATGGCGATCTTGCGGAGGTTTTCACCCAAGCCCTTTAGGACAATGCAGACCACGCGGGAATTGAGGTCAACATTCGTAGGATGGTTGAAAAGGTTGAGAGAGCCTGTGCAGTAAAGCTCAAGCGCCGTCGCCACCCGCCGCGCCTCCGGCTCGGGCTGGCGCAGCAGCTCCTCATACAGATCTTGCAGCAGCGGCGTTTTTGCCGTTTCCAGCCCCAGCGCCATCTCCCGATAGACCAGCCGCACACAGCGGTCAATGACGGTTTTTTCGATGGGCTGCAAACCCTCCTTGCCACCCACGATCAGCTCACACAATGACAGCAAAAAATCCGCCTTCATGGAAAGCGGACTGTCCTCGTCGTTGATATTCATTTGCAAATCCATAGGCGAAATGTGGTGCGGGCTGTCCGGGGCGATCTCAATGACCTGCCCGCCCAAGCGCCGCACCAGCGGGGCATATTCGCCCATCGGGTCAACCACGATGATGCGGTCATTGGTAGCGAGGAACACATTGATCAGCTCACGCTTGGCGGCGAAGCTCTTGCCGCTGCCCGTAGAGCCGAGATACATTCCGTTGGCGGACTTCAGCTTTTTGCGGTCAGCCATGATGACATTGTTGGAAAGAGCGTTCATGCCGTAGTAAAGCGCCTGCCCGTCCATGCGAAGCTCCCGGGTCATAAAGGGAATGAAGATGGCGGTGGAGCTGGTAGTCATGCCCCGCTGAATTTCAATGCCGTTGTAGCCGAGAGCCAGCGAGGACACAAAGCCCTGCTCCTGCTGCCAGTCCAGACGGCGCAGAGCGCAGTTATATTTCTGGGCGATGCCGTTCACCGTGAACACATCGTTTTCAAGGCGCTGCCGGGTGGGAGCAAGGTTCACCACCGTAAAGGTCAGCAGGAACATTCGCTCGTTGCGGCTTTGCAGGTCGGAGAGCAGCTCGGCGGCGTCCTTGGAAAAGGTAATGAGGTCAGGCGGCAAAATCTCCATATCATACCCGGCACGGACAGCCTTTTTCTGCTCCTCCGCTTTCATGCGGCCTATGTCGGAGATCTTTCCCTTGATCGTCTTAATGGCCTTGAGCTGGTCTACCGTCTGAATGTGCATGGTGACGGTCAGCTCGGCGTCCAGTTCCAAAATCTCCGCCAGCAGCTTATCCGAAAGTTCCGACGCCATGATCTGCAAATAGGATGCCGCACCCCACATCTGGCCGACACGGAAAGTCCGGCTCTGCCGGAAATCGAAGCTATCCGGGGCGATATAGTCCTTTGTCCCCATGCCCGTCTTGGGAATGCCTTTCCACGCAAAGCGGAACGGCTCACGCCCGCCGGGATGCATCTGCCCATGCAGCACCGCCAGCCGATCCCGGCCATCCAGCGGGCGGGACTGGACGCCCAGCCGTTTCAGATTGCCCATGACATCCGCCTCCACGCGCCCCAGCCGTGGACGCGCCTCTGCCATGCCCTCGGCGGGTAGGCCAAAGGTGATGTACTTATACCGTTCAATGCCGTTATTGCTCTTGGCGATCTGGCCTTTGAGCATTTCCACATACTCACCCCGGATGCTGTTGAAGTCATCCTCCTGCGCCGGGATATTCACTTTGTAGTGGTTGGCGTTCCGGCTGCGGCGGTTGACAAAGGAAAGCTGGAACGGTAGGGAGCTGTCAAAATAATTCAGGCACGCGCTCCACCCGCTGATAATGGCAGTCTGATCCTCCGTGGACGCCACGGCATAATTGATGTCCTCATATTCCAGCGTCTTTGTATAAAGCCCGCCGGGGAGCTGGCAGATCCCGTCCGGGTGCATGGCGATATAGGGAATGGTCTGCTGGGCGGACAGCGCCCGGTGCTTATTTGCGTTTTTTGGCTTTTTTGCTTTGCTCAATAGGCTCCTCCTTTCGCGCAAATGGGGCATAGATATTTTCCGTTCGGTACGGGCGGATGCCGGGGCGGGTAAACTTGACCCGGATGATATTGCGGATCACCTTTTCAAAGGGCAAACCGTCCTTTTCGTACATGGCAAGCAGAAACGCCGGGAGCATGATCGCCAGCATAGCGAACAGCGCCCCGGTGTTGCCGATGGCCTGCCGGGTCAAAAGGTAGGTGGGAACGCCGATAGCCGCACCAATGCCGAAACAAATAAGCTGTCGCTTGGTGAGGTTGAACGCAATCTTTGTCTTGATCTTGGAAAGGTCATTCGGGACATTCACATAGGGCATGGATCACACTCCTTTCTACACTTCGGGACAATTTGTCTCAAAGTCCGGGATCGTCGGCTCCACCTCGTTGCCCCACACATCCCAGCCGGGAGAGGTCTGCCTTGCGAACAGCTCCACGCGGGGCAGGTTGCCCATGAGGGCAACGATCTTGTCACGGGTTTCGTCCGGCTTTTTGCTGTGGGCTTCAATGGGCGAAATGATAAACTGGTGAATGTCGGCGGCCTGCCGCTTCGGGTGTCCCTTGGTCGCCAGCAGGCAGATCTCGGCGTTCGCCCTCGTCCAGAAGCCCAGCCCATAAAACCAGCTATCCGCCTTTTTGTTCTTTTTGAGCCAGACGAACGCAGCGGATTTATAGGTGAAGCCCCACGCACGGATGAGCCGCAGAGCCTCTGGAAGCTGGGGAAAGGTCGCCCACATGAAAAGGGCGCTGTCCTTGGCCGCAAGCTCGGCCACAGGCAGCGCACACAATTCATCAATGCTCATGGTGGGATAGTGATTTTCCGCCGCGCCCTGCACTTTCTTAGCCGAGTAGCGCCACGGGGGATCTGCGTAAATGATAGGGTATTTTTCGATAGCTATTCTCCTTTCCCGCCCCCGGCTACGGCCAGCCGCGCCGCCTCGATACGCTGAGCGGTGATGGTGTAGATAGAGGGGGCATTTTCAAAGCAGATGAAACGGCGGCCTGCGTTCATGGCGGCAACGGCAGTCGTGCCGCTGCCTGCGCAGATGTCCGCCACCACCGCTCCTTCGTCGGTGTAGGTCTTAATGAAATACTCGCACAGCTCTACGGGCTTTTGCGTGGGATGGATGCCGCCCGTCACCGTCGGCACGAACAGCACATTTCCCGGATAACGCCGTCCGTCGCTGGACTCTGAGCCTGTCCGTTCAAACTTGCCGTAGTTGGTACTGCACCCGCTGCGGGGATTGGTCTTGCGGTACGGCTCCCCATAGGTGAATTGCGGATGGTACACCGGGGACTTCTGATAGAACACCAAAATGTTCTCGGACTTTTTCAGCGGCGCACGGTTGGCATTGAGAAAGCCAGTTGCACGGGATTTATACCATACCCACTCATAGCGGAGCATGGCGAGGTTGGATGCGCCCAGCACCTTGTCAAAGGGGCATTGAGCGAAAAACAGGATGGCTCCGTTTGGCTTCACCGCCCAGCGCACCGCCTCCCACAGCTCCGGGAGCGGCAGCGGCACATCCCAAAAGTTCCGTGTCGTGCCGTAGGGCGGATCGGTCAAGAGCATATCCACGCTATGCTTTGGCAGAGAGCGCAAGCCCTCGATCCCGTCCATGAGGTGCAGCGCATCCAGCTTTGGGACATTTTGTCCCAAGGTCATATTCATCCCTCCTTTAATGTGCGCTGAACACGCTGCGGGCGATGGAGCCAGTCTTGAACAGGCAAAAGCAGAGCAGCACGGAATAGCCCATGCAGCCCCATATCGCGCCGATGGGGTCGCCGCCCGTGGCGATACCCTGTATCAGCACCGCATAGATGGCAACGCAGACGAGGATCAATAGCCCTTGAAAGCCCACGGCAAACAGGGACTTCAAATAGTTCTGCCCGGTATTGCCCAACTCCCGGTTGGAGAGCGTGGCAACGGGGATGGGGGCTAAGCTGGTCAGCAGGTATATTTCGATCATGCGGCCATAGACGATCACGAAGATCACAATATTGATTGCCCACATGGTCACATGAATGAGCAGGGATTGCAGCCACAGCCCCAGCAGAGAGCCAAGCCCCAGCGTTTCCAGCGTGGCCTCCAAGTCGGCAAGCATGGCCTCTGAAATGTCCGTTGAGCCTTGCACAATCCCGGCTGCCCGGGCGATAACGCTTTGGGACACATCGAACACGGCCATGACAATATTGAAAGTGTTGGATAAAATCAAAATGGCGCAGGCCGTTTTGAATATCCACTTGAAGAAGATCCAGTAGTCCAGATCATGCAGGTTGTTCTTTTCGATAATGAGTTGGATCAGCTCATAGGTGGCAACGAAGGTGAGGATCAGACCGGCAATCGGCAGTATCACCGTTTCAGAAAGCTGCCGGATTAGGGAGAACACCCCGGCGTTCCACGCCGCCGGGGTGGTTCCCACTTGCACCGCAATCTCTCCGACACGGGAATTGACCGTATCAAAAAGGCGATTGCGTGTAGTATTTTCCTTTTTGAGGAGAATCGCACACAGGGCCGGTGTGAGCGTCAAGGCAACAAAACCCGACAGACACACGGCAACGGCCACGGTGGCCGAGAACTGACGGTAAAGCTCGCCGGCCATACCGCCCAAAAAGGCCACGGGCACAAAGACGGCCGAGAGCACGAGGATGATGGCTACGAGGGCACTTGAGACTTCCTTCATGGCTTTTTTCGCAGCCTCGTGCGGACTAAGACCTTCGCTCATCAGACGGGAAACGTTTTCCAAAACGACAATCGCATCGTCAACGACAATACCGATGACAAGCGTCATGGCAAAAAGCGTGAGCGTATTTAAAGAAAAGTTAAAGAGCCAAAGACCGGCCATCGTACCGATGAGCGAGACAGGGACCGAGAGCATCGGAATGAGTGTTGCGCGCCAGTTTTGCAAGAATAGATAAATGACGAGCAACACCAGTAGACCGGCTTCTAAAAGCGTGATGAGCACTTCGTGGAGCGAGGCATTGACAAAGACTGTCGTATCGTCGGTGATTGTGTGGGTGATTTTGTTTTTCGGATACAAGTGAGCAAGACGGGCTAGTTCTTCTTTTGCGGCTTTGGCTGCAGCAACGGCATTGGCGCCGGTTTGCAAAAAGACAGCGAGCGTAATCGAAGGTTTCCCGTTAAAGATGTTGACCATCTCGTAGCTGCGGTTTCCGAGCTCAACGGTGGCAACGTCACGCAAGCGGACAATGCGGTTTTCCGAATCCGCACGCAGAATTACCGAGCCGAATTCCTCAGGCGTTAAAAGCTGTCCTTTGGTACGTGTGGTGTAAAAAAGTTGTTGCTCGTCCGTAGTCGGTGCGACACCGATACGCCCGGCACCGCGTTCGTAGTTTTTATCGTTAACAGCCGCATCGATATCCTCAGGCGTAATCCCGAATTTGGCCATGCGTTGCGGGTCAAGCCAGATGCGCATGGCGCCTTGTGCGTTACCGAAGACGCTGACATCACCGATTCCGGGAAGTCTCCGCAACTGATCGACGACATTTAAAAGGGCGTAATCGGCCATGTCGATGCGGCTCATCGAGCCGTCCGGCGACGTGTACGCTACGATTAAAAGCGTTTCTTCATCATGCTTACGAACGCTGATGCCGTCTTGTTGAATCTTTTTGGGAAGGCGCTTTTCAACGGTTCGAACCCGATTGTTGATTTCCAAAACGGCATCGTTTGGATTGGTGCCGACATCAAAAATGCATGAGATACGGACGTTGCCGTTTGAACGAATACTCGTGTTGTAGTAAAGAAGTCCCTGAATGCCCGAGAGTTGATCTTCGATGGGGGCTGCGACCGTACGAGCTAAAACTGAGGCACTGGCGCCTTCCCAGGATGTCGAGATCGTCACCGCGGGCGGCGCGATGTTCGGATACTGAGAGACAGGCAAAACCAGGTAACAAAGGATGCCGCCGAGCACGATGAGGATCGACAGAACCGAAGCGAAGATGGGACGACGGATGCAAAACTGACTGAGCATGGGGTCTCTTCTTACGGCGTACCGTCACGGGACACGATGTTGACGGAAACCGGCAGTCCGTCCCGCAGACGTTGGATTTGGTCAATCAGGATTTTATCGCCTGTTTTAAGGCCGGAAAGAATAATCCAATCGGTATCTTTCCAAGTGCCGACCGTAACCGGTACGGACCGAACGCGTCCGTCTTGCTCTGTAAAGACACGGTATGTTCCGTCAGACATCTGTTGGACACATTTTTGCGGAATGCGGTACACCCCCGCCAGTTTCTTAAGACCGAGTTGAACGGAAACAAGCTCGCCGGGCACGAGTCCCGAGCCCGGGGCCACAACGCTGCGTAGCGTTCGCGTTGAGGTGGTCGTGTCTATTTGCCGGGAAACATAGTCGAGTTTGGCGGCAATCTCGCGCCGTGAGGAATCAAAGAGGCGAACGGGGTTATCGGTCGTAACGGGGTTTCCCGCTAGGTCACGCTCGGAAAGCTGAAACGTGACGCGCAGATTATCCGGTTGCGTCAATGTTGTCAGTCGTGTGGAATTGGCGCTAATGAGAGCCCCGATATTGAGTTCACACCGACCGGCAACGCCGTTGCTCGGTGCCTTTACACGGGTGCGGTCGAAAGCGACCTGAGCATCGTCTTGTTTTGCTCGTGCTTGTTTGAGTTGTGCCCGAGCGACTTTCAGAGCGCTTTTAGCGTCGTCAAAAAGCTTGCGACTTGTGGCATTGGCTTTTAAAAGCGCTTCATAACGTTTGTAGTCGGTAAGCGCGATTTGTTCCGAGGCAACAGCCTGTTCGACCGAGGCTTTTGCCGCATTTAAGGCCGCTTCATACACGGCATCGTCAATGACAAACAGTGTTTGACCGTCTCGGACCGTATCGCCTTCTTTGTAGGTAATTGCCGTCAAAGTGCCCGAAACTTGAGCACGAATTTCGGCTTGGCGGGCTCCCTCGGTTTCTCCGAGGGTTTCGATCCACAGTATTTCATCGGTCGGGGTCGCACTGACGGCCCGAACGGCTAGCGGCGTTTCGGATGCAACGGCTTGTTTGGGTCCCCCTTTGTCGCATCCCGTGAAGGAGACGAGCATCGCGGAACTGAAAAAAAGAAGCGCAGTCAGCGTGACTGCGGATGTCGGAATTCGCATGATGGTCCTGCCGCATATGTTAACAACCCTTTGAGTAACGTTACCGCGAAGTCAAAAGGCAGTCGATTCGATGCAAGAAAAAACTATTTCAACAAATGTAACGAATTGTACATTCGCCCGAGAGCCGTAACTTAAAGCGGGGCAATCGCTTTTTCAAGCCAACGCATAGAAACTTCCCCGAGATAAGGAGCGAGCCGCTCGCATACGAGGGCGTGATACGTGTCGACCCAAAGCTTTTCGTCTTTCGTTAAAAGTTCGGTCAGAATCAGGGTTCGATCAAACGGGCATAGGCTCAACGTTTCAAATTCTGAAAAGCCCTCAAAGGCGGACCGAACCGGCGTGACTAGGTTCTCAAGACGCACGCCCCAAAGACCGGCCCTGTATAGCCCCGGTTCATTGGAAACGACAATGCCCTCGACAAGGCGCGTTGCGTCCGTTGCCGGAGTTCGCGGAGAAATCGAAAGCGGAGCCTCGTGGACGTTCAAAACAA
>ENA-ORSY01002259-ORSY01002259.1-human-gut-metagenome-genome-assembly--contig:-NODE-2259-length-11341-cov-3.223374_pt1 | contig 11341 bp, 10 predicted proteins | sample MGYA00242193_ERZ509160 | MGnify/ENA primary metagenome ERZ509160 (study PRJEB26280, sample SAMEA2338670) | human gut metagenome | biome: human gut; feature: human-associated habitat; material: faeces...
GGAATCTCTTCGTAAGAGAACCCCATTTCTGTGCAAATATAGCCCATATTTGCTTTAAACGCAATTTTTTGTTCCAGAAAAATAAGAAAAAGTTGCAAACAGGCGCATCTCGTTTATAAAAACAGCATACGACAAAACCAGTAAATATTCAATTATCAGAGATCTAACTTGACTTTGGGGTTCTCTTACGAAGAGAACCCCAAAATATAGAGGATATCTGATAGCAAATCTGTTCCTCTTTTTCAAATAAAGGTATGATAAAATGTAATGTTTTGATGGGAACAACGAATGACAATCAAGACATAACGAGCGAAGCGCCTAAGTTACTGCTCTGCAGTTCAATCGCTTCTGCTTCAGACCCGGGGTCAAATGCAGTAACCAAGCCACAGGCTGGAATAGGAAAAGAACATCCTGAACTCTCGTGGTACTATATGTATCTTCCCTATAAGGAACTGAAGCGTTATATTGCAGTCTTCAGTGGCAGAAAAGCAGTAAAGCTCCGTACTTCGGAAGGGATAACCGAGGAATGTTACTTCTGTTTCAAAGTGTTTTCTTATACCGAGGCAGGTCATCGGAAACGTTTCGAACAGTGTGATTATACCAAACAAGAGTATGCTGCTCGCCGTGAATCCGCCAGAATCGTGAAGGAAGCCTTTTCCACCGGTTCTGCCTCACAACTCAATGCCCTGACAGATGAAAAGGAAGTACAAGGTAGCGGTTGGTTATTTGTGTGCGCTCCTTTGGAGCAACTTCAGCGCATCTTGTCTGCCATGCTCCCCCGCCAATATCTGGTAACGGACTACGTAACCCATCGTGCTGCGGTTATTCCCCAGCGTCAGATGGAGGAATTCATCTATCTATATGAATCCATGCCCTACAACATTGAACTGTTGAACCGTCCTTTGGAGGCTTATCTTCAGAAGAAGCAACGTATTCGCATTACCGGTGGTATTTTTCATGGTAAGGAGGGGTGCATTATGCGGCTGCATCGAAATACAAGGTTAGTGTTCGCTTTTGGAAATATGACGGTGGCTATCAGCTATCTTCATGCTTTTCCGTTCGAGAAAGTGGATTGATGTCAGATTGGATTATATAATGTTTTGGTTAAAAAGCTATGAATTAATATGTATAATGCGTGCCAATGCATGATGAAATAGAAATAATTTTTATATGAAAGTAGTGATTTTAGCCGGAGGTTTTGGTACTCGTATTAGCGAGGAGAGCCAGTTTAAGCCCAAGCCGATGATTGAGATAGGTGGCAAACCTATCCTATGGCATATCATGAAATGGTATTCCAAGTTTGGTCATAATGAGTTTATTATCTGTTGCGGATACAAGCAACAGGTTATCAAGAATTATTTTGCCAACTACTATATGTATAATAGTGATATGACATTCGACTTTTCTGCCAATGGGAAAGTAACTGTACATAGTGATCATACGGAAGACTGGAGAGTGACGGTGGTTGACACAGGTTTGAATACCATGACGGGCGGACGTCTTAAACGCGTTAAAGATTACATATCTGGTGAACCGTTTCTTATGACTTACGGTGATGGTGTGTCAGATGTTGACATTAATGAATGTATCCGGTTTCATGAAGAGACAGGGACTATGGTCACGTTGACAGGTGTGCTTCCCGAAGGTCGTTTCGGAGTAATGGACATTGACGGTTCTATGATAAGGTCTTTCCGTGAAAAGAGTCGGGATGATATGGGATGGATCAACGGAGGTTTCATGGTTGTGGAGCCGGGAGCATTGGAATATATAGAAAATGACACAACGACCTGGGAGCGTGAACCTCTTGAAACGCTTGCCTCCCGGGGGCAGCTTTCCTGCTATAAGCATCATGGCTTTTGGCAGTGCATGGACACGTTGCGTGACAAGGAGAAACTGGAGAGCCTCTTGGCTTCGGGCAAAGCACCTTGGAAATATTGGAAATGATAAAAATAAAAGGATAAATATGGCATTCAATAATGTATATAGAGGAAAGAAAGTATTGATAACCGGTAATACCGGTTTCAAGGGGAGCTGGTTGTCAGCATGGTTACTCATGCTGGGAGCGGAGGTGTACGGCTATTCAAATAGTATACCTACCCAACCGTCCATGTTCGAGGTTGTTGGCCTACCCGATAGAATCCATCACCATTATGGTGACATCCGTAATAAAGAGGAGATGAATGATTATGTTCAGGCTGTAAAGCCTGACTTTATCTTTCATCTTGCTGCACAGGCCATTGTTTCTACTTCCTACAAGGAGCCTTTTGATACCATCACTACCAATGTGGTAGGTACGGCTTCCGTGCTGGAGGCCATCCGTAATATCACATGGAATTGTACCTGTGTTCTTATCACCAGTGACAAGGCTTACGATAACGTGGAGTGGATCTGGGGATATCGTGAGACAGATGCGGTAGGCGGAAAGGATGTCTATTCCGGTTCAAAGGGTGCAGCCGAACTTACTATCAAGTGTTATTGGAAATCCTTTATCCAGGCTATGCCCAATATCAAACTGGGAGTGGCCCGTGCCGGGAATGTTATCGGAGGTGGTGACTGGGCGAAAGACCGTATCATCGTAGATTGTGTCAAGGCATTTTCAAGGAATGAGGTGGTGGAGATACGTAGTCCCAAAGCTACCCGTCCTTGGCAACACGTATTGGAACCATTGAGCGGTTATCTCAATCTTGGACAATACCTTTATGAAGGAAAGGTGGAGAATGGAGAACCGTTTAACTTTGGTCCTCGTGCGGAGCAGACCAAGACTGTGTTTCAGTTGGTTCAGGATTTGGCCGAACTTTGGGGACTGGATAGGAATACGGCAGCCCGGCTGACCGGCAATGTGCCTTTCGAAGAGGCTACTTTATTGAAGCTTAATTGTGACAAGGCACTGGCTTATCTTGACTGGCATTCTACATTGCACTATGAGGAATGTGTACATTTTATTGCTGACTGGTACAAAGCTTTTTATACAGATGCCAATGTGGATATGTATAGCTTAACCACTGCCCAGATAGATTCCTATGTCAGGGCTGCCGGAGCACAACATTTAAAATGGGCGGAATAATGATGGAAGGAGTGACAGTTCATCCCCTGAAGCATATTGTCGTACCCAAAGGGGATATTTATCATGCTTTAAAATCTACTGATGAAGGTTATGTCGGATTTGGTGAGGCTTATTTCTCACAGATAGAACACGGTGCAGCCAAAGGCTGGAAACGCCATAACCGCATGACTTTGAATCTGGTTGTGCCCGTCGGTGCTGTCAAGTTCGTAATCTATGATGACCGTGAGGGCAGTCCCACCCGTGGGCAGTTTGAAGAAATAACCCTGTCACCTGAAAGCTGCCATCAGCGGCTTACTGTAGCTCCCGGACTATGGATGGCCTTTTATGGAGAGGGGGAGGGCATATCCATGCTGATGGATATCATACCTGAACCTCATGATCCTTCGGAAGCAAGCCGGATGGAGCTGGAGGCGATAGACTATAAATTTTAAACATTGTAGCTTTATGAAGATATTGATTACAGGAGCTACCGGATTTGTAGGGCAAACTCTTATCCCCCAACTACAGAAACAGCATTCACAAGTGGATATATTGACACTCAATCGCAGTGTAAGGAAAGCGGAAATAATGTATCCTTCTGATACTTATCCTTGTGTGAAACACACCTATGCCGATGATTGGAAACAAGTGAAACTGTTTAATCCGGAATTGGTGGTACATTTGGCTGCCTTTAATACATCAAGCAATGATTCTGAAGTGATAAACTCTTTGGTGTCAACAAATATAACGTATGGAATTTTGCTTTTGGATGCATTGTCGCAATGTGAATCTTTGAAACTTTTTATTAATACAGGTTCTTTTTCGGAATTCCGTTGGGGAACAAGTTGTTTTAAGAGTGCTTATCTCTATGCTGCGACTAAGACAGCTTTCCGTTCTTTTCTTGACTATTATTCCGATCTTTATGGATTTAAATATATCACTGCAGTTCCATATTCTATTTATGGTGGTCTTCCGACTATAAAACGTCTGATGGACTATATTATAGAATCTATAGATTCAGTGGAGGCTATAGACATGACAAAGGGTGAACAGATGCTTGACTTTATTCATGTGGATGATGTCGCCTCATTTTTTGTCCATGTGATACAAAATATAGACAAGTATCAGCAGTTACAGAATGGAGAAGATTTTCATCTGGGAACTGGTCGGTGTATATCGGTCAGAGAACTGGCATTTATAGTGGAAAAAGTGACTGGCAAACATTGTAACATAAATTGGGGGGGGCGTCCATATCGTGAACGGGATACAATGTATGCCGCTGCACCTATAGCCAAGAATTTGGAACTCACTGGCTGGCATGCGGATATAAAAATAGAACAGGGAATTTCTAATTATATAAGAACAAATTTCAGCTATGAATAATGGCTTCATTAAAAAAAAATATTTTTTGGAATTCTGTACGGGTAGGAAGTAACTTAGTTTTCCCTTTGGTTACTTTTCCTTATGTATCTCGTGTGTTAGGTCCAGACACTATTGGACTATTTAATTATGTCACAGCCATTGCAGCCTATTTTACATTATTTGCCTCATTGGGATTTCCTATATATGGGGTACGTGAAATAGCAAATGTAAAGGATAAACCTGAAGAATTTGGCAATATTGTAAATTCAATATTTACTGCTAATGTAATAGCAACCTTTATTGTTTATCTAGCATATTTTGTGGTGGCATTATTGATTAGTGGGGAATATTTATTGCTTTATTTTATTATAGGATTATCGGTTTTGATGAGCTGTATCAGTTTTGACTGGTTTTACCAAGGTATAGAAGATTTTAGGTATATTACAGTTCGAAGTCTGATAATAAAAGTTATTTCAATAGTTGGGCTTTTTATTTTTGTTCATGACAAGTCTGATTTACTGGCTTATGCTATACTTTCAATTGTAGGAACTTGTGGTAATAATATATTAAATCTGATTCGGATTAATAAATATGTAAAGCTTCGCTTTTCTTTAGTTGATTGTTGGAAACATACTAGGGGAGCTTCGACTTTATTTCTAGGTACTATAGCTGTCAGTCTTTATACTAATTTAAATAGTATTATGGTAGGTGCTTTGGGAACAATGGAAGCTGTAGGATTTTTTACAACAGGCAATAAAGTTGTGAGTCTGGTAATGACTATTATTACAGCGGTGACTTCTACAATTATTCCGAGAATGTCTTATTTAGTAGGTAACGGTAAGGAAGAGGAAGCTGCTTTTTTGCAGAAAAAAACTATTAATTTATTGAACTATATGTCATTACCTATGATAGCAGGTTTAGTTATCTTGGCAAAACCGATTATATTGGTATTTAGTGGTGAAGAATTTCTGCCTTCTGTCATAGTTTTGCAAATACTGTCATTTTTACTTATTGTTATTCCATGGTCGTCTTTTTTAGGCTTGCAGATACTTTATCCTATTAGAAAAGAAAAGTATGGTAATTATGCTGTTATTATCGGAGCATTGGTAAATTTAGTGTTGAATTTCTTTTTAATTCCCCAGTATGCTTATGTAGGTGTAGCTGTTTCAGTAGTGTGCGCTGAAACTGTCATTACTTTGGCACATTATATTTTTGCAATGAAATATATGAAATTAAAACTTCATGATTTTATCCCTATTAAATCCGTTGTTTCAACTTTGGTGATGGCTTTGGTAGTTTACGTATGTTCGTCTTACAGTGACTATCCTGTCTGTGTTGTAGTTTGGGTTATAGTAGGTGCATTGGTCTATGTGGGTACTTTATTGCTAATGAAGGATAAGTTTATGAAAGAAATGATTTTCAAAATAATAAATCGATGAGAGATATATTAGAAATAAAAGATAATTTTTCCATTTATAAAGGAATCAAGAGTAGCCTGTTATGGGGCAATCCAAGTTATTGCAAGAAACCTAAAGTATCCATTATTATGCCAGTATTTAACCATCCTGATTATTTTCGGAAATCATTGAGCTCCGCAATAAATCAAGACTATACTGATGATTATGAAATTATAGTGGTTGATAATAATGACCAGACTGATGGACCGACTAGTAATCAAGTGATTGTAGAAGAATTTAGAAACCCTAAAGTCCTGTATTATAAGAATGAAAAGAATATAGGGATGTTTGGCAATTGGAATAGAGGTATTGAATTGGCAAGAGCATCTTTTGTGACTTATTGCCATGATGATGATATGCTGTTACCGAGTGCATTATCTAGATTGATGGAGCTTCAAAAAAAAACAGGTGATAAGGCTATATTTTCTGCATATAACAAAATGGATGATAAAGAGACAATATTTTCCTCAGGTGAATATATTTCTAAGCGCAAATGGGGAATGCTAGTTTCATGTGATTATTATCCTTATACTTTATTTAATCAGTTTATTAGTTCTGCTGGATTTGGTGTGGGATGTTTGTTTTCAAGAAAATGTTTATTAGAGATTGGGGGATATGATTCTGAATTCTATCCGTCTTCAGATTATGCTATGCAGGCTCATTATACATTCCGTTATGGTAGTGTTTATAATTGCATTCCTACATTTAATTATCGCGTGGTGGAAAATGAATCATTTTCTGTTTATGATAAGTTTGTAGAAGTAGACCGGCATTTTAGGAACTGTATGAAAAAACATATTAGTCTTCCTAATTTTATTTTGAATCGTATTATAAAGGCAAACTATAATATTTCCCAAATTAATTTTGCCATTATTTGGGGAAAAGAGAATATTTCGCTGCATGAAAATGTTAGATTTGGTGACAAATTGATAATGTACATTGTATATAAACTAGCGTTATTTAGAAGATATAAATTAATTTGTAAATAGAGAAATTATTTAGGAACAAAATTTAGGTTTTAAAATACATGATTTTATGGATAAAATATTGACTGTCGTTATACCTACCTACAATATGGAATCTTATTTGGAAAAATGTTTAGATTCCGTATTAGTTGAGCAGGTTATAGGACTGATAGAGGTTATGATTGTGAATGATGGTAGTAAGGATTCTTCTTTGCTAATCGCTAAAAGATACCAAAATAGATATCCAGGTTCTATTGTTGTTGTAGATAAGAAAAATGGTAATTATGGTTCTTGCCTTAATTTAGCTTTTAGTCTTGCAAAAGGGAAATATATTCGGACTTTAGATGCTGACGACTGTTTTGATAGCATTGAGCTTGTTAAATTTATAGAGAAATTGTGTTCTTTACCTGAAAATATAGATTTGGTATTAACAAATTATGTTGTAAATATAGTTGGTACAGGTAAAAGCAGGCTAATTAAGCAGAAAGGATTTTTTGAGAAAATTTATAACCATATTATTGATTTTGAGAAAAATGGAATAATTTATAATATTCATGCGGCAACTTATCGGACTTCGGTTTTACGTGACAACCATATAAGATTATCAGAGGGAATAAGTTATACAGATATTGAATTGTTAGTTTATTCATTATCTTATTGTAAAAGCCTCGTGTTATTTGATATCTCTTTATATAGATATACTATTGGAAGGCAAGAACAAAGCGTGTCTATGTCTTCTTATCTTAAAAATATAGATCATATATCTATAATTTTGCATCGTATCGTTGATAACTATAATATTTTTTTTTCTGAATCTAAATTAGTATATAAAAATCAGATTGATGCTCTATTTCCACTTATAAGCATTTTTTCACGTTTGATAATAATTGAAAAGAGAATCAAACGTAGTGAAAATAATTCATATGTTAGGTTACTTGAATCTGTTATGGAAAAAGATTCATATTTGTCGTGTAAAATGTTAGCTTTAAAAATGACTTGCATTTTTTATTTTAAATTATGGTATAATGGTGACAGATGTAAAAATAAATTCGCTTTAAATTCTCTTTTTCTTTTCATTTCTTATTTGAAAAAGATTAAGACATACATTTTGCAGTAATGAAAAATATGAATAGTGATGTCTAATCACTAGTGTTATGTCGTTTTTATAGCATACACATTACTTAGTATAGCTAAACGGAATGTATTAAGTGATCTATCAATTAATGTTTTATGATTGCAATTTGGTTAGTAGTTTTAGGAATTACCTTTGTCCTATGCATGAAGCGTACAATTTATGGTTGTTGTATGCTTGTTTATGCACGAATTTTGATTCCTGATATAGTTAGGTTGACCCCCTTAGCTGATATAAGTCTAAACACAGGTATAATAGGTATTATTGGCATTTTTCTGTTTAGAGATTTGTTATTCCAGAAAGTAACATTGAACGGATTGGTAAATGATAAGTACATTCGGAATATTTTGTTTTTTGCAATTCTATTGTTATTGTCTATTTTATTGGGAACATGTCTTAATTTTAGCAATCAAATAGGATACCTTAAGCAGTACTTTATTACAGACTTATTTCCTCCTATTGCAGTTGTAGCATCAATAAGAAATAATGAAGACGCTCGATTGCTTCTAAAGAGTGTTTTGATAGCTGTATTAATAAATACCGTTTATGGTATTTTCACAGTTATTATTGGAACCAACCCATATTTGTTTTTTTTGAACTTGTACTATGCATCAGATTTTTCTAAGCTTATAGATGATTCTCTATCTTCACGCAGTGGTATAATAGGAACATCATCTACTTTTCGACATGCTAACTTTTGGGGAACGTTCCTGCCTTTGGCTTTTGTTCTTGTTTTCTATTATTACAGATTGACTAAAAAGAAACTCTTCTTATGGACTACCATATTTACTTCTATTTGTATATTCATTTGTACTAAAAGAACAGCAATGGTAGCTTTTTTCTTGACATTGCTTATGTATTTTTGGTATGCTAATCCAAAGGTGAAAAAGAATATTATAATTTATTCTTTCATTGGATTGCTAGGTGTTTTGTTGTTGGTTTATTTTGTTCCACAGCTGGAATCGGCTAAGAATTTGATAGAATCCTCTCTTTTCTTTTGGGATGATTCTCTAAGAGACAAACATGATGTGGGAGGTTCTTCTATGTCTATGAGAATAAACCAGACTCTGTATCCATGGGTGATGATTTCAGATAACATATTATTTGGCCATGGATTCGGTTTTACAGCAGAAAATTTCAATACGTTTGGACTTCATCCTGTTATGGCAAATTTTGAAACAATTTTAGCCCAAGCTGTATGTAATGGTGGCCTCCTTGGCATTTTTACATGGATTTATTTTTTTGTATTCAATTTCAATTATAGCAAGAACTCGGTCCCTGCTCATTTAAGGCAATTCCCGAAGTTATTAAATCTGTGTGCGTTAGCTATTGCTGTCGCGAATGGTTTGGACGTTGTTTTATTCTATTTTCTATTTAATATTTTAATGAAAAAATCGTATCTAATAAATGATTATAAGTAAGCAAATTCATTATGCAAAACCTTCAATCTAATGAGAAAATTTCAGTTATAACAATATGCTATAATGCTGAGAAAACAATAGAAAGAACTATAAAATCAGTCTTGAATCAGTCTTATAAAAATCTTGAATATATAATTATAGATGGCGGTTCTAAAGATAATACAATGAAAATTGTGAAAAGATATAAAGATAAGATTTCTTCTGTTATATCAGAACCAGATAATGGAATTTACGATGCAATGAATAAAGGCGTTCGTATAGCTACAGGAGAATGGTTGAATATGATGAATGCAGGAGACTGTTACACTAATGATGAAGTTTTAAATGAAATATTCTCAACTTCTATCCCGAAGGATAAAACTGTGATATATTCAGATTATTATACTAAAGATGTATTTGGCAATTTAGTTCGAGTAAATATTGATTTAATTAATAGACCTTCTTTTAATCATCAATGTACTATATATAGAAAATCATTACATCAAGAACACGGCTTTTATACGGTTACGAAACCTATTATCATATCTGATATTCTTTTTTTCTATATGGTTCCGGTATCTCAGATGGTGAAAGCAGATACGGTTATAGCATTTTTTGATGATGGGGGAGTTTCTTCACAAGGACATTGGAGCCTTCAGCAATGGCTCTGTGCTGATGTCGTCTTTCGGAGACGAACTTTTACTAATATGGTATTTACCTATTATTACCGTGTATTGAGGGATTCAATTCCCGGCATTTTAAGATATAGATTTAGACGACTACTCGGATGGAAAAAGAAGATAAATATTTTTTAATTGATATTTGTGGAACTTTATATCAATCAAATACCACTTTTGATTTTATACGTTACTTTTTTTCTGAAAAGCCTTGGTATATTAGACTTAATGGTTTAAGGAAAAACAAATTATTCCGTTTTTGTAACACTAAGGCTTTTGAATATTTAGAATTCGATTGTCTTCGATTTTTGCTCATCAGACATCTTAAAGGTTACTCTAAAAAACATCTGTCAGATATGGCACATATTTTTTATAATGAATATTTGGTAACAGTTATAAATAGACCAGTTATTGATATAATAGAAGCAAAAAGGAAAGAGGGGATCAGGTTAATTCTTGTATCTGCAACTCTTGATGTGATTGCTAAAGAGGTTTCAGAAAGATTGGGTATACCAGATGTGTTCTCTTCTCATTTATCCTATGATAAACAGAATGTTTGTTTGGGTAGGTTGAAAATAGATTTATTAGGTAATAAAGCCAACTGTCTTAAGTCTTCTAATATTTTAGAACCATATTATGGAACAATTACTGATAATTACTCAGATTTGGAGTTGATCCTAAAATCAGAGAATTCTTACGTAGTAGTTACTGATAAACAATATCAAAATAAATGGGAATATTTACTGAAGAATAATAGATATAATCACTCGTTTGTATTAGTATGAATATAGTGTCTTTTTTTATACCTTTCCTTTTTACGGTATATACCCGTTTACAAAATAAAAAGGCGGTAGCTCATTACTTATTTACGTTTCCTCTAGCTTGGACTATAGTAACATGCTTCGAACCGAACTTTGAGATATTTCGTATGTTCCTTTCTTTTATTTATTTCTATTCTATTTACGAATTTGGCTATTTGCAAAATGATTGTGAAACGATTAAAAAGGAGTTAGAACCTAGTATGCGTGTTACTTATGATGACTTGTTTTTTTATGAGAAATATAAAATAATGATATATACGTTTAGGTCCTGTGTCGTTATATTATTAGCCATATATATGCATATATCAGGTATTAAACTTTCTATTATTCTATTTCCGTTTTTTATATTCCCAATTTTTTATATTTATAATAGTATAAGAAGTAAGCTTAATTTATATATACATTTGATTCTAGCAATATTGAAACATGCGACTATAGTTTTTATAACCTTGAATGAATTTCAGTGGTCTGCTATAATTTGGTT
>ENA-ORSY01002261-ORSY01002261.1-human-gut-metagenome-genome-assembly--contig:-NODE-2261-length-11325-cov-3.808784_pt1 | contig 11325 bp, 10 predicted proteins | sample MGYA00242193_ERZ509160 | MGnify/ENA primary metagenome ERZ509160 (study PRJEB26280, sample SAMEA2338670) | human gut metagenome | biome: human gut; feature: human-associated habitat; material: faeces...
GCCGGAGGCATCATCCCCTCATGTCCATCCTCACCGTCCGCCAACTGACCGCACAAATCAAGGATGCCGTGGAAAGCGGCTTTCCCTACGTCTGGGTGCGCGGCGAGGTCACGAACGTGTCCCGGCCCTCGTCCGGGCACATCTATTTTTCCCTGAAGGATGAAAACGCCCTGCTCCAGGCCGTCTGGTTCAAAGGCAGCCAGAAAGAGCGCGAAACGTTCGATCCCCTGACCGGAGAAGTGTTCGAGGACGGCCCGCGGATGAGCCTCGCCGGGACGCTGAGAAACGGCCAGCAGGTCATCTGCGCGGGACGCCTTACCGTATACGCTCCGCGCGGCGGCTATCAGCTTGTGGTCGAACTCGCGCAGGACAGCGGCGAAGGGCAGCTTCATCTGGCGCTGGAAGCCCTCAAGCGCAAGCTGGCGGAGAAAGGCTATTTCAGCCTCGAACGCAAACGCCCCATCCCCGAACACCCGCACCGCGTCGCCGTGATCACAGCCCCCTCCGGAGCCGCCATCCGGGACTTCCTGCGGCTGTCCGGAGAGCGCGGTACCGGCTGCGAAATCCGCATCCACCCCGTCCCCGTGCAGGGCGACGACGCCCCACCCCGCATCGCGGAGGCGCTGGACGACGAAAACCGGCGCGGTTGGGCCGATGTGCTTGTGCTCATCCGGGGCGGGGGCTCGCTTCAGGACCTGTGGGCCTTCAACGACGAGCGGGTGGCCCGGGCCATCTACGACTGTGAGACGCCCATCATCTCCGCCGTGGGCCACGAGCCGGACGTGACCATCGCCGACTTTGTGGCGGATGCGCGGGCGTCCACCCCCTCCAACGCGGCGGAGATCGCCGTGCCCGACCGGAATGACGTCCGCGCCCGGCTCACGGCGCTGGAGCGAGGCATGACCAAAACGGAGGAAAGCCGCCTTTCCGCGCTGCGCGAACGGCTGACCGCCTTGGAGCAAAAGCGCGTACTGCGCGACCCGATGGCCTTCATCGCGGACAAGCGCCTGCTGCTCGACTACACACAGAAGAATCTCGCCTCGCTTGCGGAAAAGCAGGTGGGGGAGCGGCGGCAGCGCTTCGCGGCGTTGTGCGCGTCGCTCCACGCGATGAGCCCGCTCGCGGTGCTCGCGCGCGGCTATGCCGTGGCGCGGACGGCAAACGGTACGGTGCTCCGCAGCGCGGACGAGGTGACCGTCGGCGAGACGATCGACGTGACGCTCGGACGGGGCAGCCTGGTCTGTACGGTCAACGAAACGAGAGGAGAGAACAACCATGGCAAAAAGCTTTGAGGATAACATCACGCGGCTCGAGGAGATCGTGTCGCAGCTTGAGCGCGGCGACGCGAAGTTAGCCGACTCGCTCAAGCTCTTTGAGGAGGGGACAAAGCTCGTCACCTCCTGCGGAAAAATGCTCGACGAGGCGGAGCAGAAGGTAGTGCGCCTGACCAAAGGCGCGGACGGCGCGCCGGTCGAAGCCCCCTTTGCTGCGGAGGAATAATACATGGAACGAGAACTGTTTGCCCTCCGCATGGAGGAATACCACACGATGGTCGAGGACTTTCTCGATGCACAATGCGTCGCCGCGGACGAGCCCTACGCGCGGCTGCTCGATGCCATGCGCTACAGTCTCACCGCGGGCGGCAAGCGCCTGCGGCCGATCCTGACGCTGGAATTCTGCCGTCTTTGCGGCGGCGACGTTCACGCCGCGCTTCCCGCCGCCTGCGGCGTGGAGCTTTCTCATCTGGAGCTGCTGCATACCTATTCGCTCATTCACGACGATCTGCCGTGCATGGACGACGACGATCTGCGCCGCGGCAAGCCGTCGAACCACAAGGTGTTCGGCGAGGCCACCGCCGTGCTGGCGGGCGACGCGCTGCAGGCTCTCGCCTTTGAAACGGTGCTCTCCGCGCCGCTTGCGCCGGAGCGCGCGCTGCGCTGTGGGCAGATCCTGACGCACGCCGCGGGTCACGCCGGCATCTGCGGCGGCCAGCAGCTCGACCTCGAATGGGAGGGCCGCTCCCTCGACCGCGACGAGCTGATGGCGATCCATCTGCGCAAAACGAGCGCGCTCATCCGCGCGGCCTGCCTGATGGGCGTCGCCGCCGCGGGCGGCACGGCGGAGCAGGCGGATGCGGCGCAGCGCTATGCCGACGCGCTCGGCCTTGCCTTCCAGATCCGCGACGATATGCTCGACGTGATCGGCGACGAGGCGACCTTCGGCAAGCCCATCGGCTCGGACAAGGCGGAGAAAAAGACCACCTTCGTCGATCTCCTCGGCCTTGCGGAGTGCGAGCGTGAAGTCGTGCGCCTGACGGACGAGGCGATCTCCGCGCTCGGTCCGTTCGGCGGAGAAGCGGACTTCCTCGCCGCGCTCTCGCACAGCATGGAAACGCGGAACAAGTAAAGGACAGCAGGGCGGAGACCTTCGGGACTCCGCCCTGTTTTGCGTCGTTCACAAAAATTTTGCGGTGAATAACGCGCTGTATATCTTGTATATTTCCGCACGATGGTCTATAATGACCATGATTTGACATGACGGCGGTATTCCGCGCTCCTGCCGGACCGCCTGAAAACAACTGCAAGGGGATACTACGTTGATCTTGGACCGAATTCATTCGCCGGAAGACCTCCGGGCGCTCGACGGCTCGGAGCTTCCGCTTCTCTGCGATGAGCTGCGCGGCTTTCTTGTCACGCAGGTCTCGCGCACCGGCGGGCACCTCGCCTCGAACCTCGGCGTGGTGGAGCTGACCGTCGCCATCCACCGCGTGTTCGACACGGCGCGCGACCGCCTCGTTTTTGACGTGGGGCATCAGTGCTACGTCCATAAAATACTCACCGGCCGCGCGGACCGCTTTCCGACGCTGCGGCAGCTCGGCGGCATCTCGGGCTTTCCCAAGCCCTGCGAGAGCGCACACGACGCCTTCATCGCCGGTCATGCCTCCAACTCCGTTTCCGTGGCGCTCGGCATGGCGCGCGCCCGCACGATGCTGCACGAGGATTACAGCGTGCTTGCCCTCATCGGCGACGGCGCGCTCACCGGCGGCCTTGCCTATGAGGGACTCAACAACGCGGGCGCTTCCGGCGAGCCGCTGATCGTTATCCTCAACGACAACGGTATGTCCATCGACCGCAACGTCGGCGCGATGAGCGAGCATCTCTCGCGCCTGCGCACGAAGCCGGAATACTTCGCCTTCAAGAAGGCGTACCACAACGCGCTGAGCGGCTCAGCGGTCGGACGCGCGCTCTACCGCTTCAACCACTCGCTCAAAACAGGGCTCAAAAAGGCCATGCTGCCCAACGCCACGATGTTCGAGGACATGGGCTTCGCCTACCTCGGCCCTGTGGACGGGCACGACCTCGCGCAGCTCACCACCACGCTCGAATGGGCGCGGGAGATGAAGCGCCCGGTGCTCGTCCATGTCCGCACGCAGAAGGGGCACGGCTACGCGCCTGCCGAGCGTGAGCCGTGGAAATTCCATGGCGTCGGACCGTTCGACGCCGCGACCGGCGCGGTGCCGCCGGCGAAGGAAAGCTTTTCCTCCGTCTTCGGCGCCGCGCTCACGGAGCTGGCCGAGGAGGACCCGCGCGTGTGCGCGATCACCGCGGCGATGGAGGACGGCACGGGTCTCACGCCCTTTGCCGGGCGTTTCCCCGACCGCTTTTTTGACGTCGGCATCGCCGAGGGACACGCCGCCGCGATGGCGGCGGGCCTTGCCAAGCAGGGCGCGCTCCCGGTGTTCGCCGTGTATTCGAGCTTTCTCCAGCGCGCCTACGACCAGCTGCTGCACGATGTGGCGCTGAGCGGACTGCATGTTGTCTTTGCCGTGGACCGCGCGGGCCTGGTCGGTGCGGACGGCGCGACGCATCACGGCGTGATGGACACGGTATTTTTATCCGGCATCCCGAATATGACGGTGCTCTGCCCCGCGAGCTTCGCGGAGCTGCGCGCCATGCTGCGCCGCGCGCTTTTTGAAATGACCGGCCCGGTCGCCATCCGCTATCCGCGCGGAGGCGAGGGCGCCTTCACCGCCGATACGAGCGCCGGGGATTTTGCCGAGCTGCGCACGGGGAAGGACATCACGCTCTGCGCCTACGGCACGCTCATCAACAACGTGCTCGGCGCGGCGGAGCTGCTGCACGAGGACGGCATCGAGGCGCGGGTGGTCAAGCTCAACCGCATTTCGCCCTTCCGCGGCGGCGAGCTTTCCAAGTGCTTCGGCACAACGAAGCGGCTGCTGGTCGCGGAGGAATGCTTGGGCGTGGGCTGCATCGGTCAGCGCATCGCGGCGATCCTCGCCGAGGAGGGGCACGAGCCGCAGAGGCTCACGCTCTGCAACCTCGGGCGCAGATTCATCGAGCAGGGGAGCGTCGGCGAGCTGTACCGCCAATGCGGACTGGACGCGGAGAGCCTTGCGCGCACGGCAAAGGAGGTCTGCCAATGAGTACAAAGGAACGATTGGACGTCGCGCTCGTTGCGCGCGGCCTTGCCGAAACGCGCGCCAAGGCGCAGGCGAGCATCATGAGCGGCATTGTCTATGTGAACGGGCAAAAGGTCGATAAGGCCGGCACGCCGGTCGCCGCCGACGCGGTGCTCGAGGTGCGCGGACACACGCTGCGCTATGTCAGCCGCGGCGGACTCAAGCTCGAAAAGGCGATGGCGGCGTTTCCCATCACGCTCACGGACTGCATCTGCGCCGACATCGGCGCGTCTACCGGCGGCTTCACCGACTGTATGCTGCAAAACGGCGCGAAGAAGGTCTACGCCGTGGACGTCGGCTACGGTCAGCTCGACTGGAGGCTCCGCAGCGACGAGCGCGTCGTGTGTATGGAGCGCACGAACGCGCGCTATCTCACGCATGAGCAGATCCCAGACGAGCTGGATTTCGCATCTGTGGACGTGTCGTTCATCTCGCTCAAGCTCATTCTGCCCGCGCTCGCGGGGCTTCTGAAGCCGGACGGCCACGCCGTCTGCCTCGTCAAGCCGCAGTTCGAGGCAGGACGGGAAAAGGTCGGCAAAAAGGGCGTCGTGCGCGATCCCGCCGTGCATCTGGAGGTGCTCGAGCACTTTCTGGAGCACGCAAAGGAAAGTCACTTTACCGTCCTTGGCCTGACGTACTCTCCCATTCGCGGCCCCGAGGGGAACATTGAATATCTCGGCTATCTCTCCCGTGCGGAGGAGGAGCCGCCGGTCCATGACCTGAAGGCTCTGGTCGAGGCGTCCCACGCGGCGCTGGAGGAAAAGAAAGGCGAAAACGATGCTTAAAAAGGTAATACTTTGTCCAAACCCCTACCGCGACCATGAGCTGACCGTCGCCAAGGAGGCCAAACGCATCCTCGACAGCGTTCACTGTCCGAACGTCGTGTGCGTGCCGTTCCGCAACGAGGAGAAGCCCGAGGGCTACGGCCTCGATATCCGTCCGCTCCAGCAGGAGCTGCGCGGCGCGGACATGATCATCGCCTTCGGCGGCGACGGCACGATCCTGCACCTTTCCAAGACCGCGGCGCACCGCGACATTCCGGTGCTCGGCGTGAACCTCGGCTCGCTCGGCTTCATGGCGGAGCTGGAGCAGAAGGAGCTTGGCCGCCTCGGCGAGCTGATGGACGAAAAATACACGGTCGAGAGCCGCATGATGCTCGACGTCAGCGTGGTGCGCGAGGGGCGCGTCATCTACTCCAACCTTGCGCTCAACGAGGCGGTCGTGACCCGCGGAGCGGTGTCCCGCGTGATCCGACTCCACATTCGGACCGAGCAGGGACGGCTGCTCGATGTGACGGGCGACGGCGTGATCGTCGCGAGCCCGACCGGCTCCACGGCCTATTCGCTCTCCGCGGGCGGGCCGGTCGTCGAGCCCACGGCGCGCAACCTCATCGTCAGTCCGATCTGCGCGCACAGCGTGCACGCCAACTCCTATGTGCTCTCGCCGGAGCGCACCGTCACCGTGCAGACGGAAAAAACCGGATACAAGCCGATCTTTCTCTCCGCCGACGGCGGGCGGGCGTTCTCGCTGCGCAACGGCGACGCCGTGGAGATCCGGCGCTCAAAATATGAAACAAAGCTCGTAAGGCTTTCCAATAAGAGCTTTTGCGATATTCTGCAAAAAAAGATGTTGATGGGAGTGTTGGGACATGAAGAATAACCGACAGGAGAAAATTCTGGCCATCATTGAGGCCGAGCCGATCGAAACACAGGAGCAGCTTCTCTCGAAGCTGCAGGAGCAGGGCATTGAGAGCACACAGGCGACCATCTCGCGCGACATCAAGCAGCTCCACCTCATCAAGGAGCCGGTCGGCGGCGGGCGCTACCGCTACGCCGTGAGCGCGCAGAAGATCAAGCTCAACTTTGCCGGCAGATTGCAGGTCATCCTGCGCGAGAGCATCCTCAGCGCCGACCGTGCGCAGAACCTCGTCGTGGTGAAGATGATGCCGGGCCTCGGCCCCGCGGCAGGCTCCGCCTTCGACGGCATGGAGATCCCCGCCATCGTCGGCACGGTCAGCGGCGACGACACGGTGCTCGTCGTGCTGCGCGATGAGCAGAGTGCGGCGGAATTCTGCACCGAGCTGACCGCCATGATCAAGTAAGAAGGGGAGAAGGCCGCAATGCTTCAGCTTCTCCACATCGAAAACATCGCCGTCATCGAGCGCGCGGACATCTCGTTCCGCGCGGGCTTCAACGCGCTCACCGGCGAGACCGGCGCGGGCAAGTCCATCGTCATTGACTCGCTCGGCGCGGTGCTCGGCGCGCGCACCTCGCGCGACCTGATCCGCACGGGCGCGGCCAAGGCCTTCGTCAGCGCGGAATTTGACGGCGTGGACGCCTCGCTTCCTGTGCTCGCCGCGCTCGGCGTCGAGCCGGAGGACGGCGTGCTGCTGCTCCAGCGCGACATCTATGCCGACGGCAAGAACATCTGCCGCGCGAACGGACGGCCCATCACGGTCGCGCAGCTGCGCGCGTTGGGGACGAGCCTTTTGAATATCCACGGCCAGCACGAGGGCACGCAGCTGCTCGACGAGGAGCAGCACGGCGCGTACCTCGACCGCTTCGCCCGGCTCGATGGCCTGCCGGAAGCCTATACCGAGCGTTATCAGGCGGTGCGTGAGACCCGGCGGCAGATCGAGGCGCTTGAAATGGACGAGGCGGAAAAGGCCCGCCGCGTCGACACGCTGCGCCATCAGATCGCCGAGCTGGAGCGCGCGGAGCTGCGCGACGGCGAGGAAGAGGAGCTTCTTGCGCGGCGCGAGCTGCTGCGCAACGCCGAAAAGTTCATGGACGCCTTCGCCGCGGCGGACTACGCCCTCTCCGGCGGGGACGACGGCCTCGGCGCGGCGAGCCAGCTCAAGAACGCGGAGAACGCGCTCCACAGTGTGCGCGCTCTCGGCGCTCGCTTCTCCGAGCTGTGCGAGCGGCTGGAGAGCCTGTATTCCGACGTTTACGATCTCGCCGAAACGGTGCGCGACCTGAGGAGTGAGATGGACTTTTCCCCGCAGGAGCTCGACGCGGTGGAGAGCCGTGCCGACCAGCTCTACCGCCTCAAGAAAAAGTACGGCGCGACGGTCGGCGAGATGCTCGATTACCTCAAACGCAGTAAAAAAGAGCTTGACGAGATCGAATACGCGGACGATCGCATCGTGCAGCTTCAGGGGACGCTTGCCAAGCAGGAAAAGGAAATGCTCGCCGCGGCGCGCACGCTTTCCGACGCGCGCAAGGCTGCGGCAAAAGTGCTCGAGGAGCGCATTCTGCGGGAGCTGCGCGAGCTGGACATGAACAAGGTCCGCTTTTCCATCGACTTTACAGAGCATGAGCCGGACGCGACGGGCATCGACACGGTGCGCTTCCTCATGAGCGCGAACGCGGGCGAGGACCTCAAGCCCATCCACAAGATCGCCTCGGGCGGCGAGCTCGCGCGCATCATGCTCGCGCTCAAAAACGTGCTCGCCGAGCAGGATCATGTGATGACGATGGTCTTCGACGAGGTGGATACCGGCGTCTCGGGCCGCGCGGCCCAGCGCGTGGCGGAGAAGATGGCGAAGCTCTCGCGCAGGCGTCAGGTGCTCTGCGTGACGCATCTGCCGCAGCTCGCCGCGATGGCGGACACGCACTTTTCCGTCGAGAAGGGCGAGGAGAACGGACGCACCTTCACGCGCGTCGTGGAGCTTGACCGCGCGCAACGCTGCGCGGAGCTTGCGCGGCTGACCGGCGGCGCGGCGGCGACCGAAACGCAGCTGCGCGGCGCGGAGGAGCTGCTGAGCGCGGCGGACGCGTTCCGCAGCGCGCTGTGAATTCTTCGTTTTGATTCGCTTTAACGTAAAAAAGAATTGCATTTTTCGCCGTATGGCATTACAATATCAGTTGATTTGCTGATCTAAAAAAGGAGAACCGCTGCCGATGGACCAGTACGCGCAGCGCATCACGCGGGACTATCCCGTGCGGCGCAAGGCACAGGAAAAAGAAAATATGCGCACCTACCTCATGGGACAGCTGCGCGCGCTCGGCTACGACGCAAGGCTCAACGACTGCGGCAAGGCGGTGAACGTCATCGCGGGCGATCCCGAGCGGGCGAGTATCCTCTATGCCGCGCACTACGATACGCCGCTGCGCGAGCCGCTGCCGGCGATCCTCTGCCCGACGCGGCCGGTGACCTATATGCTCTATCAGGCGCTCACGCCCGTGCTGGCGCTGGTGCTCTGCTTCGCGGTCTCCCTCGGCGTGACCTTCGCGCTGAGCCTTCCGAACCTGACGCTGCCGCTCTTTCTCGTGCTGCTGGTCGGCGCGCTGGCGTATCTCAAATACGGACCGTCGGAGAAGAACAATGTCAACGCCAACACCTCCGGCGTGGCGGCGCTGCTCCGCACCGCCGAGCAGCTCACGCCGCGCTACCGCAACGACGTCTGCTTCCTCTTTCTGGACGGCGGCAGCGACAATATGCGGGGCGCCAAGGGCTTCCGCAAGCGCTATCCGAGCGCCAAGGAGAAGCCCGTCCTCTGCCTCGACTGCGTGGGCAGCGGAGACGAGCTGCTGATCCTGCCGGGCAAGGGTGCCCGCTGGAACGGCGAGCTGCTCGACGCGATCAATTCGAGCTTTGAAAACTCCGAGCGCAAGACCTGCTACGACAAGGTGGACGGTCTCGTGCATTTCCCCGGCGACCAGCGCGCCTTCAGGCAGGGCGTCGCGGTCTGCGCGGTGCGCCGCGTCCCCGGCTTCGGGCGTTTCATCTGCCCGACGGGGAAGGATAACCGCATCGACGATGAAAATTTAGAGCTTCTCAGCCGCGGTCTCGTGAAATTGGCGGCGGCTTACCAAATCAAAAAGTGACAGGGAGAATATACAATGGGTATTTATGAAGAGCTGCAGGCGCGCGGCCTGATCGCGCAGGTCACGAACGAGCCGGAGATCCGCGAAATGGTCAACAACGGCAAGGCGACCTTCTACATCGGCTTTGACCCGACGGCGGACAGCCTGCACGTCGGTCACTTCATGGCGCTGTGCCTGATGAAGCGCCTGCAGATGGCGGGCAACCGCCCCGTCGTCCTCGTCGGCGGCGGCACGGGCTACATCGGCGACCCCTCCGGACGCAGCGATATGCGAAGCATGATGACGCCGGAGACCATTCAGCACAACTGCGACTGCTTCAAAAAGCAGATGGAGCGCTTCATCGACTTCGGCGAAGGCAAGGCCATCATGGTCAACAACGCCGACTGGCTCTTAAAGCTCAATTACATCGAGCTGCTGCGCGAGGTGGGCGCGTGCTTCAGCGTCAACAATATGCTCCGCGCCGAGTGCTACAAGCAGCGTATGGAAAAGGGCCTGAGCTTCCTTGAGTTCAACTACATGATCATGCAGTCCTACGACTTCTATTACCTCTTCCAGCACTACGGCTGCAATATGCAGTTCGGCGGTGACGACCAGTGGAGCAATATGCTCGGCGGCACGGAGCTGATCCGCAGGAAGCTCGGCAAGGACGCGCACGCCATGACCATCACGCTGCTGATGAACAGCGAGGGCAAGAAGATGGGCAAGACCGCCAGCGGCGCGGTGTGGCTCGACCCGAACAAGACAAGCCCCTACGACTTCTACCAGTATTGGCGCAACGTCGGCGACGCGGACGTTTTGAAGTGCATCCGTATGCTGACCTTCCTGCCGCTCGAGCAGATCGACGAGATGGACAAGTGGGAGGGCAGCCAGCTCAACCGCGCCAAGGAGATCCTTGCCTACGAGCTCACCGCGCTCGTCCACGGCGAGGAGGAGGCAAAGAAGGCGGAGGACGCGGCCAAGGCGCTCTTCGGCGCTGGCGGCGACAGCGCCAATATGCCGACCACCGTGCTCGCGGACGCCGACTTTGAAAACGGCGGCATCAACATCCTCTCGCTGCTTGTCGCCACGGGGCTGTGCCCGAGCCGCGGCGAGGCCCGCCGCCTCGTTCAGCAGGGCGGCATCGTTGTGGACGAGAAGAAGGTCGAGAGCATCGACGAGAGCATCCCGCAGGAGAAGTTCGCCGGCGACGGCATCATCATCCGCAAGGGCAAGAAGGTCTTCCACAAGGCCGTGACCAGGTAAGCACCATGCACGAAAGCCTCCGCAGCGCGGTCTGCGGAGGTTTTTTTGCCGCCGCGCCGCAAGGGCTTGCGTTTTGAACGCCTGTTTGATATAATATACTCTACTGCGCAGATCGCGGATCGCTGCACGCCGCCGTGCATCGCTCCGCGCCGAGGGAGGGGAGCGCCATGCGGATACTCGGCATCGACCCGGGGCTTGCCATCGTCGGCTTCGGCCTGATCGAGGCGGAGACCGGGAAAACGCAGATGCTGCAATACGGCGCGGTCACCACGCCGGCAGGGCTTCCGCTCGCCGCGCGGCTCGTGCAGCTCGAGCGCGATATGGAGGAGCTGATCGCGCAGCTCCGGCCGGAGGCCATCGCGGTCGAGGAGCTGTTTTTCTCCAACAACATCACCACCGGCATCGCCGTCGCGCACGCGCGCGGCATCATCCTCTGCACCGCGGCGAAGAGCGGGATACCGCTCTTTGAGTACACGCCCATGCAGGTCAAGCAGGCGGTCGTCGGCTATGGCCTTGCCGAAAAGCGGCAGGTGATGGACATGGTCAGGCGGCTTTTGAAGCTCAAGGCCGTTCCGCGTCCCGACGACGCGGCGGACGCGCTCGCCCTGGCGATCTGCCACGCGCGCAGCGCGACCTCGCTGCTCGCGCGCGCACAAAATCCGGTCAAGCAAACCGTCTAAGGAGGACGCTCCATGTTCTATTATCTCGAGGGCAAGGTCGCGCACGTCGAGCCCTACCTCGCGGTCATCGACTGCGGCGGCGTGGGCTACG
>ENA-ORSY01002266-ORSY01002266.1-human-gut-metagenome-genome-assembly--contig:-NODE-2266-length-11306-cov-3.185228_pt1 | contig 11306 bp, 9 predicted proteins | sample MGYA00242193_ERZ509160 | MGnify/ENA primary metagenome ERZ509160 (study PRJEB26280, sample SAMEA2338670) | human gut metagenome | biome: human gut; feature: human-associated habitat; material: faeces...
AGAAAGGAAATGGCATCTGAGATTCTAAGAATGATGATGGATACTGAGGCTTTCAGTAATGAAATGGTAAGAGCTACACCTATGCCTATTTCACTTAAGGAAGCATATTACGAATATCGTTATGGTATATTCGCTGAATAAGATTACTCAAAGCAACAATTTTCTTAAATTGAGCGTAAAATTTTATGAAAAAGCAGGAGATAGAGAATCTATTGATTCTGTTGTTGATGAATATTATAGAATTCGAGAAGAGACTCTAGAGATTGAAATACTAGATTCAACGGATGATGATATTTTATTCTAACACTCGTGAGTGTTAAATGAGCGTTAGAATAATATATACTATTTCTTTTCAAGTGTTACTTCCTTGAAATTCAAGTATAGTCTTAATAGAATTAAATAAGAATATACATAAAGGAGTTAGTAAAGATGCTAAGAAAAGATTTCTTATGGGGTGGTGCAGTGACTGCCCATCAGAGTGAAGGTGGATATACTGAAGGAGGTAAAGTCCCTGCAGTATGTGACTTAACAGTCACTGGTAAGTTCTCAGACTTTAAAAATGGTATTGATGCTTATCATAGATACAAAGAAGACTTTGACTTATATAAAGAGTTAGGCTTTAATGCATATCGTTTCTCTTTAGACTGGTCTAGACTTATGAGTGATGAGAATACATATAATGAAGAAGGTTTTGCTTTCTATGATGAATTCATAGATGAATTACTAAAGAGGGGTATAGAACCTATTCCTACACTCTATCACTTTGAAATGCCTGTATTCTTATATGAGAAATACAATGGTTTTGCGAGTAGAAAGGTTGTTGATCTATTTGTAGAATTATGCAAGAAGATTGTAGACCGTTATTGTGATAAAGTAAAATACTGGATTATCTTCAATGAACAGAATGGAATACTACAGAAAGGACCAAAGATGTTCTTTGGTGCTGTTTATCCTGAAGGAGAAAACCCTATTATTTTAGATCATCAAATTATGCATAACACTTTAATCGCGCATAGTTTGATAAACGAATACATCCATCAAAAAGGAGGATATGTTTTAGGTATGGCCACTATTGTACAAAGCTATCCTGAAACATGTCACCCATTAGATACATTAGAATCTATGAAAGCCCAAAGTGAAGCATTTGTATTCCTAGATGTCTTTGCGAGAGGACACTATAACAATTACTTCCTAGCAAATATGAAACTAGAAGGTACAATGCCAGTCATAGAAGAAGGAGACTTTGAAATACTTAAGAAGGGTAAAACAGATGCTCTTGCGATAAGCTATTATATGTCTACTATTAGTCATTATGGTGAAGATAGTTTGACTAATGTAGAAGATGTAGTCATCAAGAAGAACCCTTACTTAGAAATGTCTGAATTTGGTTGGACAATAGATCCTATTGGTTTACGTATTACTTTAAGACAGCTCTATGATAGATATGAAATGCCTATCTATATTGTAGAGAATGGTTATGGATATGATGATCAGTTAGTAGATGGTGTTATAAATGATGATTATCGTATTGATTATATGAGAAAACATATTGAAGAGATGAAAAAGGCTGTAGAAGAAGGTGTAGATTGTAGAGGATACTTGTCTTGGGGTCCTATTGATATCTTAAGTAGTCGTGCACAGATGAAGAAGAGATATGGTTTTGTCTATGTAAATAGAGATAATGATGACTTAAAGGATATGAGAAGAATTAAGAAGAAGTCATTTGAATGGTATAAGAATGTAATAAGTAGTAATGGGGAAGTGTTGTAAGGAGGAGTGATCCTCTTTTTTTTAATCGGAAATAAGTTAAAAATCAATTATTCACTTAAAATTTAGAGAAAAACAAGAAATTCTTTTGAATAATATAGTAGAGATAGAACATTATTTGTTTTCGGAAACAATTAAAGGAATAGTTAGTTTCACAATGGCAAGAGAAATATTGAGAGAAGGAGGTTATTCGTTGATTAATGAAATAGCAAATCGTTTCAATAAAGAAATAGTAATGGTATTACTGTAGAAAATCTTTGTGATATTTTGAAAAGAAATGATATTAAGAAGAGTGAAGCTTATGAGAGTGGATATCTTCAAAGAACTACACCATCTTATAAGTCTTATATGAAGTTGAAGAAGAGTATGAGTGAATAACTGATTGAAAATATGAGGAGGTTAATAGTATTGAAATCTAAGTACTCTATAGATGAGCAATTGAAAAATCTCGAAGACAAGAATGTTCAATTCAATATTATGAGTAAAGAAGAAGCACGAGAGTATCTACAAAATAGTACGTACTATTTTAAGTTGAAATCTTATGAGAAATCATTTGAATACAACGTGTCAAAGAATCAATATATTAATCTTGAATTTGCATATCTGGTAGAATTGTCTAAGCTAGATATGTACTTAAGGGAATTGATCATTAGAATATCATTGCATACAGAACATTTTTTGAAAGTCAAATTAATTGATGATCTTACAAAGAATGAAAAAGAAGATGGTTATCATGTTATAAGAGAACTGTTTTCTAAATATCCATTTATGGTAGACCATATTAATCAAAAGAAATATAATTCAGCATGTGCAGATTTGATTCATAAATATGAGAATAATTGGGCTGCTTGGAATTTGATTGAAGTTTTATCATTTGGTGATTTTATTAAGTTATATGAATTGTATTATTCATTATATCCAGAACAGACTAATGAAGTTGCTAGTGATCTTATATGGCCATTAAAATTCATTAGAAATGCATCGGCACATAATAACTGTTTGTTGAATACTTTGAGAAAACCATATGTATATACACATTTGTATGACAAGAAGAGAAGAACAATTATAGTAAATAAGAGATTGGTTTCGTTATTATCATCAGTTCCTGTTATAACGAAAAATAACAGAAAGAAAAAGATAACTAATCCTATTATTCATGATTTCGTGGCAAGTTTGTTTTTGTTTGATGAAATATGTACAAGTCAAGTGTTCAAAATGAAAATATTTACAGAAGTAAAAGAATTTGTGGATGGTAGACTGATTAAAAATAAAGAATTTTTCAATTTTGATAATGTTTTTACCACAATTTATGATTTTATTAGAAATCAGAAATTCTCCCAGAAATTCTGAGTGGGTTGTCATAAATGTTATTGACTATTTATATAGAAGAAATATATAATGACTTTGGTGGACAAAAACAATTTGTTTTATGTAGCTCGACGCCTGCGTTGGGCTACTTTTTTTATTTTATTTCATCTCACAGTACATAAGCTGTGAGTTTTTTTTATTTATATCTCAAACTTGGCACATGCATTGCAGTATATAAGTGAATAAACAATGGAGGTATTCTATGTACGATGTAACAGCAACAGGTGAACTATTAATAGACTTCACTAGAAATGGTTTAAGTGAACAGAATAACCGTATCTATGAAGCCAATCCAGGAGGTGCACCATGTAATGTACTTGCTATGCTTGGAAAATTAGGTTATAAAACTGCTTTTATTGGTAAAGTAGGAGATGATGAGTTTGGCAAACTATTAAAGAATACAATCTCAGAACAGAAGATTGATTCTACAGGACTTGTAATGGATCCAGATGCTAAAACAACACTTGCTTTTGTAGATAATGATGAAACAGGAGACCGTAGCTTCTCTTTCTATAGAAAGCCAGGCGCAGATATGATGCTTAGGGAAGACGAAGTAAATTATGAATTAATTGATAACTGCCGTATCTTCCACTTTGGCTCTTTGTCTATGACGGATGAGCCAGTAAGATCTGCTACTTATGCGATGGTTGATTATGCAAAAAAGAAAAATAAGATTATTTCTTTTGACCCTAACTTAAGACCACCTTTATGGAAAAATGAAGATCTTGCAGCTAAACAGATCTGGTATGGTATTGAACAATGCGATATCTTAAAGATTGCGGATAATGAGATTGAATGGCTTACAGGTACTGATGATTATGATAAGGGAATTGACATCATTAGACAAAGAACACATGCAAAACTCATCAATGTCACACTTGGTCCAAATGGTAGTATCGCTTACTATGGTGATTTAAAAGTATTTATGGAGCCTTATTTAAATAAGGATACGATTGAAACAACAGGTGCAGGTGATACATTTGGAGCCTGTGCACTTCATGCAGTACTTAAGCATGGCTTGGACAATGTGACTGAAGAAGATTTAAAAGAAATGCTTCAGTTTGCGAATGCAGCAGCTTCTTTAATTACAACTAAGAAGGGTGCATTAAGAGTAATGCCAGAAGAAAAAGAAATAAAAGAATTAATAAATACATACTAAAAGTTGGCACGTCAATTGCAGTATATATAAGTGAAAAGAAAAAAGAAAGGAGAAAATATAAAACAGAAAACTTAAAAGTTGGCATGACAATTGCAACTTATATAAGTGTAAGGGGGGATATGAAAATGAGACATATTTTAATAGCCACACATGGCTTGCTTGCTTCAGGTGCAAGATCAACAATGGAATTCTTAATCGGTAATGTAGATAACGTAGACTATATTACAGCTTATGTAGATGGACAGAAACCTATCAATGAGCAGATTGAAGAATATTTTGCAAAGATTCCACAGGAAGACGAAGTAGTTATCTTTACTGATATTAAGGGTGGAAGTGTAAATCAGAAGATGATTCCATATTGTGTAAGGGAAAACACTTTCTTGGTATCAGGATTCAATTTAGCTGTTCTTATTGAAGTCACTATGACTCCAGAAAAACTTACTAACGAGTTCTTAAAGGCTAAGATTGAAGAAGCTAGAGAACAGTTATGCTTAGTAGAAATTGAAAAAAACAACACAGAAGAAAACGATGACGATTTTCTTCTATAAGAAAGAGAGGAAAAGAAAATGATTGTTTGTTTAAGAGTTGACGAAAGATTAATTCATGGACAGGTTGCTATGACTTGGACAAAGGAATTAAAGCTTCATGGTTTAGTTGTTGCAAGTGATGAAGCAGCATCAAACGAATTACAGAAGATGTCATTAAAGATGGCAGTGCCAGAAGGTATTAAATGTATTATTAAATCAGTAGAAGGCGTTTCATCAATCTTAGATGATCCTAGATCAGAAAAGATGCGCTTGATGGTTCTTGTACCTACAGTACGTGATGCTGTTACTTTATGTAAGAAATACAAGAATATTGAAATGGTTAACGTAGGTAATGCTGGAAAGATGACTTCAGGAGAAAAAATTACTTTAACTAAAGAAGTTATGCTTACTAAGGAAGAATTAGACGCATTAAAAGAATTAGTTGAATTATATCCAGATACATTCTTCCAGGGTACACCTTCAATGGAAAAGAAGCTTGCTACAAACGTATTAAAAAATTTATAAGAGATAGGAGAGAGTTATTATGTTAAACGCATTTTTCGTCGCATTGGCAGTATTCGTAGGCGTTGGAGGACACGAATTATTCGGTATGGTCATGTTAAGTAGACCAATCGTTGTTGCACCTCTTACTGGTTTATTGCTAGGAGATGTTCAGACAGGTTTATTAGTTGGAGCATCATTAGAATCAATCTTTATGGGAGTTGTCAATGTAGGTATCTCAAGTACTGCTGAACCAGCTCTAGCTGCAGGTCTTGCTACAGCCTTCACAATTCAGATGGGTGGAAATGTTGGTACTATTATTCCAATCGTATTCCCACTTGCTGTATTAGGTCTTCAGTTCATGAACTTCATCTTCTCATTCGTTATTGGTCCATTCGCACCAAAATTTGAACAGCTAGCTTTAGAAGGTAAAGATAAATCAATCACAGCCCTTCACTTTGGTTTATGGGTATTACACTATGGTTTATATGCTTTAATTCCATTCTTTGCTGTATGGTTAGGATCTGATGTAGTGCAGACAATCTTACAGTCAATTCCTAAGGTAATCATGAATGGTTTAACAGTTGCTGGTAACATGCTTCCTGCTGTAGGTATGGCTATGTTATTACAGATGCTATGGGATAAGAAAATAGGTATTTACTTTATTTTCGGATTTGTTGCAGTCGCTTATTTAAAATTACCATTAATCGCAATCGCAGTATTAGGTGTCGTTATCGCATTTGTAACAGCACAGCGTGATATGCAGTTAAAAGATATGATGGCTAAACCAGCTGTCGTAAATACTACAGCTAATGACAGTGAAGAGGAGGACTTTTTCGCATGAAACTAATGAATAACATTGATAAAGAAGAAAAGAAATTAATTAGAAAGATGTTCTGGAGATCAGGTGCGATGTATGCATCTGTTAACCCAGTTACTATGGGTGGTGCTGGTTTCTGTTATGCTATGATTCCATTTATCAACCATTTCTATAAGAATGATGAAAAGAAAAGACGTGAAGCTCTTGCAAGACATGTCTCTTACTTCAGTACTACAGTACCTATGGCATCATTTGTAATGGGTATTGCTGGTTCAATGGAAAAAGAAAATAGTGAAAAACCAGACTTTGATGCTGCTGCAATTGGTTCTATTAAAACAAGTTTAATGGGTCCTTTAGCTGGTATTGGTGACTCATTATTCTGGGGTGTATGGAGAGTTGTATGTGCTGGTCTTGCTATTGGTTTTGCTAATGCTGGTAACATTCTTGCTCCAATCATCTTCTTAGTATTATTCAACGTACCAAACTTCTTATGCAGATACTATGGTGCATGTTTAGGATACTCTTTAGGTGCTAAGTATATTGAAAAATTATATGCTAATGGCATGATTGAAATCCTTACAAAGGCAGCTGGTATTGTTGGTTTAATCATGGTAGGTGCTATGACAAGCAATACTGTTATCTTTAAAACAGTTCTTGAATTCAAGATGAAGGGACAGTCTTTAATGAATGTTCAATCAGCTCTTGATAGTATCTTTAAAGGTATCGTTCCATTATTAATGACATTTGGCTGCTATAAGCTATTAAACAAGAAAGTCAACGTTATCGCTATTATCTTTGGTATCGTTGCATTAGGAATCGTTTTATCACTATTAGGTATTTGCTAATAAATACCGCAGGAGGTCGCTTTGAATACAATGAAATGCAATCCATTCTATATGCTAAGAATCAAGAATGGAATCTATAGTACAGACAACACAATCAGTTATTATCGCAATAAGCTTCCAGATGATACATTCTCATTTGATTCGTCCAATCAAAAAGTTCAAGCCAACATTGATGAATTTGGAACTATTTCCAACCTTACCTTCTTTCATCACAATTACCTTATGGAAAGCAAACCAGGTGTATGGGTAGGAAAAGACTTTGTCCAGGAACATGATCTTTCTGTCTCTATCACATGGAATGGTAAAAGAACTGAATTAAAATCTGATAGTGTAGATGTCGTATCTGATCTTGCAGATAATCTTTTTCCAAGAAGTATTCATCATTTTAACTATGGAACAGTAAGCTTAATTGCTTGTGCACCTATTACTCACGATGGAGAAAGATTAAGTAGTTTGATGTATGCTATTATCGTTGAGAACCAAAGCGATACAGAAGGAGAAGGTGTCTTAGAACTTCCTTCTCTTTATAAAAAGAAATACTCTGATACAAGAAATGTATTAATAGAATGCCGTGAGACACAATCTCACAACTGTATTTCATTTACTTTACCACCTCATTCTCAAAAAGAATTCATGATTGCTTTCACTGATCCTAATGCATATCAGGATACACAGAAGCTGTTTAGTAGAAGTATTGATGAATGGCTCAAAGAAACACGTCAGTATTATAAACAATGCATAGGTACAGTCCATTTTGATGATGACCCAATGGCGGGCTACTTAATTGAAAGAGCTTATCAACAGGCGTCCGGTGCTTTCGCCATGAATGGGTATAATCAAATACTCGGTTCAAATTGGGGCACTTACCCCGTTACTCCTCATATATGGAATAAAGATATGTATTATTCCAGCCTACCTTATACAATGACTGAACCAGACCTATGTAAAAAAACAATAAAATGGTTTGCCCAATATGGTATCAAATACCCAGGTACTAAATTTGAAGGTGGCATCTTCCATTCATTAAGTAATTCTCTATCAGTGATTCTTCTTTCTGGTGCATATTATGATTATTTTGTTGATAAACATTTCTTTTTAGATAACGAAGATCTCTATAGACAGATGAAGGAAATCCTGAATGAAGTCATTACTTCTAGAAATCCAGATGAACCACATTTGTACCACAGTATATGGATTTCAGATGCCTACTCCCTTGGCACATATCATACAGGATCAAACATCTGTGTATATCGTGCATGTCGTTCCCTATCAAGACTTGCACTTGAAATCTTTGATGAGAAAGAATATGCGATTGAATTAGAAAATGAAGCCAATGCAATCAAGAATGATATAGAAAAATATATGACTGTAGAATCAAATGGTCATCGTATTTTCCTAGAAGGTATTGCGTCACTTGATCCACATACAAAAGAATATATGTCTGATGAATGTTATCGTAAAGAGATGCTTGATCAAGGACTTCAGTTCTTAACTGATGTGGATTATGACGGTACTATTACATTAAGAATGCATGATGGTGAAGAATCAGACACTACATTATTGAATTATTATGGCTATGAAGCAGGAGACAGAACAACGCATTATGGACAATTTAGTTCAAGTGATGAGAATCCTACTTATAGTTGTCTGAGCAGAGGAATTAAGTGGGGAAATCAATCCGGAGCCACTTTTCCTGGATATATTTCAATATTGAATGGTGCTGATAATGTAGAAAACTGGAGTGGAGAACACGGCAGATTTAAAGAATTAGAAAGATTAGCTGATCTAGATGGCAGCTGGTGGTGGTGGCCTTATAAAGTAGGGGCACTTACTGGAGATGTCACACGAATGAACAGCTGTGGTAAATGTGGATGGGCCTCAGGTATCTTCTATATCTTGTTCATTACAGAATTCTTAGGAATCAACTATGATGCACCAAATAAACACTTAACGATTCATCCTAAGGAATTTATTGGAAACTTCTTCTGGGAGGATTTCCATATCGGTGAATCAAGATTTGATATCAAGGTAACTGATCAGCACATTCATATTACCAATAAAAATAATTATTCAATTACTGTCAATCAACATGCAGTAGAGGAAGGAGAAGATTATGAATTTACTAAGTAATATCATGACTTATAAAGGAGAACGTTCTAGAGCTGTATCACCAGAAAACCCAACTGGTGAAAAAGGCAAAGCATGTATGGAAGCAAGTGCCCTAGGTCCATCAAGAAAAGGACGTGGAAGCATTAAGTTACCTATGGGTGAAGAAACAGTCATTGCGGATATTAAAGGTCCAGGTATCATTAGACATATGTGGATGACAATCCGTGAAAACACTGAAAAAGGCAGCTTCGTCATGAGAGATGTTGTTATGAGAATCTATTGGGATGGTAGTGATACACCTGCAGTAGAAGCTCCTATTGGTGATTTCTTCTGTAATGGTTTTGGTGAAAGATGTGATGTCGCTTCTTTACCAATCGTAGTTAATCCTACTGGAGGAATGAACAGCTACTTTGAAATGCCATTCGCAAAAAGAGCTGTCATTACAATGACAAATGAACATCCAAAAGATATTACATCATTCTTCTATACAATCAATTATGCTGAAGTAGATGCCTTACCTGAAAACTGTTTATACTTCCATGCTTACTGGCGTAGAGAACGTCAGACTGAGCTTGCAACAGACTATGTCATCTTAGATGATGTAAAAGGTAAAGGCTACTATGTAGGTACTTACCTTGGCTTAACTGCACTTGAAAGATATTGGTGGGGCGAAGGAGAATTTAAGTTCTATCTTGATGGTGATGAAGATTATCCAACAGTGTCATCAACAGGTTCAGAAGACTACTTTGGTGGTGCCTGGGCATTCCATCAGAAAGATGAATTAGGAAGACCTTCAGTGAAACCATATTCTAACTTATTCTTAGGTTATCCATTCTATTCAACAAAGGATAAAACAAGAGAAAGATTTGAAACAGGTAAGTTGAATGCTGTTCATGCCTTTGGTAATGACAGCCTTCCTCGCCATGGCTTATATAGATTCCATATCTTAGATCCAATTGCCTTTGATGAAGATATCAAAGTCACATTACAGCAGATTGGTAACGATGATCTTTCATTATATGAAAGACAGGATGATGTTTGTACAGTCGCTTATTGGTATTGTGATCATAAAGAAGGATTCGATAAAGAATTCCCAAATAGAAGAGCAAGACTCCCAAGATAGTCAGACAGGAAGATATCCCTATATCTTCCTTTTCATGCGTGTTGGCATTAAATTGTTTTCTAACAGTTTTCAAGTTATAATTAATTAAGAGCAAGGAGGTATCATGATGGATGTAAAAGATAAGGTTTATATATCACTTCAAGAATGCTTAAATGAGTCTGAAAAGATTCCTACATCTCAGATTGCAGACAATCTACATTTAAGTAGACAGATTGTGACGCATTATTTAAATCAGCTTTTTGATGAGGGAAAAGTAAAGAAAACAGATACAAGACCGACTTACTGGTATATTGAAAAAGAAGAACAGAATGCACCTGTCGAAGAAGAATTAGATTCAGAAGTATTTGATTCTATGATTGGTGCAACAGGAAGTCATAAGAAAATAGTAGAAATGTGTAAAGCCTCTGTTTCTTATCCACCAAATGGTCTTCCAATTCTTATTATTGGTGAAAGTGGTGTAGGTAAAAGCTATATCGCAAAGCTCATTTATAAGCATGCATTACAGACAGGGAGTATCGATAAAAAAGCACCTTTTGTCGTATTAAACTGTGCAGACTATGCCAATAACCCTGAACTTCTTTCTGCTACATTACTTGGTTATAAGAAAGGTAGTTTCACAGGGGCTGATTCTGATAAAACAGGCTTATTACAGGAAGCAGATGGTGGTTATCTTTTCTTAGATGAAGTACATCGTTTATCATTTGAAAACCAGGAAAAGTTATTTGTATTTATGGATACAGGTAAATATCGACCTCTTGGTGATTCTAAATGGAGACATTCAAATGTGAGATTCATATTTGCGACAACAGAAAACCCACAAGAAGTCTTATTAGAAACATTTAGAAGAAGAATAACATTACAGATTAGTATTCCTAACATTACTGAACGTCCTTTACAGGAACGCATAGAACTCATAGAAACATTCTATAAAGAAGAAGCAGAAAAGATTAAAAAGAACCTCACTATTTCTAGTGGTGCTGTTAAGATGCTTTGTTTCTCTAAGTTCCCTGGTAATATTGGTAGACTAAGAAACTTGATTCAGGTCAGCTGTGCAGAAGCTTATTTCAAACATGGTAAAGAAGATGAT
>ENA-ORSY01002277-ORSY01002277.1-human-gut-metagenome-genome-assembly--contig:-NODE-2277-length-11258-cov-2.792377_pt1 | contig 11258 bp, 5 predicted proteins | sample MGYA00242193_ERZ509160 | MGnify/ENA primary metagenome ERZ509160 (study PRJEB26280, sample SAMEA2338670) | human gut metagenome | biome: human gut; feature: human-associated habitat; material: faeces...
ATGGAGATTTGAAAAAATCTTTTAAGGATTCAAAGAAAATCATAGACTATATGGATATGCTCAGATATCTCTATGGTGATAAGAATATATCGGTAGCCGATTTTTCTAAGCTCGGTTTTTTCCAGATTTTTGAAAAAATCAAAAATCGTGATGAACTGATGGAATATGTGCCAGAGTCACTTGTGAAATTATATTGGTATGATAAAGAACATGATGGAGAACTGATTGAAACGTTGCAGGCGTATCTGGACTGTGATAAGAGTGCGAATAAAGCAGCTGAAAAACTCTATGTAAATTATCGTACTCTTTCAGGACGATTGAAAAAAATAAAAGATATTTCCGGCATTGATTTCAAGAATTCTGCTGAGATGCTGGCTGTTAGAAATGGAATCGTTTTATTCAAAATGGCAGAAACACTGTAATTCAAAGAGAAACTATATCTCTATGGTATGGTTTCTTTTTTTTGCGAAAAACCGATAACTACAAATTTTTTGTAGCAAAACGTGAAAATATCTTCCTATTCTCTGTATTATTTTTGCAAAAAATAAGTGCTATACTTTAACCGGTACATAAAAGAATACCTTGATTATCTAAGTTGATATGAAGCAGGAATGAAACATGAAAAAGAAACAGGTTGAGAAAGAACAGAATAATGAGAAACAGCTTCCCAGACAGGAAACGACACTGGGAGAAGATATCTTTCAACTGTTATTGAAGATTGTTCTTATCATTTTGGCGGTCATCCTTGTTTTTACATTTATGTACGGGATGGCGAGAATCAATGACGTATCTATGAAACCAGCAATAAAAGATGGTGATCTGGTCATGTATTATCGACTGGACAAGCGTTTTGTGTCCGGTGATATTGCAGTATTTAAGAAAGATGGCAGAACAACCACAGGCAGGGTCGTAGCAGTCGCAGGTGATACCGTAGATATAACAAAAGACGGTTTGATGATTAACGGTGCTACGCAGATTTCACAGGATATTTATTTTGACACCACACAGTTTCAAAATGGAGTTGACTTTCCAATCACTGTTGGTGAAGGTCAGATATTTGTACTGGGTGATAACAGACCGGAAGCGTCAGACAGCAGAATCTATGGCTGTATTAATATTAAAGACGTCAAAGGAAAAGCGATTGCGGTTATTCGGACCAGAGGACTCTAATTCCCTCCTCCGTTAATCAAATAAAAACAAACAATATTATTTACAAGGGAGGAATCATTATGAGCATGAACAAAATGTTCAAAAAAGTGCTCGCAGTTGTTGCTGCTGGTGCCATGACGATGGGAATGGCAATGCCAACATTTGCGGCAGATCCGGGCAAGACAACGGAGGCATGGATTACTAAGACCTACAATACAGAGGCCGGAAAGGCTGAGAAGTTTAGCTTTACAGCAGAGCAGGTCAAGACAGGAACTGGTATAATTACAACAGATGCAGCGGTTACTATGCCGGAGATATCATTTACCGATACTGAAACAGGAAAAACTTCTAGGAGAGGTAAGATTACATTTCCGACATATCCAGAAGCAGGAAAGTATGAGTATACTGTAAAAGAGATACAGACAGCAGATCCAGCAGTAGTCAACGGTGATCATGAAAAAATGATCATGTCAGGGGCTGAGTATACAATGGATGTATATGTTACAGATGGTGCAACTGGTACAGAAATTTCTAATATCGTTGTAAATAAAGTGAAAGATGATGCAGGTCAGACAGAAACTGGTAAAGTAGATATTGGAAATACCGATACTAATACTTTCAACTTTACTAACACTTATGTACAGGAAGCTGGTACAGGTACAGATCCTACAGATCCAGATCCGACTTATAATAAGTTTGGCTCTTTGAATGTGTCTAAAAAGATTGTTAATGCAAATGGTACAACAACAACTCCTGACGATGAGTTCGCTTTCACAGCAACATTTGCATTCCCGACTGGAACAGATGCAAACACACTTGGCGGAATCAAGGCTGCTAATGGAGATACTGTTACATCTGTTGAGGGCGGAACATACACATTCAAGTTGAAAGCAAATGAAAACATGAAGTTCACTGGTGTTCCAGTAGGAACAACAATTACTGTAAAAGAGTCTGCAGCTAAAAACTATAAAGGTAGTGCTGAAATCACTATCAATGGTACTAAGCTGACTCCTGTTGCTGAAACATCATACAACAGAGAACTTACAGCAGTAAATAGTCAGAAATTAGGTCAGAAACAGAATACCGTTGATGTAACCAATACATACAACGATGTACCTGTAACTGGTATCATCATGAACACTCTTCCATACGTTCTGATGATTGCACTTTGCGGTGTAGCACTGATCGCTTTTGTAGGATTCAAACGCAGAAGATTACAGAAATAATAAAATATAGCAACCAGGAAAGGGGATGTGTGCGGCGTTGCTCCGCCGCATCCCTTTTTGCTAATTTTGCGAGCAAATTGGTCAGATGAACCAGTTTTGATAAATATAAAAGAAACAGAAATGGTGAAAGGAACTTGTACATATGCTTCGGATGAAGAAAGTGCTGAAAGGAATTATCAGAGGATTAGACCATATTGTAAATTTTATAGCATTATCACTGATTCTTGCAGCTATGTTTCTCTCCGGTTATATGCTGTGGGATTCCCATCAGGTATATCAGACTGCAGATGCAAAAAATTATGAAGCATATATTCCTACTGAAAAGAATACGAAATCTTTTGAAGAATTACAGAAAATCAATCCGGATGTGATTGGATGGATACGAGTGAATGACACAAATATCAATTATCCATTGGTGCAGACGGACAATGATGATACTTATATGAATACAGATGCGGAAGGAAACTATTCCTTAAGCGGAGCAATCTTTTTACATTGTGCAAATAAGCCGGATTTTTCGGATTTTGATAATATTATATATGGCCACCATATGGAAAAACACATGATGTTTGGAGATATCGGTGAATTTACAAAAGAACAGTATTTCAACGAACATCCATATGGAAATCTGTTCTTTGACGGAAAAGACCATGGAATCGAATTCTATGCATTGATGCAGGTAGATGCCTATAATGAAACGATTTTCAATGTGTGTCTGGACACACCAGAAGCGAAACAGGAGTATCTGCAGGAAATCGAGAACAATGTTTTATATAAAAGAGATATGAATATAACGGAAGATGATCATCTGGTTTTGCTGACCACCTGTACATCGGATATGACAAATGGAAGAAATATCCTGATGGGACGCTTAACAGATCAGATATATCCGGAAAAAGAAAAAGCCAAAAACGTAGGTACAGGAATTGATGAACTGAAAAATGCAGTAGGAAAAGTGCCAGTTATTGTATGGTTTATCCTGATTGTCCTTGTACTGATTCTGATAGCAAGACAGATAGAAAAGAAAAGAAACAAGAAGAAAGAAGGAGAGGGAGAAGCATGAGAACAACACGTTTGACAAAAATAGCCATGGTTATATTCCTGTCCATGATATTCTTTCTGGGTGTTCAAAGACCAGTACTGGCAGCTGACAGAAACACAACAGTGAAAATACCAGTGGAACAGATATTTGAAGTAAACAATTCTGCAGATGCTGACAAAACAGGCTCTTATGTTTTAATAGCAGATCAGATACAAAATCCAATGCCGGAGGGAAGCAATAGAAGAACATTTACCTGGAATATGAGTGGTAATTCTTCTACAGAGCTGATTATGAATGTCGGACAGGCAGGAGAATATCATTACAAGCTGTACCAGGCAACAGAGAATAAAGAAAATTATACATATGATTCAAAAACCTATGATGTAACGATTGAAGGATTCTTTGATTCCAATAATGAACTGATGGCGGTAACAGTGGTCAAAAATGAAAATGGAGATAAAGTATCGAAGGTTTCATTCAAAAACTCGTATACCGGTCAAACTGGTAAAAATCAAAACCCGGTTCCATCTTCCCCAAGATCAAAGGATATTATTCATAATGGTTCGCCGGTAAAGACAGGCGATGATAGTCCGGTTGCAGGCTATTTGTTCTTATTCTTTGGCTCAGTTATCTGCCTTTGCGGATTACTCATGGAGAAGCAGAAGAACAGGAAGGGAGATGCGAAAAATGAGGCATAAGAATTGGAAAACATATTTGAAAATAGCATGTTCCTGGCTTCTAATCTTTTCTATTTGTTTTATGAATCTGGAAACCGTAAGTGCATCAGAAGATGAAACATCAGTGGTTACAGAGCAGGAAGAAACACAAGATACAGAAGCATTTACAAGTGAGACAGATGCACAACAGACAGAAACCGAGCAAACTTCGGAGCAATTTACATCAGAAACAGAAACTGAGACATCGGCAGAAACTGAGAAACAGATTCCGGATAGCATAGAAGTGGAGAAGCTGGAGAAAGAAATACAGGAAGCAACTTCAAATGGTCAGGTACCGACCACAAAATTGGTGGAATATGTAGATGAATCCGGCAATGCGATTGAAGGAGCACCAGAGACCATTGAGCTTGGAAAAATATCAGATCATTCAGAGTTAAATATTTCTGACAAAGATTATGAATTTAAGAGTGCAAAAGTAAATGATGCAGACTGTTCCTTTATAGGAGTATATAAAGATACGGTTTATTGGAGTTCCGATAATATCAATGCCAATAAGTTTACAGATGGACAAAAACTGATTATGACTTATGCATTGAAAGAAAAGGAAAAAGAGTCAGAAACATCGGGGACAGAAGACCTGGAGCAAGAAACAGATACTACAGAAACTAAAGAATCAGAAACAGAAACATCGGAGAAGTCTTCCGAATTTGATATTGATTTCTATGTCATTATTGATGGAAACAAGGTAAAGCTTCAGCATAATGACATTACCGGCATTGCAACATGGAAAGACGGAAGAACTACCTACTATGGTGTTTCCATTGAGGACCTGCTCCTGATATATGAAGAATTTGGATTTGTGAAAAATGGTGAGAATCAGAATCCGGATGCAAATAATAAGTTTGTATCTGCATACCGGGGAAAAAGCGGGATAGAATACGGAAAAGTTTATACAGACACAGAATCCGGAAAGACATATGTTTCTTACAATTATGGACAGAATAAACAAGGGGAAGCGATAGATGTTTACTACCTTCCAAATGGAACAGGCGGTGCATTTAATTTAAAAGATTCTGTAAAAAAGGACAACTCGTTTTATTCCGTAGAGGTAAAGGGAGAAGGGCAGGATCGGATTCGTTATGCATTAACAGGAACTGTAGTGGAAGAAGCTGTGGCTGACTTTAATCCACAATTGCCAGACCAGACAGACCAGATCGAATGGACCTGTATGGGAACAGACGATAAGGTGATAGATGGTATACGGGAATCGGGGAACCAGACGAGATTCGCAATTGGAAAAATCACACAGTCTTATGTGATCCAGAGAGCGGACCAGACATCCTTTGATATTCAGTTTTATATATATGCAGACAATGAGGTTCGAAAGCTGCCGGCTGATTCACTGAAAAAGGTGTATAAATGGAACCGTCAGGGCAGATGCTATTTATCTGTCAGTGATCTTGCTGAGATTTATAGAGAGTTCGGCTTGAATGCAGAGGAAACACAGTCCGGAAATTATTTTCCATATACAGTCCGTGGTGAGAAGACATTAGCACAGGCGACAGTGGTAACTTATAAAGGACAGCAATATGTATCTTATAACCTGGACAAGCAGGAAGCAACTGTACCAACAGACGTTTATTATATGCCAAAAGGAGCATCTGATGGCGAAAAAATTCCGGATAATTATTCAGACCAGATGAAGCAGAATAAGAACAGTTTCTATTCGGTTACAGTGATCAATCCGGATGGAAATCGAACTGTGAGTTACTATAAGAAAGATTCTGCGGTCACAATTTCCGTTGATCCAGGAGATACGAAGGAAAGCGACTGGCTTTGTGCCAGTGAGGATGAAAATGAAACAATTTTTCCGGTGAAACAGGGCGATAAACTAACCTTTTCTATTGGGAAGATAGAGCAACCATATACGGTTGCATGCAGCACTTTTGCACCAGCAACCTTGAACATTAAATTCTATACTTTTGTAAATAATGAGAGATATAATGTTCTAAACGAAGAAATTCCTGTTATAAAAGATACTACAACAAAGCCGGGAACAGTTTATTATTATATTTCTAATGATGAGTTAAAAAAGCATTTTGAAAAATTTCATTACGATGGTTCTATTCAAAATGGAGCAAAAGAGCGTTTTTATTATTCCAAGAGAGATTACGATACAATCCATAATGCAGGGAAATACACGATAGAAGGTCATGAATGTATTTATATAGGAAAGTCCGGAGAGCCGATGGATGTGTATTACCTGCCAGACGGACAGAATATTGCCACAATGAGTGCAAAGACCTTACTCGAACACGACGATGATAGATATAACGGTTTTTACAGTGTGACAGTACAGGATGACGATGGACAGGTTTACAGCCAAACAGCTTTGCGTGATCTTCCGGCAATTGATTTTGTTGCAAGAAAGTCAACACTTACAAGAACAGTTAGTACAAAGCCGCGTGTAGAAGAACAAACGCAGGATATAAACTGGGAATGCAGAGAGGAAGATGGTACTCTTTCAGCAGTTACATGGAGTAAAAATGAAGAAGAGCATACCATGAGCTTTACTATTAAGCCAGATGATGCAGTACGTCCATATGTGATTGTTCCTGATAATACAGAAAAACCGGCAGCAACAAAAGAAGCAAATATCAGTTTTTATGTATTTATCGATGGACATTATAAGCTGATAAAGAACCTCAATGCTGAGCAGCATTACATAATCAAAGCAAACAGTGGCCGAGCCAGTCGTTATTATTTGCGAGCTAAACCAGATGATACGATTTCTAAAATTTACAGTGAGTTTGGTTTCACTCCGAGCAAGCTGGAGCCCGGTGCAGATCAGAAAGAGAAGATTCTGTTTGGTTATGCGACAGACAGCCGTGTGTTTGTACAGCACCCTTATAAGGACAACGATGGTACATGGTATATTCCTGTCCTGAAAAACGGGAAAGATGTATCTGTCTATTATTTCTCACAGCCAAACCCACTGAATCCAGACAGAATCGAAAATTATTTTGATCGTTTGACAGGACTTTCTTCTCAGGTTGGGCTGGCAGGAAGACATTTCAGTGTAGAGGGAAGTTTTCATCTGATTGAAGTGTTGGATCCACTGAACCTGACCAAAAGAGAGGCGATTAAGAGACAGTATGTAGGCCATGGGGAAGCATATACTGTGGAAGTACCAAAGAGGGCAAGTTTAGAAGGTGAGTATTATGGCAAGGAGATTGTCTGGAGTTGTACATCTAATGACAGGGACGAAAATGAGGTTCTTCCGGAACCGTCCGGAGATGATAAGGTAAAATTTGAAATTCCGAATGTTAACTCATCTTATGAGGTGATCGCAGACAAACCGCTGGAGTCTGGGGCAGTCAGGGTTATCTATAATACAACTCGTTATATGAAGAAACTTCCTAAGGAAGCTAAGTTGACCCCTCAGGTTGAGAATAAGACAAGACATACAGATGATTATGAGAATGAAATAGAAGCTGGAAAACATAACGTTAAGTCACCATATCCTCTGGTTTATGATCATGAAGATAATGACAGCAAAGAGTTGGAACAGTATGAATTCGATCATTGGGATTACAGAAACAAAGACGGAAAGTGGCAGGAATGCGGTGCAGGGGATTCTATTTCTGATCTTATAAATAATAATGCAAGACAGCCAATCACCCTCTATGCAGCGTGGCGTAAGGTGAGTAACCAAAATCGAAAACAGGTACAGTTTTATATCTGTAAGTCAGCGATGCCGGAAGATGGTTCGGTAGCATTACCAACCACGAATGTAGACGATTATACAAGTGCGGTTGCCGTGGCAAACTGTAATGTGAAGGCAAGTATATTGCATGATGTTCCAGTTCTTGGAAATAAGAATCCATCTACGTGGGAACAGTATGCGGATGGAAATAAGAGAGTGCAAGAACTTTTGCAGGGAACTAAACCAGATGAGGGATATATTGGAAATGGAGACTATATCTACAAGATAGATAGAATTCCTTCCGATGAAGAGGTATTCCAGACAATTCGTGAAAGCGGACGTATGATTCGTATCGGAGACAGGGAGATTCCGCCATCGAAATTAGATACCGAATTCTTCACCATTTATTGGTATTCTTTCAAAAGTGAAATGTCCGATGGGTGGCATATTGACGGACGTATTGTAGCAAAAAATGGTTACCTGACAGTAAAGAAAGATTTTGTCGGAATGCCGGAAGCAATAGAGAAAGTCAAGAAAGATTATTATATCCAGGTAGATATGGATGAAAAGCTTTTAGATGGAAAACCTCAGCCACCTGCATTTCATGAGCATATGAAACTTGTGCTTCCTTCAGAAGATAGCCAGAAACCGGATGCAGAAGCTCCGCAAGCGGAGGATGCTCCAATAGAAGTTGTAGGTACATGGACAGATGATACACATACAAGCTGTACGTGGATCGTTAAGGCGGACTCATTCTGGAAATACACATTAAAAGAGTACAACTATAAGCCAAAAGATTCGAATGTGAAATTTTCAGGTTGGTACAATGTTCGCAATTCTCATGAACAAGGAGATAATGTAAATTCATGGGAAGCATATCCAGAAAGTGGAATTCAATTCACAGGACGTGGAATTGGACGCGGTGGTGAGACTCTTACTATTGAATTGGAGAACCGTTATCAGAAAGAGGGAATACTCACACTGAACAAATTTGATGAGTCTACCGGACGGGGAATGGAGAAGATCAATTTTGCTGTCAGTAAGAACGGTGTTGAGGAGGAAACGGTAACAACTGATAAATACGGAATCGCACAACTTCACATTCCGTTACAAGATGAAAACAAACAGAACAGAACAGCAACTGAGACGTATTTGTTGCGAGAGACAAACTTACCGACGGGATATGTAGACACAGGAGATATACAGATCACAGTTGAGATTGCCAATGGAGCATTCAAAATCACTGATGCAAAACTGGTGGATAGGGAGGCTAACGAAAATCAGGAGGCTGTTAAGGCACCAGTTGATGGTAAGATAGACGGAAAATCTGTTCTGCTTCAGCGAGGAGATACCAGCCTTAATATCCGAAATTTTGCTAAAACAGGCACTCTGCATATCAAAAAGACATGGGAAAATCCAAATGATGCACTGACGGAAAAACAGGTGAAAATCAGATTGTATCAGAATGGAATTTCTACAGGACAGGAATTCTTGCTGAATGAAGAGAACGGATGGGAACACACAGTCGACAATGTTCCACTATTCCAGGACAGAAATCCGGTGGAATATAAGGTGGAAGAAATCGAGATAGGAAAGACACATTATTCTTCGGACTACGGGGATGGTTTCCTATATTATGAAGTTATTTATCCAGAGATTCAGTATTTCGATTCAAATGGACAACAAATATTCCCGAAGGATGAGAATGAGTTCAAGGATGTTTCCAAGATGGAACTGGAAGTGCAGAATCTGCATTTCAATCTTGCTGAACGAAGTTTCTTAAAGACGGATGATCTTCCAAGAAACCGACTTGCTGGTGCAGGTTTTCTGTTCTACAAAGTACCGTATGATGATGTTACGAAAGAATATGCGGATGATACAGGATATACAGTAGATTATGACAATACACAGAGCAAGGACGATATCGTTCTGAAAAAGGATGGAAAAACGTGTACGACGTATCGTTCCTTAGAAACAGATGAAAATGGAATGCTTCAATTACCGGAGGACTTTGAGAACGGACGATACTGGATGGTAGAATCTGTTACTCCAAACAAAAAGGACAAAGCAGATAAAACCAAAACACAGTATCAGGATAATTTTAATTTATATATGGTCGATGTAGAATCCGATATTTTATTCCTATATGAGAAATCACCGATGACAAATACCTGGAGAACTGTTTCGGACAGACATATCGTCAATCATCCGCAAAAAGGCGGGGTGACGGTTGAGATTACAAAGGAAGTCACTGGTCCACTTGGAAACCGCAAGAAGCCATTTGATATGGAAATTCTCTATTGGGAAGATGGTCAAAAGCTGCGTAGCAAGACAATTAGAACTTCTTTGAAACATGGAGATAAAGTTACATTAAAAAATGTAGATATATCTTCGGATATCATAATAACAGAAACTGTTGATACATCAAAATACGCTGTTTCGATTTCTAAAAAAGAAGAGAATGATAAGTATTCAAATCCAGTGCAGGCAACATCGAATGGAAATACAGCTGTCATGAAACAGCGGATTGAGGCTGCACGAGGAGACGTGATTGAGTTAAAAATCACAAACGAAAACACACAATTAATACCGGAAACAGGGGTTCGTCTGGAAACAAGCAGGCATGTATGGTTACTATTTGCCATAAGTATTATCATGATTCTGTTTTTCAGAAGAAGACGGAAAATAAGATAAACACTGCTATGGAACAAAACTTGCAAAAATACATCAGACATTTTACATGTTTGTTGCATTGGAATAAAAAAATAAACCACTATAATAATGGTATGCTCCCCGTCAAGAGGACAATAAAAAATAATAAATTTTTGTATCGTCAGCCATGCTATGGCTGGCGATATTTTATGCTGCTTTTGTAGATTGCTCATGATATTTCATTGGTGTCATTACATGCAGTTTCCTTTGAAGTCGTTGGTTGTTGTAGTAATCTATGTAATTAGCTATCGCAGTAATCAAAGAGCTTCTGTCATTAAAACGCTGTTTATAATACATTTCTCGTTTTAGAATTCCCCAAAACCCTTCCATTGGTCCATTGTCAATACAGTGGGCAACTCTAGGCATACTCTGCTTCATATGATGTTTTTTTAATTTAGTATAAAACTGTGCGCTTGTATATTGAAAGCCTCGATTAGAATGAACTAATGGGTGTGCATCTACCTCCTGACGAACAGCCTCATCAAACGTGTCCATAACTAATGGATTATCATTGTGATCGCTGATTTTAAAGAAAACAATCCTTCTATCATATAAATCTAAAATAGCACGCAGATAAACGGCTAACCGATGGATTAAAGATAGCGACCCCTTTCCAGTTCTCTGACTTTTTTTAACAGATCATTCTCCATTTGTAAGTCTAGATTTCTTCTTTCCAGTTCAGCTATCTTATCACGTAACTCTTCTTCAGGTGTTCTGCTTGGAAGAGAAGATATACGACGTCCACG
>ENA-ORSY01002279-ORSY01002279.1-human-gut-metagenome-genome-assembly--contig:-NODE-2279-length-11252-cov-8.145843_pt1 | contig 11252 bp, 8 predicted proteins | sample MGYA00242193_ERZ509160 | MGnify/ENA primary metagenome ERZ509160 (study PRJEB26280, sample SAMEA2338670) | human gut metagenome | biome: human gut; feature: human-associated habitat; material: faeces...
AGGGGTTGGGCAGACGGCGGTTGATGACAGCGCCGATGAACTCGTAGGGGTTCAGCACGCCGGGATCGACCACAACGGGCATAGCCTCGATATAGCCGATCTTCTGGATGAAGGAGCGCAGATCCTCGTCTGCCATCTCGGCAGAGATGAGGTTGTAACCCAGCATGCAGCCATAGATGGACATGGCAGTGTGCAGGGGGTTCAGGCAGGTGCAGACCTTCATCTTCTCGATCTTGTCCACGGTCTCGCGGTCGCAGTACAGCACACCGCCCAGTTCCAGCGGAGGACGACCGTTGGTGTAGTGATCCTCGATGCACAGGTACTGGGTCTCCTCGGCGTTGACGAAGGGAGCGGTGAAGGTGTGCTTCTCGGTCACGATGGTGTAGTTGTCCTCAAAGCCGTCCTTTGCCAGCATCTCCTGCACCTTTGCGTCCGGGCGCGGGGTAATCTTATCGATCATGCTCCAGGGGAAGGTGATCTTGGTCTCGTCCTGCACATAGGCCAGGAACTCGGCGGGCACCAGACCCTGCTCCACCCACTTTGCAGCGTAGGCGTGGACGGCAGTCTTGACCTTATCGCCGTTGTGAGAGCAGTTATCCATGCTCTGCACGGTCAGCGGCAGCTTGCCGGCCTTGAAGCGCTCGTACAGCAGAGCGGTGACCTTGCCCATGGCCAGCACGGGGGTCAGGCCGCGCTCCAGATCAGCGGGCGCAACGCCGTAGCCCTTCTCGGTGATGGTGAAGGAGATCATCTGCAGGCTGGGGTTCTGGAAGATCTCCACCAGACGTGCCCAGTCGGCACCGAAGGAGTAGTCAGCCTTCAAGCTCTCGGTAACGGAAGCGATGACCTTCTTCTCGATCTCGCCGGTGGACTTCAGGCAAACCAGCAGGCTCAGGTTATCGTAGGGCTGGTAAGCCTTGTCGATGATCTCGTAGTCGAAGCTCTCGGCCACGATGACACCGCGGTCGTACTTGCCGCTGTTCAGTGCGTCGTTCAGCACGGCAGCGGGGAAAGCGCGGAAGATATTGCCGGCACCGAAGTGCACCCAAGTGGGCTCGGCGTGGGTCTTGGCCTTGACAGCCTCAATGTCGAATTTGGGCAGCTCGTAGCCCTTTTCTGCCCACTCGGCGGACAGATTGCCGTTTTTGATATCAGACAGCTTCATAATCATCAGCCCTTCTTTTCTTCATCCAGACGGTCCAGCAGATCCCAGATACCCAGCATATACTGGATGCCCAGAGCACGGTCATACTTGCCATAGCCGGGGCGGCAGACACCGGGGCCTTCCTCCCACAGCTGACGGCCGTGGTCGGGACGGATGTAGCCCTCAAAGCCGCAGTCATGGTAAGCGCGCATCACCTCAATGATGCCGGTCTCGCCGCAGCAGTCGCGGTGCGCAGCCTCAGAGAAGTCGCCGTTGGGGAAGTGGTGGATATTGCGGACGTGGCCGAAGGCAATGCGGTCGCAGTGCTTGCGGATGATCTCGGCACAGTTATTGTTGGGGTTTGCGTTCAGGCTGCCGGTGCACAGGGTCAGGCAGTTGTACGGATCGTCCACCATCTTCAGGAAGCGGTCGATGCTGGGCTCGTCCACCAGCAGGCGGGGCAGGCCGAAGATATCCCAAGGGGGATCGTCCATGTGGATGGCCATCTTGATGTCGCACTCGTGGCAGGTGGGCATCAGAGCTTCCAGGAAGTACTTCAGGTTCTCCCACAGCTTCTCCTTGGTGACAGGGGCGTAAGCCTTGAACAGCTCGTCCAGCTTTGCCATGCGCTCCGGCTCCCAGCCGGGGAAGGTCATATTATACTTCTCGGTGAAGGACATGATATACTCAGCCATCGCCTTGTAATCGCCCTTGATCTTGTCCTTCTCGTAGAACAGTGCGGTGGAGCCGTCGCCTACCGGGTGGAACAGGTCGGTACGGGTCCAGTCGAAGATGGGCATGAAGTTGTAGCAGATGACCTTGACGCCGAACTTGGACAGGTTGCGGATGCACTGCTTGTAATTCTCGATATACTGGTCGCGGGTGGGCAGACCGATCTTGATATCGTCGTGCACATTGACGGACTCGACAACATCCATATCAAAGCCGTAGGCGTGGATCTGGTCTGCAACCTTCTGGATCTCGTCGATTTCCCAGATCTCGCCGGGCATCTTGTTGTGCAGTGCCCAGACGATGCTGGTCACGCCGGGGATCTGCTTGATGTCGCTCAGGGTGACGGGGTCGTTGCCCTCGCCATACCAGCGCCAACCCATTTTCATAGGCATAGAGAAGTTCCTCCTGTCGTTATTTATCTTATGGCACGCGCAGTACGCCTGCACGCTCTTCTTGCTTATATTCTAATATATCAGTTGTAAAATAGCAATACGCGCAATGCCAATTTTTTGTGTTTATTCTTGTATACTTTACACAAAAACGGCAAAATGCCAGTTTTTTAACAAGGTTTTTGGGCAGTGTGCTGCTTTCCTTCCATAGATTCCCTGCTCTGCCGCTGGGCTGCCCAAGCAATATCTTGTAACCGCCAAGTATGTAGTTCTCTGACCCGCCCGGCGCAAAGCAGTCTGTTCCGGTTGACAATTCCTATAAAAACCTTTATATTCAAAACATTCAGCGCCCGCGAAACCTGCCGGGCGCACTCATCCGCTTCTATCCAAACTTCTATATATAAAGGAGGATCCGCTATGGTTTCACCTGACAAGTGCATCGCCGGGCGTTCCGCTGCCGATTGGATCGCGGCATATCCCGTGGTCTCCGACCTCTGCGCCCTGAAGGAGACTGCATGGGTAAACCCGGACAAGCTGCCCTTTGCACAGGCTGCGGCTGCCTGCCCGCTGACTTTGGCCGACATTGAGGACGCCGCCGCACGGCTGGAGCGGTTTGCGCCCTATCTTGCCGCCGTCTTTCCCGAGACCGCTGCGGCGGGCGGCATCATCGAGTCCCCTGTTCAGCCCATCCCCCGGATGCAAAAAGTGCTGGAGGAGCGCAGCGGTACCCCCATCGCTGGGCAGGCATGGGTCAAGTTGGACAGTCACCTGCCTATTTCCGGCTCCATTAAAGCCCGGGGCGGCATTTATGAAGTGCTGAAAACCGCCGAGGACATTGCCCTGCACAGCGGAATGCTGCATCTGACCGACAACTACGCCGTTCTGGCAGAAGAGCGCTTCCGCAAGCTGTTCTCGCAGTATTCCATTGCGGTGGGCTCCACCGGCAATCTGGGGCTTTCCATCGGCATCATGAGCGCGAAGCTGGGCTTTCAGGTCACCGTGCACATGTCCGCTGACGCGCGGCAATGGAAAAAAGACCTGCTCCGCAGCCGGGGCGTCAAGGTCAAAATCGTACCGGCGGGCAGGCTTTTGCCCCACCGCCTGCCCAAACGCCCGGGTCAGCCGCACCGTGCCGTCTGCGCTTACTGCGTACCGGCACAGGGCATCCGCCGCAGGCAGGCTGCGGGGCTTTTCCGAGAAGCAGTAGTCGCCCAGCTCGGTCAGGGCAAAACTGCCGCCCGCCGGGGCGGGCAGAGTGCCCGGCAGCGCCACACAGGGCGCTGTGCCGTACACCCGCACCAGCCGTGCCGTCTGTGCCGAAAGGGGCAAGATATCCAATATCAGTTCGTTTGCCTGTTCTACCATGCTGCGACCTCGTTTTTTCTGCATTCATTCAGCTTTCAGTATACCGCGAACAGGGGGTGATTGTCCAGTGCAGAGAAAGATTTGAACGGGTCTGTGCAACGGGGCGCGACACCCGGCGGCTCTGCCGGTGCTCCCCTTTTGTCACAGCCTTGTTCAAATCCTCTGTTCTTCCGGTGCTGCCGAAGGGAAATTGCGGGATAAAACAAAAAAGACAGCTATCAAAAGCTGTCTTTCTTGTGGTGCAGGAATGCAATCCAAATCCGAACCATTTCCCTTTGATGCGGCTTTTGCCGCTTCTCCAAAGGTGACGGTCTGTGTTCCTTCTTTATAGTTGAAGGTTATCAAAGCCTTATCGTCATACAGGTAAATTGCATTGATGAAGGTATCCACCAGCGCCTGCCGCTGGTCTTTCAGGCGCATATCCAGCTTGCGGAACCGCAGCAGCCATCGCAATCCAACTTTTGATCGTTTGCAACATCGTTGGATTGCATATCGCAAATATGCTGTTTTCGTGTTGCACTATTTTCTTAACTTGCGAAAAAAATCACAGCAGTGCGTTTTCCAGATCACTCAGCATTTCGCTCAGTGCCTGAATGCCGCCCTCTGCGGTGTACCAGACATTCGGGTGTGCCAGATAAACGACGTGGCCGTTCTTGTAAGCATCCGTGCTCTTGACCAGCTCGTTTTCCAGGATTTCCTGTGCCATCTGCGCGCCATCGGTGCCAATGGCTGCATCGCGGTCCATGGCGAAGATGTAGTCGGGGTTCTTGTCCACAATGAACTCGAAGGAAGCCTCGTTGCCGTGGGTCGAGGTGTCGATATTGGCATCCACGCCGATGTTCTCAAAGCCGATTTCCTTGCCGATGATGGAGCAGCGGCCATCGTTGCCCAGAACATTGAAGCTGCCGCTGGTGGTCATGCCGACGATGGCAGTCTTGCCCTCTGCAAAGGCTTTCAGGGCGTCGATGCGGCTGTCAAAATCCGCCATCAAAGCTTCCACATGGTCTTCCAGACCAAAGATAGAAGCGATGGTCATGGCGTTTTCACGGGTGCTTTCCACAACGCCCTTTTCGGCGTCAGTCGCAAGGAAAACAACGGGTGCGATCTCGCACAGAGCATCATAGGATTTGGAGAGTCGTCCGCCGATAAAGATGATGTCCGGCTCGCAAGCCATGACTGCTTCCATATCGGCTTCCTTGATGTTGCCAAGGTTCACAATACTGTCATTGGTGACATAGCTCTGAAGATAGTCCAGAGAGGTGGATGCCGTGCCGACCACACGGTCGCCAACGCCCAGTTCATCCAGAATGTCCAGAGAAGCAAGTTCGAGGATCGCAATGCGCTGCGGGTCAAAGGGTACTTCCACATCTACCAGTTCCTTTGCACCGTTGAACGCCTTGATAGTCACCGACTCCGGCACCGCTTCCGAGGAAGTGGTAGCTTCGCTGGATGCAGCCACAGAGGATGCCACAGAGCTTGCCGTGGAGGAGGAAGCGCCGCAGGCGGTAAGAACACCCGCTGCACTCACAGCGGCCATAGCGGTCAAAAACGAACGACGAGAAATTTTCTTCATAAGAATGCTCCTTTTTAAAAAGTACTGAAATCAATAATATATCGACAAAGGCTTGCCTTCGATCTGCATGATCTCAAAGTCTACCTTGTAGATATCGGACAGGTTTTCTTTGGTGATCACTTCCTGCACAGTACCGAATTTTGCGATTTTTCCATCCACGAAGGCACAGATGTAGTCGGAATAAAACGCAGCATAGTTGATCTCGTGCAGAACAAGGATCACCGTTTTGCCCAGCTCATCGCACAGGCGGCGGACGATGCGCATGAGGTTGGTTGCGTGGTAAATATCCAGATTGTTGGTCGGTTCATCCAGCAGGATATACTCGGTGTCCTGCGCAATGACCATGGCAATATAGGCACGCTGCCGCTGACCGCCGGACAGTTCATCGATGAACTGCTCCTCAAAATCGCCCAGTTCCATGTAGGCGATGGCACGGTCAATGATCTCGTTGTCCTCTTGGGTCAGCCGTCCGCCGGAATACGGAAAGCGGCCAAATGCAACCAGTTCCCGGACGGTCAGCTTCATCTGGACATTGTTGGCTTGGGTCAGGATGGCGAGCCGCTTGCTCAGCTCCCGGCTTTTCCAGCGCGTGATCTCCGTCCCCTCAAAATCCACAAGACCGCTGTCCCGCGCAATCAGGCGGGACAGCATTCCCATCACGGTGGATTTTCCTGCGCCGTTCGGACCGATGAGGGAAAGGACTTTGCCTTTCGGAATCTCAAAACTCACGCCATCGACAACGGCTTTGCCATCGTAGCGTTTGGTGATCTCTTTTACAAACATGGTGTTATGCCTTTCTCTGGGTGAGCAGCAGATACAGGAAATACACGCCGCCGCCCACGGTGATGAACACACTGACCGGAACCGAGTAAACGAACACCCGCTCCACCAGAAGCTGTCCGCCGATCAGAACAGCCATACCGAACAAAACAGAGCCGGTGATGAGCTGGCTGTGCCGGTAGGTGCGCAGGAACTGCCGGGAAAGGTTGGCAATGATAAGCCCCAGAAATGCCAGCGGCCCGACCATAGCGGTGGCTGTTGCAATGTACAGTGTGACCCCCAGCAGCAGGCGGCGGATACAGCGGTCATAGTCCACACCCAGATTGATGGCCTGATCTTTGCCCAGTGTCAGAACGTCCAGCAGCACAAGCTCTTTCCGGAAGGCAAAGGCGACCAGCGCCAGAACCACAACGGACAGCACCAGAATCGCCGAATTGACATTGGAAAAGCTGGCGACCAGATCCGTCAGCAGCGTGTCGTACTCGTTGGGGTCCATCACACGGGTCAAAGTCGTCTGGATGCTGGAAAAGAACGAGGTCAGCACCGTGCCGATAAGCAGAACGTACAGAACATTGTGGTTCGTTTTCTGGAACAGATAGCTGTAAATTACGGTGGCAACAGCGCCCATAATGGCAAGGTCTACCGCAAAGGCTGCGTTGGCATTGACCGCCAGAAAACTGCCCGAACCCGCCACAAAGAACACCGCTGTGTGGATCAGCGAGTAAAGCTGGTCCATACCCAGTAGGCAGGGCGTGACGATGGTGTTGTTGATGATGGACTGAAACACGATGGAGGCACTTCCAATGGCAAATGCTGTAATGAGCATGGCGATCAGCTTGGGCGTGCGGATGCGCATGGCGTAGGCAAATAATTTTTGGTTTTCAAAATGGACACCCACTGTCATATAGCCTACGCAGGCCAGCAGAACAAGAAGCAGAAGGATCAGCAGGCGCAGATGGTTTTTGTGCGTTTTCATGCTGCACCTCCGGTTTTCTTGGCAGCTTTGCCCAGCCGGACTGCCTTGCGTCCATGCCGAAGCCGATACAGCAGCAGACCGACAAACAGGATACTGCCGATAACGCCAACGATCAGCTCGATGGGCAGCTCGTAGGGATAGATCACAACCCGCCCGATCATATCGCAGACCAGCACGAACACAGCGCCAAACAGAGCGGTATCCACCAGCGTTCCGCGGATCTGGTCACCCTTGAACATTGCTACGATATTGGGCACAATGAGACCGATGTAGGAGATCGAGCCGACCACGACAACAACGGATGCCGTGATCATGGCAGCAATGGTCAGCCCCATAAACAGCACCAGATCATACGGAACGCCGAGGTTCTGAGAAAAATCTTTTCCCATGCCCACGATATTGAAGTGGTTGGCAAATACAAATGCCAGAACCACCAGCGGTACCGTCAGCCAGACAAGCTCATACCGCCCACGAATGACGGTGGAAAAATGACCGACCAGCCAGCTGGAAAGAGCCTGTGTCATTTCATATTTGTAGGCAAGATAATTGGTAACGCCCATTACGATGTTGGAGAACATGATGCCGACCAGCGGGACCATGACAACATCCTTGAACTGGATACGCTGGATGAACCAGACAAAGACCCATGTACCCAGAACGGCACAAACGAAGGAAAAGGCAGCACGTCCCCACAGGGTAGAACCCGGTGCAAACAGCAAAGCCAGCAGAATGCCAAACTGCGCAGAAGAGATCGTTGCGCCTGTGGTGGGCGAAACAAACTTGTTCATACAGAGTTGCTGCATGATAAGCCCCGCCACGCTCATGCCAATGCCTGTGCAGAGGATGGCAAGCAGACGCGGCAGGCGGGAGATCAGAAAGATCTCCCATGTTTCCACGCTGCCTATAAGCAGGTCAGAAGGCCGGATGTCCAGCACCCCGACAAACAAAGAACAAACCGAAAGAATCATCAGCAGAACGCCGAGAAAAACAGTGGAACGATGATTACGAATGAAAAGCCCTCCTCGAGATTAGCGCAAACTAACTTTTTTTGAAAATAAAAAGAGAACGCCTGTGTGTGAAGAAACTGGTCTTACGTGTTCACACACAGCGCGTTCTGCTGAAGGGATTATATCATATGGCATCGATGGGTTTCAAGTGGCAAACTCTCACGAAGGTTTTGCATAACAAACCATCCTTCTTTGTTGATTCCTACAAAGTTGCTCCGAACAAAAAGAGCCTTTGCATTTGTTGGTAAAAATCACCATGCGTCTTCAGCGCAAAACCTCCAGCAGACGCCTGCCGGCTTCCTGCTGCGATTCCCCAAACGCCACCGCCAACTCCTCCCGCAGGACACGCTCTACCATCTGGTAGAAGTAGGTATCCATAGCGTTGATCTTCCGCCCGCGGTTCTGCTGCTGGGTCTGCTTTTGCCCCAGCTCCTTGAACAGGATCAGGTACTGGTAAAAATCATTGGTGTGCAGCAGTGCCTGATAATGTTCTGCCAGCGCTGTCTGTACCCCCGCCGGGATAGGCAGCTTCTCCGCTTTGATGCGTGCAAGGTCGGCTTTCGCCTGCTGTGCCGGGGTCACCGGGCGCAGTGCCGCTTCCTTTTCCGTGGGGATATAGCTGCGGTCGTGGGAATCCGAAAAATAGGGCCGGAGGGTGTAGTACTCTCTGGCAGGCTCATCGCCAAACCGCCGCAGCCCGACACCTTCCACCTCGTGCACTCCCAGATTTCCGTAGATCACCAGCGCTCCCGCTTGAAACCGTGACATGGTATTGCCTCTTTCCCTTGTATGGAAAGACTGCAAAAAACAGACTTTCCAGCGTGGTTTTGCTCTTCACTTTATTGTACCACGGTAGGTTGGCGGGCTTCAAAGGGCATCTTCCACAAAGTTTTCCTCGTGCAATCTGCGCAGAATGCCCAGTACAATTCTTGTGCAAAACTGCCTTTGCAAATTCCAGACAGGCAGGCTATAATGATTTCGTACAACGAGTAGCACTCATGCGTAAAACCGGTTGCATGAGGGCTGCCCGTTGTTTTTATTTGCCCCAAAATGGAAAGGTAAAGGTGAATCCCATGGAAAGTTCCAATCAATTTCTCGGCACGGAGCGCATCGGCAAGCTGATGCAGAAGTATGCGATCCCGTGCATTATTTCGCTGCTGGTAGGTGCGCTGTATAACATCGTGGACCAGATCTTTATTGCAAACGCCAGCTATCTGGGCTCCTACGGCAATGCCGCCAATACGGTCGTTTTCCCCCTGACGGTGGTAGCGCTGGCAATCGCAGTCATGATCGGTGACGGCTGCTGCGCCTTCGTCAGCATCAGCCTTGGGCAGAACGAGGTCCCCAAGGCAAAGCGGAGCGTCGGCAATGCGGTGGTGATGTGTCTGGTCAGCAGCATTGTGCTGGCCGCGCTCTATCTGATTTTTGCGGACACCATTCTTGCCATGTTCGGTGGAACGGTGAACGCCGAGACCTATCATCACTCCCAAGAATATTTCTTTTATATCACGCTGGGCGTGCCGTTCTATATGTTCGGGCAGGCCATGAACCCCATCATCCGTGCGGACGGCAACCCCCGTTTTGCCATGATCTCCACCCTTGCGGGTGCGGCGCTGAACATCATTCTGGACCCTGTTTTTATTTTCGGCTTCCGCTGGGGCATGATGGGCGCAGCGGTGGCTACCGTCATCGGTCAGCTGGTCACGGCAGCGCTGGCAGTGTGGTATCTGCTGCACATGAAGATCATTCGCCCTGAAAAGGGTGACTACCGGCTGAAGGGCTCCATCTGCGGCCGTACCCTGACCCTTGGCATGACCAGCTTTCTGTCCCAGATCAGCCTTGTGGCGGCAATGGCAGCCATCAACAACATGATCCGCAAATACGGCGCACTGGATGCCGTGTTCGGGCAGGAGCAGTACGCCCAGATCCCTATGGCAGTTGTTGGCATTGTGATGAAGTTCTTCCAGATCGTCATTTCCATCGTGGTGGGCATGGCGGCTGGCTGCATCCCCGTGGTGGGCTTCAACATGGGTGCCAAAAAGCCCGCCCGTGTAAAGGAGCTGTTCACGAAACTGCTGCTGGCAGAAGCCACCGTGGGTGCCGTTGCACTGGTGCTGGTGGAGCTGCTTCCCCGGCAGCTCATCGCCCTGTTCGGTGCCGCCAACGAGAGCGTTTACTACACCGATTTTGCCGTGAAGTCCTTCCGCATCTACCTGTGCATGATCATTCTGGCCTGTGTCAACAAGGCGTGCTTCATCTTTTTGCAGGCCATGGGCAAGGCAGCGGAATCCACCGCCCTGTCCATGGTGCGTGAGGTGGTGTTCGGCGTGGGCTTTGCCCTGCTGCTGCCCCGGTTCTTCGGGCTGGACGGCGTGCTGTACTCCATGCCCATGTCGGATATCCTCACCTTCCTGATTGCAGGCTATCTGATCTGTAAGACCTACCGTGAACTGAGCACGAAAGGAGAAGTCTAATGGAAAAACGCATCATCACCATCAGCCGCGAGTTTGGCAGCGGCGGCAGAACCATCGGCAAACTGGTGGCAGAGCATCTGGGCATCCGGTGCTACGACGCCGAACTGATCCAGAAACTGGCTGCCGAAAGCGGCTTTGACGAAAACTACGTCAAGGAGGCCGGAGAGTACACTCCCGGCGGCTTCCTCGCCTCTGCCTTCACTGACCGCAGCTTCGGTCCCACTAACGAGGACCTGCTCTGGAAGCTGCAATACCGGATCATCCGGGAACTGGCAGAAAAAGAGCCCTGCGTCATTGTGGGACGCTGCGCCGATTTTATCCTGCAGGACCGCACCGACTGCCTGAAGGTCTTTGTCCACGCGGACATGAAGTTCCGGGCTGACCGCATCGTGCGGGTCTATGGGGAACGGGAGAAATCGCCCGAAGCCCGTCTGAAGGAGAAGGATAAGCGCCGCGCTGCTTATTACCGCTTTTATACCGATATGAAGTGGGGCGATGCCGCCAACTATCATGTCGCGCTGGACAGCGGGGTAATTGGAATTGAAAAATGTGCCAAAGTCATTGAAAGCCTAGCATAAGCTGTAAATTCCGACACCGTCCCTGAGACAATAGAGCAAAACACCGCCCACCTGAGTTCCGTTACGCAGATGGGCGGTGTTTTTTGTTAATGGCAGTTCTATGGGAAGATCAATCTTCTAACCCATGGCTCCCGGCCACATGTTTCAAGTATTCCTCTGGATTACCATTCAGAATCAAATCTGCATAGCCCAGTGGGTCATTGTAGATAAGGTAGCACAACTCTGACCGCTGTG
>ENA-ORSY01002287-ORSY01002287.1-human-gut-metagenome-genome-assembly--contig:-NODE-2287-length-11233-cov-3.267311_pt1 | contig 11233 bp, 10 predicted proteins | sample MGYA00242193_ERZ509160 | MGnify/ENA primary metagenome ERZ509160 (study PRJEB26280, sample SAMEA2338670) | human gut metagenome | biome: human gut; feature: human-associated habitat; material: faeces...
TCAGCTCCCGCAGCTCTGCGATGTCGAAGGGCGCAAGCCTTGCACCGCAGGAAATCAGGATCGACTTCGCAGTTTTTCCTGCCGCCAGTTTGTATTTCTTGTACTGACGGACTGCAAAGTGCTCCGGTTTCTTATGTTCCAGTTCCTCAAAAAGCTCGTCCACGGCATTCTTAAATTTTTCGTCATCCTCACGGGCTTCGCTGGCGTTGATGAACTCCAGCAGCGTGGAGAAGTTCTGTTCCTCCTCCGGGGCTTCATACCAGATGTAGCCGATCAGTGCGCAGTAGAGCAGGCGTTCGGCCTTGACCCAGAAATCCTCGCCGGACTTCTCGCCATCACCCTTTGTGTTGGCGATGATGGTATTGACCAGTTTCAGAATATCTTTCTCACTGCGGATGTAATGGAACGGATTGTACCGCATTGATTTTTTGAAGTTGATGGTGTTCAGGACTTTGATCTTATACCCGGCATCCGAGAGCATCTTTCCACACTCGATAATGATCGTACCCTTGGGGTCCGTTACGACATAGCTGACCTTTTGGGGCATCTGCATCAAGTTGGGCTTGACGTAAAATCGGGTCTTACCGCTGCCGCTGCCGCCGATCACAATGACGTTTTTGTTCCGAGCATACTTCGGATGCTTTGGTCTACCACTCATCATCAGCCGTTCGGTCTGTGTGAGGATGACGTTGTTCTCGAATACCGGGTCAATAAAAGGTTCGATGTCCTTCTGGTTGCCCCACCGGGCAGAGCCATATTCCTCGCCTTGCCGATATTTCTTCGCGTTCTTTCCTTTGAAGTAGATCACTGCTTTCAGCGCAGCCGCGCCGACCAGACCCACCAGCAAATCAAACGGATGAAAACTGGGCAAGGCACTTTTGTAGGCCAGACCAAAGTTCATAAAGAGAACCATGAGCCTGTCCACCACGGAATCACCGTTGCAATGACGGTAGAGCCACGCAGCTTTCTCCACCATATAAAAGGCGATGATGTACGGAAAATTCAGCAGGATCAGCTTTTTTATATCCGCTGACTGCACCATTCTGCTGAACTCTGCAGCCAGCTTTTTGCCCCATGCCGTGCCGCCCGTCTGGTTGGACGGTGCTTTGCGCGGACGCTGGGCAGGTGTTTTCAACTTTTTCATCGTATCGGTTCCTGCTCCCTCTTCTTTTCTTTCTTGAGCTGACGGTGATTGGAAAGTTCCTCTTTCACCTTTTCCAGGAATACGAATCTGTTGACCTGATTGAATGCCTGCTGGAATCTTAATATCTAGTTTTACACGACGGTGCTCATAGCCTTTACCATGACAATGTGAGCATGCACGTGTAACTTTCTTACCTGTACCATGACAATCTGGACATACGCTTTGTTGCTGAATCACACCAAATGGTGTTCTTTGTTGAGACATAACATATCCAGAACCATGGCATGTAGGACATGTCTGCACATCACTTGGGCTTTCAGCTCCAGATCCGTTACAGTGTTTACATGTTTCATCCACATCCAATGAAATCGTTTCTGTTTTACCAAAAATTGAATCCATGAAATCAATGCGCATCTGCATGTAACGGTCTTGTCCTTGTCGAGGCTGATTACTTGAACGGCGAGATCCTCCACCGCCAAATCCTCCACCAAAGAACGAACCGAAGATGTCTCCTAAATCGCCAAAATCTGTGAATCCTCCAGAGAATCCACCACCTTGTCCAAAGGCTCCATCCATACCTGCATGACCAAATTGATCATATGTTGCACGTTTTTTCTCATCGCTTAATACTTCATAAGCTTCATTGATTTCCTTGAACTTATCTTCAGCTCCAGGTTCATGATTTCGATCGGGGTGATATTTCATGGCCAATTTTCGATAGGCCTTTTTAATTTCATCTGGTGTAGCACTTTTGCTGACGCCAAGCACTTCATAATAGTCACGTTTTTCTGCCATGTGAATCCCTCCATACGATACGAAGAAGTTCTAGCGGGGCTAGAACTTCAAATGTTGCTTATTTATTTTACTTCTCAGTGAATTCACCGTCAACTACATCATCACCTGAGTGAGTTTGTGTTGATTGTGAAGCTGCATCACTATTTGGCTGGTTATACATTGCTTGTCCTGCCTGCATTGCTGCTTTTTCAAGCATGTCTAATTTAGCCTTAACTTCTTCCATGTTATTTTCATCTAAAGATTTTTGTAGATCATCACGCAATTTCTTAGTTTCTTCAGCTTGTTTTGGATCAATCTTATCTTTATTGTCTTCTAACATTCCATCGATTTGTGCAATGAAGCCTTCAGCTTTGTTACGTAAATCAATTTCTTCCTTACGTTTTTCATCTTCAGCCTTGTTATCTTCAGCTTCACGAACCATACGATCGATTTCTTCATCACTCAATCCACTAGAGTTTTGAATTGTGATGTGTTGTTCTTTACCAGTACCCTTATCTGTAGCACTTACGTGTACGATACCGTTGGCATCAATATCAAATTTAACTTCAATTTGAGGAACTCCACGACGAGCTGGTGCAATTCCGTTTAATTGGAAGTTACCTAATTCTTTGTTGTCGTTAGCCATTGGACGTTCACCTTGTAATACACGGATATCTACAGCTGGTTGGTTATCAGCAGCTGTTGAGAAAATCTGTGATTTACTTGTTGGGATTGTAGTGTTACGAGGGATCAACACTGTCATAACTCCACCCATAGTTTCGATACCTAATGATAATGGTGTAACATCTAGTAATAATACATCATTTACATCACCTGAGATAACTCCACCTTGGATTGAAGCACCCATAGCTACAGCTTCATCTGGGTTTACTGAGTGGTTAGGATCTTTTCCTAATGCTTTACGTACTGCTTCTTGAACAGCTGGAATACGAGTAGATCCACCAACTAATAATACTTCGTCGATATCAGATTTAGACAATTTCGCATCTCTTAATGCATTTTCAATTGGAACCAATGTACGTTCTACTAAATGTTTAGTCATATCATCAAATTTAGCACGAGTTAATGTTGTATCAAAGTGCAATGGACCTGCAGGACCTGCTGAGATAAATGGTAAGCTGATTTGTGTCTGCATTACACCACTTAAATCTTTTTTCGCTTTTTCAGCAGCTTCTTTTAAACGTTGCATAGCCATTGGATCTTGTGACAAGTCAATTGCGTTATCTTTCTTGAATGTATCAACCATCCAGTTTACTAATACGTTATCGAAGTCATCTCCACCTAAGTGAGTATCTCCGTTTGTTGATAATACTTCGAATGTTCCATCAGCTAAATCAAGGATACTAACATCGAAAGTACCTCCACCTAAGTCATAGATCAATACTTTTTCTTCTTTATCTGTTTTATCAATACCATAAGCCAATGCTGCAGCTGTTGGTTCGTTGATAATACGTTCTACTTCTAATCCAGCAATTTTACCAGCATCTTTAGTTGCTTGACGCTGAGCATCGTTGAAGTATGCAGGAACTGTGATAACAGCCTTTGTTACTTTTTCTCCTAAGTAATCTTCTGCATATGATTTCAAGTATTGAAGGATCATTGCACTAATTTCTTGTGGTGTATATGATTTTCCTTCAGCCTCTACTTTTTCATTTGTTCCCATCAAACGCTTAATTGAACTAATTGTGTTTTTATTTGTGACTGCCTGACGTTTTGCAGCATCACCAATAATACGTTCTCCATCTTTGAACGCAACAACACTTGGTGTTGTACGATTTCCTTCTGGGTTAGGAATTACTTTACAATCTTTACCTTCCATAACCGCAACACAGCTATTTGTTGTACCTAAGTCAATACCAATAATTTTACTCATGATAATTACCTCCCTATTCGCTCACTTTTACTAATGCTGGTCGTAAAATACGATCCTTCAACATATATCCTTTTTGTAATACTTCAATAACCATTCCACTTTCAACGCCTTCTTTTTTCTCTTGCATTAAAGCCTGCATTGTATTGTGGTCGAATGGTTTATCGGCTGCATCTATTTCCTGTACGCCTTCTTTTTCCAGCACACCTTTCAATTGTTTATGAATCATCTCAAAACCTTTGACATAATTCTTAATTGCTTCATCCTCGGTTTGTACTTTCAATGCCATTTCCATTGAATCAAGAATCGGCAAGATTTCCGTTGCTGGCTGTTGGAAGCGATATTTTCGAGTTGCATCTGCATCTTTCTGTAGACGTTTCTTCATGTTTTCTGTATCTGCATAAGCACGTGCTACATCATTTTTTGCCTTGTCCAGTTCTGCCTTCAAACCTTCAATAATTTCGTCTGAACTTGGTTCTTTTTTTTCTTCTGCTGCCTCTTCAACAACTTCTTCTTTTGTTTCTTCTTTAGTTTCTTCTTTTACTTCTTTAGTTTCTTCTTTGCTCATCGTTGGCACCTCCCTTATCTTTGTCTGCCCCAAAGACGTCTTCGATGACATTTGACATATAATCCATCAAGGCTACGACCTTGGAATATTGCATTCGATTTGGACCAACAACCATTAATTGTCCTTCCTCATCGCTGTTATAATGGAATTTTGTCGTTAATACTGAACAATCTCCGATTTGTAACAACTCGTTTCTTTCACCAATCTGGATTGCTACATTCCCCTCTTGATCCGTCCATTGATGGAATAAGTTTCCATTTTCCAATATACGCATCATTTGTTTCAACTTGTTGATGTCACTGAACTCTGGCTGATACAACATATTACTTCGTCCAGAAACCGCAACTTTCTCTGTCGCAAATCGCATAAAGGCTGAAACGAACGCTTCAAACAAAACTTCATGTCGAACAAGTTTTGCTGCCATCATTGGTTCAATTTCTTTCATTTTGTCAACAACATCTTCAATTGGCGTTCCCACTAACTGGTCATTTAATAAATCTGTGCAATTTTGAATATCCTGCATGGACACATCTGTACCAAATTGGAACACTTTATTTTCTGTATGTCCTTGATCTGTGACAATGATCGCAACAGCACTTTGATTGTTGATTGGAATCAACTGTACATGCTGTAAAGTCTGATGCCTGCTATCAGGTCCTAGAACAACACTGGTCAAATTTGTCATGTGTGACAAAATATCACAGCTCTTTTGAACAACTTCTTCTAACGAATAATGTCTTTCACTAAAGACTTGCTGTAAAGCATTCTTTGTAGAAGCATCCAAATCCGCTTCCATAAGATGTTCAACATAGTACCTGTAGCCTTTTTGACTCGGAATTCGACCACTCGAAGTATGTGTCTTCTCTAACAGCCCTAACTTCTCAAGTGTCGCCATCTCATTACGGATGGTTGCAGATGAAACCGGGAAATCTAGAAGTTCCATCAAAGTCTTCGAACCAACTGGTTCTGCACAACGAGTAAACTCTTCAACTATTGTTTTAAAGATTATCTTTTGACGTTGTGTGATTTCCATTGTGAAGACCTCCTTCTAGCACTCATTTTCCTTGTCTGCTATTAGTATATCACAATTTTTAGCACCGTCAACAATTGAGTGCTAAATTTCAACTAAAAAAATAAGGATACAAATATTCGTACCCTTAACTAAACATAAATCAAAAATTCTTTAATCGATTCTTCACTTACTGAGAAGATGGATGCGATAGCTTTAACAGTGAAGCCTTTGTCCAGTATAGCTTGATACACTTCAAATTGATTTAGCGCAATGCCTTTGTTGATTCTTCAAACATTTCATCGAATGCTCTGCACACTTTTCACTTTTCTTTTGACGTACTCTCATCATTAAAATGACGAGATTCTCTTTCTCACAATGCGAGAAATAAAGCATCGCAAAGCTTTCAGCATGGTTCTAGACCTTGCATATAGTCTTTACATAACTCTTGTTTTTTTAGCATTTCCAATCCATATGGACTGTACTTTGTATACTCATACTACATCCAGCAGGGCTTACGCCTGAGACCTGAACTAGATGAGAGATTCTTTATGCTAGAATCCAAAGCATGATTTCATTGTGTATCCACATTTTTTCTTATTTAGAATCAATGTATCCTGCATTTCGACAAAATGTGGAAAATTAAAATGACAGGCTATAAAATCTGGTGCAGTCAATGTATCGTCAGTATGACATATTAGAAAGGCAGAATATAAATCTCTTTGTACTTTACATCCTTCAATCGTTTTAAATCTTTCGCTTAAAGTAGGTTTGATGTATTCACCTGTATCATGGTGAAGTTGTGAAGCACGGTATTGATGAATATCTATTTCGTAGTATGGTATTCCATATTGTGTTGCCTTTGTTTTTAAATCGGCCTGCATAAGACCTGGAGAACGGTTCTTGATGGAGTGTCCATAACGTTTCTTACGTTTGTATTTGTGCACCATTTTCAAAGAACCGTCTTTTTGTTTAATTGTCGTTGCCTCATCTTTACGCTCTGTCTTCTTTGATTTCTTTTGCAGAGCTTTGAAGTTCATTGGCTCAAGGATGAATTCGCTTGTATTTTGAACGACTCTATTTATAAAGGTATGATGTGAAGTCTTGATATAGGCAGATTGTTTTCGATATAGAACGCGTATCTGCCGTTTTAGACGTCTGCACCTTCTTGTTGTTTTCCACTTGTGCTTGCCCTTTTTGACTGTACCATTCTTATTATAGTTTTCTGGATTATGTTTTCGCATGGAGGCATCCACAAGATTTTGCTTGTGACGGATCTCTTTTTCATATTCGGCTGATTCTGGAGCAAGTTCTTCCAGATGGACCTCGTTGTTTGAGACTGTCGCAATCGTAGAGGTTCCAAAGTCAACACCTGTACGATGTCCGCCATCTTCTGACAGTTTAATTCGTTTTGGTGCATCACCTCGAAGTGTGATCACTACATAATATTTGAATCCACTGTTGAATTCTATCCTTTTTAAAAATGAATAAACAACATCTTCTTTTAAATCAACAGATGAGATGATGTTCTGGATATATTCATTCTTTGGGACACGAACTTTGTAGTAATGTTTCATGAAACAGATGGTATCCCATCTTAAAAGTCGCACTCCTGTTGCAGCACATTTTTGTTTGATACAGTCAAAACTATTGTATCTTCGATAATGGAGATGATGTCCATCCTCAAAAAGAACCTTTTCTACTCCCTTATATACAGCTTCAGCTTCTGCCTGTGCCTGATGAGAGTTGATGTAGTTCTTGAATTTCTTTTGTTCTTTGGATACAAACTTACACAAAGAAGTCTTCGTAAGATTATACTCTTTTTGTTTAATACACATGATATTTGATAACTCTTTTTCCTTCTTTTTTTCAGAAGCTGACAGTTCAGAACCTTTCTTTTTGGAAAATTCAGCTTCTCCATAAGCTTTGCGTGCACCCACATATTCTTTATCATGAAATAAAGCATTCAATCGATTTGTAGCATATCGAACCAACTGATTATGCATCTGATTCGCATAGAAAAAAGATTTCGACAAAAAACGTTTTTCAGATCCACTTAGTTCCAATTGAAAGCGTACTGTATACATATCGAAATCTCCTTTTTTTGCGATGCATTCTACATATATATTATAACATGGTCCACGTATAGAAACTGTTGAAAAACTGTTACATACGTCATTCATCTCATGACTAAAGTCACGAGCGTTCTGACTTTAACAGTAAAGAATGGATGTGATCGCACATCCATTCTATTAAATACTCTTTTTTAGTTCTCTTAATGCATTTAAGTCCAGTCCAACAATCTCAGAGATTTCTTCAAGTGTTTGATTATTTCTTACAAGCATTTTAATTGCTATTTTAATTTGTGTATTTTTCACACCACGTTCAATGCCTTGCTCAATACCTTGCTCAATACCTTGTTCAATACCTCGTTCAATGCCTTGTTCAATGCCTTGTTCAATGCCTTGCTTGATGCCCATCTGGATTCCTTTGTTTGTTGATTCTTCAAACATTTCATCTAATGCTCTGCACACTTTTACATCTCCTTTCTCGCTTTTCTGGTAAATACTCAATAACTCTTTGTTCTTTGTCACTACATACGCAAAATACAATGCATCACGATTAAACTCTCGATCTAGATCTTCTTTTAAAACCTGTTTTCTATAGATCATACGCAATAGATCAAAAAAGTCCTGTGTTGCCTTTTCACCTGTATTATACTTGTGATTTGTGTTTAGCTCAATCAGATTCAGTTTAAACTCATTGAACATATCTTCAAATCCAGGATGAATAATTTCTAGTTCACTCAATCTTTTAGCAGCATTCCACTTGGATTCACCCACATATAAGACGACTGTTAAAATCATTGGAAGTCTTGTATGCATAGGTACATGCTTCTTAAAGTTTTGACGAATATAACGCATACGAGCAACACTTTCATATTCCATGACTCTTGCGACCATAGACGAATCGACATAGCTTTGGCTTTCAATCACGAACAAATCCAAATATGTACCATCCTCATACCGTTTGATGATATCCACATGCTTACTAGAAACGTTCATGACAAGTTCACTGTTTTCATCCTTAAGATATTCAGGCTTCAACACTGGTTGTCCATCAAATAAAAGTGCATTGAAGATCGAGACAAAGTGTTTGGGTTGTCCTAAAAACTTCTTAGACTCAATATCCATCAAATTCAAGATGATTCCTCCTTTCTTCTCTCTCTAATACGAAAAAAAAGAAGGAGATTTTAGAAAAGATGCACATTTTGATAATTTCACATAATTCATTTTGATTTCACAATATTTACCAAAGTTATACTAAAATTATGACAACATGGAATGTTATTCTATAAGTGCCTTAAAGATAAGGCAATGAATATAGAAATAAACCAATATTCATATCTCTCTCCTAAAAATAATAATAAACAAAAGAAACCATTCTAGACGCCAACACTAGAATGGTTTTCTTATTTTCGGCATACGCATTACAAAATACATCAACCATACAATCATCTATCTTTTCCACATCATTCATTTCCTTATGTGATAAAATTAAAATATAAGGAAGAAGGTGCTTCTATGTGGAATCGACAACAAGTTAAAGAACAAGCCAAACTCATTATGAAACGCAACTATTGGAAAATGTTTGTGGTAACACTGCTTACAGGAATATTAACTGGTGAAAAAACAACGATTATTGAAAGAATACAAGATTTTGCTTCAAACAATCTTTCTTATGATGCTCAGCCTATATTCTATTCCTCTAATTTCCAATATATATTTTATTCCTTTATTTCTGTTGCCAGTATCCTTGGAATCTTCTATACAATCTTTATTGGTAATGTTATTGTAGTTGGAAACAATAGATATTTTATTAAGAACCATGATGAAAATCCTGACCTTGGTGAAATCTTTAGTGGTTTTAAAGGTAACTATTTAAATGTGGTAAAAATTATGTTTTTGATGGATTTAAAAACACTACTATGGCTATTCTTATTCATAGTACCTGGAGTTATTAAAGCTTACGAATATTCTATGATTCCATATCTATTGGCAGAAAATCCAAATCTTTCTGCTTCAGAAGCATTCTCTTTGTCCAAACAAATGACAACAGGACAAAAGGCAGACCTCTTCGTTCTAGATTTATCTTTTTTAGGGTGGATCATTTTAGGTGCACTTTGTTGCGGAATTGGACTTCTATTTGTACAACCATATCCAGAAGCAACAAAAGCTGAAGTTTATTTGATTTTAAAACAGAAAATATAGGAGGGATTATATATGTTTGAAAAAGTTGATATTCATAGTCTAAGCTTCAATCCTTTTGATAAGGTTGGAAAAGACTGGCTACTTATCAGTGCTACAAAAAACGGTAAAACCAACACTATGACCGCTTCCTGGGGAACTCTTGGTCACTTATGGAATAAGGATGTTGCGATTATCTTTATTCGTCCACAAAGATACACAAAAGAATTCGTTGATGAAAGTGAGACGTTCACCCTATCCTTCTTTGATGATAAGCATAAAGAACTATCTTACTTAGGTACAAAATCAGGTAAGGATGAAGATAAGATTTCAAACGTGAACTTCCACATTGAAATGGTTGATGGAAATCCTACATTTAAAGAAGCTGAAGAAGTCTTTATTTGTAAGAAGCTCTATGTTGGAAAACTCGAAAAAGAACATTTCTTATTGCCTGAAATTTACGAAAGAAATTATCCACTTGATGATTTGCACTATGTATATATTGGAGAAATTACATTTGTCTATACAAACAAATAAAATTATTCATATCAATAACGAACACATATTTGGTGCTACTACACTAAAAGATATTACACTTCCTGAAAAGAACAATACCGCACTCCATGTATGTATCGATCCAGAAGCTGTTATGATCAACCGCAAAAGATTAGCTGAAGAATTAAATATGTCTCTAGATCATTGGGCACTTCCTTGGCAAAAGCACACAAACAATATGGCACACGTTACTTCAAATGATAAAGGTAAAGGTGCTTATGATAAAAATACAAGCATTATGAATGTAGATGCCGTATATACGACAGAGCCAAACATTCTAATTGGCGTATTTACCGCGGATTGTTTAGGCATTCTCGTGGTTGATGAAACAACACCATGCATATGCGCCATTCATTCCGGATGGAAAGGAACCACTTTAGAAATCACAAAAAAATGCTTGAGCGAATTAATCGAAAAAGATTTGATTCACCCTGAATCCTGTCACATATATTTTTCTCCAAGCATTCAATTTGATTCTTTAGAAGTAGGTATGGAAGTTGTTGAACAAATGAAACAAATCAGCATTGATACGACACCATTCATTCGCTATATGCCAAATGAAAAAGCCTATATTGATAATCAAGGTATTAACATTGAAATGTGTAAAGAATTAGGTATTCCAGAGAAAAACATTCATTCAAGCAAATATGATACAAAAAAAGAGTTCGATACATGTTTTAGCTATCGTAATGATAAACAAACAGGCGAACACTTTACCTTCGGATACATTAAATAAACCCAAGTCAGCAGCTTGGGTTTTTTTGTCTTTCACGAAGACGATTATCTAAATTGACCTTACGATAGATTTCGGCATGCAGTTCATAAAAACTCATTGATTTCAGCATGTCCTTTTTTTCCTTCGAACAATCCGGTCTGTCTAAGTAGTATAGGAAATGCGAATCTTGACACATATAAATGACTACGGCAAGCCCACAATCGAGGACATACGTTCTGGCATAAACATTTTTTGGATTATGAACTAATTCTCTTGCGAAATCTTCTGGTTCAAGATGGACGACAGTACACATTTCTTATACCTCCTTTG
>ENA-ORSY01002290-ORSY01002290.1-human-gut-metagenome-genome-assembly--contig:-NODE-2290-length-11221-cov-10.287032_pt1 | contig 11221 bp, 13 predicted proteins | sample MGYA00242193_ERZ509160 | MGnify/ENA primary metagenome ERZ509160 (study PRJEB26280, sample SAMEA2338670) | human gut metagenome | biome: human gut; feature: human-associated habitat; material: faeces...
CACTCGGATATTTCTGATTAGTTTTGGTTGTTCTATGGTTATAAATACAAATAAAGAATTTGGTAGGTAGGTTGACCGAATATTCATTGGTCATCTTTTCCGTCTCTTGCTGGAATGATTCATTCTCATCGTTGAAGCGGTCATCCATCATATTATTCTTCAGCATTCGGCTGACCCAGATACCGCCCATAAGCAGACATGAGTAACCTGCAATGGTAGTTACGATATATGCGAACTTCAAGTCCGGAACCATCCACCAGTTCAACAGGAACATGACTGCTCCGGCGGATATGGCAATGGCTATATGCTTGGGCGTTATCTTCTCGTTCTTGACTCCCCGAATGCCAAAACATGATACGGCAAGGAGCAAGAGAGAAAACAGTTTGCTGTTGAAGGTGGTCTGAAACAAACCGCACGTGCGGTTGAAATTGCCGCATATCTTGGCGGCGGTGGCATTGAACCATCCGCTGTCAACGGCCTCCACCCTCGTGAACCAATAAATATTGGTCACTACGAGAATGATGCTGACCGCCCGCAAAAAGTCCATTATTTTAGCCAGTGCCCGGAGGTCATCTTCCTGTTGACTCATATTTCAATAAGAATTTAGTTGTTATGGTTTCTCATAGTTTGGGGCCGCGACGATTCTTCTTCTTGCGCCGTTGCATAGCCCGATAGAACGCCTCTTCCTCGGCATCAAATGCCGGTCCGACACTGAACAGACCACCAAGGTCGGGAATTGTGATTGAGTTATCTTCGTCAGAATGTCTCCCGACTGTCTGATGATGATTGGTAGAATGTTTGTCGTATGGCGCAGACTGAGTATCCGGTTCCGAATGTGTATTGCCTCCAGGATTATTTATTGGAGTAACAGCCACATCGGGCATTTCCGCAGGATTGTTTTTCCATTGCTCAAGGGCATTGGCTGAGAACTCTCTGCCAAGACGGGAGCCATTCGCCGCAGTCGCCGATTCGTGGTCAACGAAGGTGGCACCATAGATTCGTCCGGTTTCAGTGTATCTTAGGATAAGGTTGATTCCCTGTTCTTTAAGTTTGGCAATGAAATCATTAAGGTCTCGTGACTGCGCTCTCGAAGTCGCGACCTTACGTTTGAGAGGATGAAGGTTAATCTTCTCCTTGCTTCTCTCGAAGCGTCCTTCAACCGCAGTCCTGCTCGCAAACTTACCCAGTCTTGAAGCCTTGAACGGATTGGCAATCGGTTCGCCATTATCATTGAGCGCAAAATATACCAGTCCATGATACTCACGGCCGTTTACCCTGCCGTCGGTTTCCTCACATCTAATATTGTATAACCCGAGAATAGCGTTATACTCACCCAATGTCTGGAATTTCCAGCGCATCCCTACAAGTTTGACGGTGTTTGCAACCTGCCGTTTGACGTCACCCGAAGGATCAAGTTTGGTAATCGGTGTGTCGGGAGATACCTTTTCTCGTTGTGCCTTATGAAGATTATACTTTTCTTCCAGCTCCGTGGTAATCTTCTTGCTTCGTCGATACAGGAAATCCTGATTTAGCCTTTTCCCCTCCTCATTGACATTGACGGTTACGATGTGGATATGATGACGGTCGATGTCCTCATGCTTATACATGACCCACGGCTGATTGCCGAATCCGAGTTTTTCCAAATACTCACGGGCCATGACTTCAAGGTCTTGGTCTGAAAGTCTATCATCAGGATGCGGATTCAGAGATATGTGAAGTACAGGTTTCTTGGTACGCCCCATTTTGGGCATAAAAACCTTGAAATTCTCGACCATTCCGCTGACACTGACCTTGCCGTCCGGGGGAAGTATGATTTTATTGGCAGCGAGGATGCGGCCTTTCGCTTCGTTTATCTTTTCGCCGTTGTAGCTGATTGCACCATATAACGATGATCCTATTGATATTTTTGCGACCATTCAGTCTCGAATCTTTCTGTGAGAATCTTGACTTCACGCATAATCGAGGCCATATCCAACGTGGCTTTTTCCAGTTTGTAGAGCATGGCCATCGCTTTCTTTTCTGAAAATCCTGACTTCAGTTCCTTCACCATAAGGTCATAATTCACTCCTACCGTTCGGAACTGGGCGAAAAATTCAGAGAGTTTGGCGCAATATACGGCAAGCGAGCGGTCGGTGGTCAGTACCCGGAACGGGCGAGAGAATACCAGTTGCTTGATGAAAGTGGCTTTCACATCCTGATTGGCTTTCTCCATCATCCCGATGAATGTGTCCCATTCGAGGTCATCAAAGCGCACCTTGACGCAGTGGCTGCACTTGTTGGCGACCGGCGGTCGCCCTCCTTTGTTGAAAATTTCTGCCATTGAATGTCTGATTCAACGGTTTCACTTCCACTTAGCCCTTGGCAACGCAGTTTGAATTATGGGGAATGCGACTTCGGAGCAGTCCCTGCCTTGCAAGGTTGTTTTGAGGTCAGTCCCTCAAAACCTTTACAGACCCTGTAAAGACACCTTGCTATGTACACGTGTACATTAGATTCCTTTGAGATGATCCGAGGTTTGAAAGTCTAAGCCCGCTTGACATCCGACACCTCGCTTTTCTCTTTTGCGGCCTCCTGATGGGGGCTGGTTGAGCGTGGAAGCTTGACATAAAGATAGCAAAAAAATCCGAGACTGCCAAATGTGGAACAGCTCATGAAAAAATCTTCGTATCCGAAATGTTAAAGTTCCCACAAGAATTATGCGAATAATCTTGCCAAAGCGTGCCAAATCAAGCCAAGTAATTGAAATACAAAATATTGAAAGATTTTGAGATTTGTAATTACACTTCTTTTTTGTTATCTTTGCAGAGCATTCGACCCAAATATCTGTCTTCATGTCACGATAAAAATTTGAAGATATACACGGATGGATATCGTTAGACACGTAGTTGGTCAGATTGCGACAGAGAGCACTTTGAATATATTTAGAGATTGTTTTTTCTATAAAGATACCTGCGTATATCCTTCCATAGAGTTCAACCTTATTTTGGATTTATGTTTGTTTGGAACTTCATATCGAACGATGTATGCACTTGTCAATAGATTTATCTTTCTTAGTATGTATCAATATTGCTTTCGACCTAATTACCTATCTATATAGGTACCTATAGCCCTATGGCCGTCAGGCTATCGGCTGAATCCGATGCGTGAGTACCGGAATGATCCCCTTATGGCAGCGAGGGAAGAATCACAGTGATGTGACTGGAAAATGTTGCCGTCCCGTCTGCATTCTTGCCGGCGGAAGCATATCGTCTGATGCCGTCATGCCGGTCTGATAAGTGAGCCCGACTTGTCGATGGACTATGCACGGAGCTTATGCGGTATGAGAATCTTTCAAACGTCACCGAATGAAAGAACCCAAATTTGTTGCCTTTTCCACCCAGAAAGGAGGAGCCGGCAAGACAACCCTGACTGTGGTCATGGCGAGTTACCTGTACTACGTCAAGGGTATGAAGGTACTGGTTGTGGACTGCGATTATCCGCAATACAGTATTGAGGAGATGCGGCAACGCGACAAAGATCTTGTCGATTGCAATCCCGCATTTGAAAAAGCGTTCAAGGAGAATGTCCTGCGCACGAAACTCCAGCCGTGGCCCATGCTGCTGGCGACACCAGACAATGCAATGGAGAAAGTACGGGAGATTGTGGAGGGGGGCAATGAGATTGATATAGTTCTCTTCGACCTGCCCGGCACAATCAATAACCGAGGTGTGGTCAATATCCTCAACTGCATGGACTCCGTAATTGTGCCTATTGCGGCAGACCGGGTCATTCTTCAGAGTTCGCTGGCTTTTGCGATGAAAATCAACGAATGGCTCACAACGGGTAAATCGCAGGTAAAGGAGATGTATCTGCTCTGGAATCTTGTGGATGCGAGGGAGAAAACCGAACTGTATGACCAGTATGAGAAACTCTTTGCCGAATATGGACTCATAACGCTGAAAACACGTATCCCAGACACGAAGAAGTTCAGACGCGAGGGGTCAAAGACATTGCCGAGAGCTGTGTTCCGCTCCACAGTCATGCCTCCGGACAAGACGTTAATCAAGGGAACACGTCTGCCGGAACTTGCGGATGAGATTATGACTGTGCTCAGACTCTGATTCTATGGCGAAAGTTTATGATTCGGATGTCGATCCCGACGAGTTCATCCGGGATTTCAGGCAGGAGCCCTCCGGTATCGGAGGACTGAAGAAAGCCCCTATGATAAAAGATGACGCAACTCCTACGCCCATATCCGAACTGCCGAAAGGAAAAACTGTTCCCAATCGACCAAAACGTAATGTCTGTGAAGAAATTGATGACGGGGACGAGGCTTATCGCCGGAGATTTCTTCTTGACCCGACATATATGTGGCCGCAGGAAAAGTTTCAGCCGGTGGAGATAGACCCGGAGTTCGTGCAGAAGATAAGACGCATCATTTCCTATGAGAAGAAACGGCCTTGCACCGTCAAGGCATACGTCAATAATGTCCTTGCCGCACATTTCGAGCAATATGCGGCATACATTGAAAAACGACTATAATCGCAACATTATTTATCTGAATGAAAAACAACAATCCCACTGTGACCATTCAGGTCATATCCGGTGGCTCACTGCCTCCATGTGGAAAATCCGAGAAGGATAAGTACACTGAAAAGTTCCTGTCTCCAATGGAGATATGCTCAAACTCGAAGGTTTACATACCTTCCGGCCTTCATGCGACACTCCAGCGTCTGATAAAGACAGTGGATATTCCCGGGGTCTCCCTATCATCATACGTCACCTCAATCATTACCGAACATATCCGCGAGAACGCCACAGCCATGAAGGGTGTCTATGACGACAATCTTCAAGAACTGTTCGGATGACGACATTCTTTTTATGTGCATTGCTGTTGTGCAATGTATTCATGGTGGGTGTGCTTTTGGCCAGACCATCCCAATCTTCGGGAAATGACAAGGAAGAAGAGCAACCTTCGGTATCTGACGATACTGTCAGAGAAGAGGACAATGACATAGTGAAAATCGTAAAGGTAGCAGTCAAAGAGACTGTCCCGGAGGTCTTGAAAGTCATGGGCCGTTTTTGCGATGCAGACCCTGCCGACATTGAGGAGACCGGGGATGCTGATGATGAACACCCTGCGATAGTTCCCAATGACAAGCTGGATGACGTGTTTACCCATTCTGCCGTCACCGTTTCCGATCTTGATGAAGAAGAGCAGGAAGTATTTGCTCCAAAAGCTGAGGGTCTTGATTTCGAGGCTATGCAGAAGACAGTCAATGTCCTCAAAGGAAATTCTTCGTCTGATGAAGATATGGCAGTTGCCAGAAGAACGCTCCCCGAAGTATCCGGCACAGAGATAATTGAGCGTATCGCTCTCGACCCTATTGTGCGTAAGCGGATTCTTATGATTGAATGTCAGTTGCCGGTAATGGTGTTTGAACCTGAGACAGGTAAAGATGCCGGGAACAAGAATCCGGCAAAGAAAATCGTGTTTCACGCAGATATTGACACGACCGGATTTGATGGTATCGACTTCAATATTTATCGCTAACCAATCTAACCTTAATCTATTACTCTAATGCTTAATTTTTTCAAGAATCTTTACAACAAGGCTGTTGCATGTTGTAACGCTCCTTCTCGCCGAGATATTATCGGCAAAGCGACTCTGGCAGTCGTCACCCTGTTTTTTGCGTCACAGGCAACCTTCGCAGCCGGGAATGGTCTGAGCGGCATCAATGAGGCTACTTCTATGGTAACCAGCTACTTTGACCCGGGCACAAAGCTCATCTATGCCATCGGTGCAGTGGTGGGTCTTATCGGAGGTATCAAGGTCTATTCCAAGTGGTCGTCGGGTGATCCCGACACCAGCAAGACCGCCGCGTCATGGTTCGGAGCGTGTATCTTTTTGATTGTGGCCGCCACAATCCTCCGCTCGTTCTTCCTCTAACTAAGTGACATGGCCGAGTATGCTGTCAACAAAGGCATAGGACGGTCGGTGGAGTACAAGGGACTGAAGGCGCAGTATCTGTTCATTTTCGCCGGCGGGCTTCTCGCCCTGTTCGTGGTGTTCGTCATCATGTATATCGCCGGAATATCCCAGTGGATATGTATCGGATTCGGTGTTACTGCTGCCTCAGCCCTTGTGTGGCTCACCTTCCATCTCAATGCCAAGTACGGGCAATACGGTCTGATGAAGTTAGCTGCCGTGAAATACCATCCCCGCTATATCATCAACCGTCTGCGCCTTAACAGACTGATTAAAGGAAGAATAAAATGAGAAACACGTTAAAAGCCACAACACTGGAATCCAAACTGCCCCTTTTGGCGGTGGAACACGGCTGCATCATCAGCAAGGATGCCGACATTACGGTTGCCTTTGAGGTGAGTCTGCCGGAACTGTTCACAGTCACCTCTGCCGAATACGAGGCAATGCACGGAGCTTGGTGCAAGGCAATCAAGGTATTGCCTCACTATTCTGTGGTGCATAAACAGGACTGGTTTGTCAGCGAGAAATACCGTCCGGATTTGCAGAAAGATAACCTGTCATTCCTCGACCGCTCTTTTGAGCGTCATTTCAACGAGCGTCCGTATCTGGCGCATAAATGCTACCTGTTCCTGACAAAGACCACAAAAGAAAGGGCGCGTCAGCAGAGCAACTTCTCGACGCTCTGCCGTGGGCGAATAACCCCGAAGGAGCTAAATCACGAAATGGTTGTCAAGTTTATGGAATCTGTTGAGCAGTTCGAGCGTATCATCAACGACACTGGCTATATCAGGCTTCGCCGTCTGACAGATGATGAGATTGTCGGCACCGACAAGGCTTCCGGGCTTATCGAGAAATATATGTCGCTCTCGATGGAGGATATAACCTGCTTGGAGGACATCGACCTATCGGCACAGCAGATGAGAATCGGCGACAAGATGCTATGCCTGCATACGCTGTCAGACACGGAAGATCTTCCGGCAAAGGTCAGCACCGACAATCGGTATGAGCGTCTATCGACTGACCGCTCGGATTGCAGGTTGAGTTTTGCCTCTCCCGTTGGGTTGCTGTTGCCCTGTAATCATATTTACAATCAGTTTATACTGATTGACGACCATGACGAGAACTTGGCGAAGTTCGAGAAAACTGCGCGTAATATGAACTCGTTGAGCCGCTACTCACGCTCAAACGCAATTAACAAGGAGTGGATTGACCGCTATCTCAACGAAGCTCACTCTTACGGACTGACCTCAGTCCGGGCTCACTTCAATGTTATGGCGTGGAGCGACGACACCGAGGAACTGAGACGCATCAAGAATGATGTCGGCGGTCAGTTGGCGACAATGGGATGTATGCCCCGGCACAACACCATCGACTGCCCGACACTGTATTGGTCGGCAATGCCGGGCAACGAGGCTGACTTCCCTGCCGAAGAATCATTCTATACGTTCATTGAGCCTGCCGCCTGTTTTCTCACTGCCGAGACCAACTACCGAAGTAGCCTTTCGCCTTTCGGAATCAAGATGGTTGACCGCCTCACAGGTAAGCCGATTCATCTTGACATCTCGGATGAGCCTATGAAACGCGGTATAACCACCAACCGCAACAAGTTCATTCTCGGTCCGTCCGGTAGCGGTAAGTCATTCTTCACCAACCATCTGGTGCGCCAATATTATGAGCAAGGGGCCCATGTGCTGCTGATTGACACCGGCAATTCCTACGAAGGGCTATGCAACCTGATCCACAACCGTACCCACGGCGAGGACGGCATCTATTACACCTACACGGAGGATAGTCCAATATCTTTCAATCCATTCTATACGGATGACGGCGTTTTCGATGTCGAGAAAAAAGATTCAATCAAGACGCTCCTGTTGACACTCTGGAAATCTGAGGATGACAGGGTTACAAAAACGGAGAGCGGCGAACTTGGCTCGGCGTTGTCGATGTTCCTTGACAGGATGAGGGCAGATAAAGATATAGTGCCGTGTTTTAATTCGTTTTACGAATTTATGCGCGATGAATACCGTGCTGAAATGGCACAGCGTCCTATCCCCATCTACAAGCAGGATTTTGATATAGATAACTTCTTGACCACGCTGCGCCAGTATTACTACGGTGGCCGGTATGATTTCCTGCTCAATTCCAAAGAAAACATTGACCTGCTCAACAAACGGTTTGTGGTCTTTGAAATTGATGCCGTGAAGGATAACAAAGAGTTATTCCCGGTGGTCACTATCATCATTATGGAGGCTTTCATTAACAAAATGAGACGGTTAAAGGGTATCCGCAAGATGATGGTGGTGGAAGAAGCGTGGAAGGCTCTTTCTTCGGCGAATATGGCTGAGTATCTGAAATATATGTTCAAAACGGTGAGAAAATATTTCGGTGAGGCAGTGGTGGTTACACAGGAAGTGGATGATATAATCTCCAGCCCGATTGTCAAGGAGACAATCATCAACAACTCTGATTGTAAAATCTTGCTTGACCAGCGCAAGTACATGAACCGCTTTGACCAGATACAGGAGTTGTTGGGTCTGACCGACAAGGAGAAAAGCCAGATACTCAGTATAAATATGGCTAACAACCCCAACCGACTATATAAAGAGGTGTGGATTGGACTTGGAGGCACACAGTCAGCCGTCTATGCCACAGAGGTCTCGACCGAGGAATATTTCTGCTACACCACCGAAGAAACGGAGAAGATTCAGGTACTGAACAAAGCTGCCCAGCTCGGTGGCAGTGTTGAGGCGGCGATAAAGGTACTTGCCAACGAGAGAAGGGAGGGTGCTACATGAAGATACCCAAATGTTTTCATCCTATACTCGGAGTGATGATTGGAGCAATCCTCTTTCTCATAGGTATAGCAATTCTAACAGTCGCCTTTGTCGGAGTGGTCAAGGCCGCAGACTACGCAGCCCCTTATTTTGCCCAGTTTGTCAAATGGATCCATATGCTGATTCACAAAATTCTGTCATTGTTATGAAATCCGCTATCACTTTCGTAAAAATTCTTATGGCAATCGTCTTCGGACTGATTGCCGGCATAGCCGTGATGCTTATGCTTCCGCTTTTGTTCACCTACGCACTAATCAAAATCATCGGTGGTGCAGCCGCAAAAATTAACTGAAATCTAACCTATGAAAAAAGAAATCAATCTTAAGGTGGATGATTTTGTCGCAGATATGATGGCAAAACATCCTGAACTTCAAGCCATGAAAGAGAAATTATCCTTCTGGCAGAAAGACCCTCGTGCAAAACTACTTGGGGAATGGGTATGTGAAGATCTCCCCTCGGTTGAATTTAAGATTACGGTCGAAGACAACTACTTTCTGCTATCAATTTGTATCACAAAATGGGGAGAGAGTGACTATTCCTATTATCCTCTCCATAAGGGAGAAACTGACCGGTTGTATTATTTCATCCGCAGAGGTAAAATCGTAGAAATGATGATTCAAGGCGACATGGACTACGATGGGGAGGAAGATGGACCTCAAATGTGTATTGACGGTTACTGCTTTACACAAGTCGAAGGCTCATGTGCTTTCATTCAGGAAAACCAAGCCATGACAGACGATGATACTGTCGGCATAGCCGCTATGGAATACATAAAATAATCTAATGCCAATGAAACAACTGAAATATCTATTTCCCCTTATCGCCCTGTGCCTTTTGTTAGGCACGGGCAGGGCAAACGCCCAGTGGACGGTCATAGACCCGTCGAACATCGCTCAAAGCATCGTAAATTCCTCAAAATCACTCGTGCAGGAATCGACGACCGCCACGAACATGGTGAAAAATTTTCAGGAAACAGTGAAAATTTATCAGCAGGCGAAAAAATATTACGATGCCCTGCAATCGGTGAACAACCTTGTCCGCGACGCCCGCAAGGTGCAGCAGACAGTCCTGATGCTCGGCGACATATCCGGCTACTACGTCAACAACTTCAAGAAGATGCTGACTGATCCCAATTTCACAAGTGCCGAACTCTCCGCAATCGCTTCCGGCTACACCCGCATCCTCGAAGAAGCCAACGGTGTGTTGGGCGACTTGAAGCAGGTGGTCAACATAACCACGCTTAGTATGACTGACAAGGATCGCATGGACATCGTGGACAGTTGTCACAAGGAGATGAAGCGTCTGAAGAACCTGACGGCTTATTTCACCAACAAGAACATCTCGGTGTCGTATCTCCGCGCCAAGAAGAAGGCGGACACACAGCGTGTTGTCAAACTCTATGGTGACGGCTCCGAAAAATACTGGTAAGCCATGCTTTGCGCGATAGATTTCTCAAACCTCCACTCCATACTGCGGTCGCTCTACGACGAGATGATGCCTCTTTGCGGCGACATGGCTGGAGTGGCCCAGGGCATAGCCGGTCTCGGCGCCCTGTTCTACGTGGCTTACCGCATCTGGCAGTCGCTAGCGAGGGCCGAACCCATCGATGTCTTCCCACTGCTACGTCCCTTCGTGATAGGTTTCTGCATAATGTTTTTCCCAAGCATCGTGTTAGGCACCATCAACTCCGTAATGTCTCCGATTGTGCAGGGCACCGCCTCGATGCTCGAAGGGCAGACGCTCGATATGCAGAAATACCGGGAGGAAAAGGACAGGCTGGAATACGAGCAGATGATGAACGACCCGTCCACCGCCTACCTCGTTGATGATGCCGAATTTGACCGTCAGATTGATGAACTCGGTGTGACAGAGATTGGGACAGCCGCTGGAATGTATATCGAAAGGGGTATGTATAAGGTCAAAAAAGCTATCCAGAACTTCTTCCGTGAATTATTGGAGATGCTCTTTCAAGCCGCATCCCTTACGATAGACACAATCCGAACATTCTTTCTCGTGGTGCTGGCGATACTGGGACCGATAGCCTTTGCCATATCCGTCTGGGACGGATTCCAGAACACCCTTGTCCAATGGATATGCCGATACATTCAGACCTATCTTTGGTTGCCTGTGGCTGATTTATTCTCCACAATCCTCGCCAAAATCCAAGTGCTGATGTTGCAGAACGACATTTCGGAACTGACTAATAATCCGAATGTTGACCTCGACGGGAGCAACACCGCTTACACGGTGTTCATGATTATCGGCATTATCGGATATTTCACTATTCCGACCGTTGCGGGGTGGATTATTCAGGCAGGTGGCATGGGCAGCTATAACCGCTCCATCAACAACACCGCCATGACCGGAGGCTCATGGGCCGGCAGCATCGCAGGAGGTGTGGCAGGCAACGTGGCAGGAC
>ENA-ORSY01002294-ORSY01002294.1-human-gut-metagenome-genome-assembly--contig:-NODE-2294-length-11215-cov-2.574194_pt1 | contig 11215 bp, 10 predicted proteins | sample MGYA00242193_ERZ509160 | MGnify/ENA primary metagenome ERZ509160 (study PRJEB26280, sample SAMEA2338670) | human gut metagenome | biome: human gut; feature: human-associated habitat; material: faeces...
AAAAACTTAATTCTAAAAGGTTCTGATTGGACAGACATCGAAAGTCATGAATACATTGTTGATAAAGAAGGTTATCCAACAGAAATAAAAGGCATGACATCAAGCAATAAAATATATTGTGTTTATAAAATCACTTACACAGAATAGATAACATCTTTACTAATTCAATTAATAACAATTGTAAAAATTAAAATTATGAAATCTCTTTTCACTTTATTAGTTATGGTTGCTTTAGCAACTTGTTGGACATCATGCTCTGATGATGATAATGATAATGATGATAATAATGATGATAATACTAATTGGCAAGAAATTAAAGCGACTTTGGAAATTACTGATGCAACCTTAGCAAGTGCATTTGATTGTATGGAAGATGAAAAAGATGCTTATACAACTTGTAAAATAATCATAGATTGGGGAGATGGAACAATAGACGAATCTCCAAAACATTATTACTCGCAAAAAGGGATTTATTATGTGACTATTAAAGTCAAAAAAATAAAAAAATTGAATATAAGTTATTCTCAAGTTACTTCATTAAATCTAAGTGAAGCTACAGAATTAACAACATTATGGTGTTTAAACTGCAAATTAACCTCTTTGGATTTGAGTAAAAACACAGAATTAACAAAATTAATCAGTTCTAGTAATCAACTAAGTTCATTAGATTTGAGCAAGAATATAAAATTATATTCATTAGATTGTTCTAGTAATCAACTAAGTTCATTAGATTTGACTAAAAATATAGAATTAATAGAATTAGATTGTGAGGAGAACCAATTCACACAAGAAGCAGTCAACGCTCTTTTAACCAGTTTACCTATGGGGAAATATAATAACGGAGAATCAATTTCAACTCTTAAGATAAATGATAAATGGGATACTTCTATTGCTGAAGAAAAAGGTTGGAAAGTTAATTAACATCTTATTACTCATCAAGTCTTTTATCCCAATACTCTCGTTATTGGGATTTTTTCATTAAATCCCTATTCCCCTTCACAACAATCAAAACCAATCAATAACTTTAAAAATAATAATCTATGAGCAACACTAGTTAAATACCAACCACCAACACTTCAATCTGTAATATATAAGATATAAATACCATTGAAGTGTAGAGGATGGGATAATCAGTAGAACATCATTTTTACTCATTATCTCATGAATTTACTTAGAAATTTTCCTTACAACTAAGTAAAAAACATTCATCAAATAAAAACTTATCCCTATGAATACAAGCTAAATAAATACAATTGAATCGGTCTAATTCATTACGAACAGATTCAAAAATAGCAGAGGCAAAAGTCAATGCCTCCCACAACAATAATATATTCATATATAAATAGTTAAAAATTTATTCACATTCTTGGATAATTCCTAGTTTAACTAAAACCATTCTCTGAGTTAAACCATGAGTTAAACCATGAGTTAAACCAGAGATAAAATACCACCAATTTTAAGGGTAAAAATCACTAAAAATTAATTCTAATCTAAAGCTCTGATAAAGAGAAACCGTGGACAAATTGCTGGAAAAATTAGAAGAAGATGATGACGTAACTAACGTTTATCACAACATTAAAGAATAATTTTCTTGCAGATTAAAAAATATTGTTGCATATTTGCACCCGCAAAACGGTTAAAAGCCCTTGCAACAAGGAAGACTTCGTAGCTCAGCTGGTAGAGCAATTGACTCTTAATCAATGGGCCGTGGGTTCGAGTCCCACCGAGGTCACCGAAGAAACCACCTACTTTCATAGGTGGTTTTCTTTTTGTTTTGTCCTCAACAATGCCTATATTTGCAGAAAGAGAACAATAGTATGAAACAGACTATTATCAATAAACTAAGAGAATTTTTCACGCTACAACCCGTGGAAAAGGTATGGATTTTTGGCTCTTACTCTCGTGGGGAAGAATCAAAAGAAAGTGATATTGATATACTTGTCCGTTTTGACAAGAGTGCGAATGTTACTCTTTTCAAATATATTAGCATCGTGAACGCCCTACAATCCCTTCTCCGCAAGAAAATTGATCTCGTGGAAGAGGGACAATTAAAAGATTTTGCGAAAGATTCTGCAGAACAAGATAAAATATTAATCTATGAAAGAAATATCTTATCCTAAAAAAGTTTATTCCTAATCATCTCTTTATTTCAGTCACCCCAACCCCTCATCACAAAATTACAGATCAAGAATAGACGTATCTCAACAAATACTCTAATACACAATACTTTCTCTTGTATATCTCCGTTATTTATTCGTTATCCTATCGTTAAAGCATAGCTCTATAGGAACGAATAAATAACGAAAAGACAAGGGAGACATAATAACAGGATGTAAGCTTTGGTAGGGCAAAAAAAAGTAACAGCAAGAGAGTAAATCACGATCTTAAATCTCGAATCACAAAAACGGCATGATCACCATCAAACCAAAAGCAAGGGAAATCCCACGGAGAACCTAGGGAAATAATCCCCCTTATTCGAAGTTCATTCGATGCTTACTCGTGACTTAAACATTACGGAATGACTAAGTTCTGAGTAAGCATCGAATGATCTCTGAGGGAGTGAGATTATTTGGGTTAAATTACTACTTTATTTGGGTTGGATTAGGTAATAACACGAACAGTTCAATAGATTACTACTTTTTCCTCCCCGCTTTGCCTTTCTTTTCCTTTTCCTCCCTCTTTTTCCGTCCTTTTTCCTCTGCATCCCGAATCATTTTCTCATTTCTAGCTTTTAATTTCGGGTGCAATTCCAAATATTGATCAATTGTATCAACTTCCACATTAGGCGATGGCAGAAAATCCGCAATAGAACATTTGAAAATTTTCGATAATTCATTCAAATGATTCAAATTATATTTCTCTCTAAGCTTATGATTTTCAGCTCTATTAACATACGAACTACCTAGTCTCAATTCCATCGAGAGTTTCCTTTGACTCATTTTTGCCGCTTTCCTAAATTCCTTGACCTTATTGATAACGAAAAGTTCAATTTCCGTTTTCTTTACGTCCTCTATCACATCCTGTATTGCTACCATTTCAAAATTATTTTAATGTTAAAGGAAAGTTTTTCGATGAATTATTTTGTAATGACATATCCATGCAATATATTTGTACTATTGAATTGCGTAAAGAAATCGTCCGGTTAATCACGTTTGCACATGTAAAAACAAACGAAAATTTCATGGAGAGGCAGAAATGCCAGAAGGGAAGTTATGCCTTTTAAAAAGGCATCTGTATTGTCAATATTGTGAATAATAGAGGAATAAAACATATATTCTTTAACCATTTTAACGAAACAATTATGAAACAGAAAATATTACCCTTGATAAGGCCTCATCAGATTATAGTTGATATCCCAATAGAACACCTAAATAGCCTTATAATGTGAAGCTACCCATATAATCGAACTCAAAATTCCTGATTATTAATAACAAGGAAAAATAAAAGCGGAAGTGTATTCTGGCTTCAGACACTAAGAATACACTCCCTGATGTCAATTAATTCACATTTCTATTAATTAACAATCAAAATTATGAAAAAAAATCCACAAACAAAAGCGAGACCCAAAAGAGTACTCGCACCCGTGAAAACAAAATTTCCCCGAAGACGAAAGGGATGGGGATTTATCGTATTACCATTTTTATGCTGTTTACCCTTATTGTCGAACGCAAATTACACAAGGCATCACCCGGGAATGAACAAGCTTTCCATGTCAGAAAGTCCAACAAATGACACGAAAAAAGAGACCATCGTCATCCGGGGAATCGTGAAAGACAAAGAGGGAACCCCTCTACCGGGGGTGACGATCTTGATAAAGGGTTCAACTGTCGGTGTGTCCACGGACGTGAAGGGTGAATACGTGATGAACGTGGAAAAACGAGATTCTCTAGTTCTATCATTCTCGTTCGTGGGGATGAAGACGAAAGAGGTAAAGTGGACCGGACAACAAACGTTGAATGTCGTGTTGGAAGAGGATGTAAGCGAGGTCGAAGAGGTTGTCGTTATCGGTTACGGAACAACAACCAAAAAAGATTTGACCGGATCGGTGGCAAGCTTTGACTCCCGGATCATCGAGGAATCAACGGCGACAAGCGTGGCCCACATGATGCAAGGCCAGATTCCCGGCCTGAGTATTCTGGCAGGAGACGGGGCGCCCGGTAGCCCTGCCCGGTTAGAGATCCGGGGAGTCCCGTCACTAAGCGGGGCGACCTCTCCTTTAATCGTGGTGGATAATGTCCCGATGACAAGTGATTTTGACATCAACGAACTAAACCCGGATGATATTCAGAGCATCGACATACTGAAAGGAGCCTCTTCCGCCGCCATTTATGGTTCAAGAGCCGCAGCCGGGGTCATCATGATCATGACAAAAGGCGGTAGACGAGACCAGAAACCGGTAATCAATTACAGCTATGATTACAGCATAACGAGCCTCGTTTCCGACGTGAACACGTTGACCACGGACGAGTTCAAAATGCTGGTCATGGAAGCCGTCCGCAATGGAGCAAAAGCGGAAGGATATGACGATATTACCAAATACTCCAAATACGCAACGTTTGCCGCATCGGATTTCTTCGGGGAAGCCAATACCCCGTGGATGAAATACATCATGCGGGACGGTTCCAAACAGCAGCATAAAGTTTCCATCCGGGGAGGCGGCAGTTCCTTCGGGTATAACGCCTCTTTGGGCTACACGGATGAGCTGGGACAAGTGAAAGGAACGAATTACGAGAGATACACGTATGACATCGGTTTCAACGCCGATATTAATAAATGGATTCGGGCCACCGTGAAAGTCTCCGGAACTCTATCCGACAGGTTAAGCAATAATGCAGGCCTATCCACCGCGGCGAAAGCCCGTCCCGATATAAAGGCTTACAATGACGACGGTTCCTTGTATTTACATTCATATCTCTATTCAGGGCGCACCTATTATGTCGTGAACCCGATTATCGAAATGGAAGAAAACACCACGGAGAGCGAAGATCACAACGTACGGCTCACGGGAAATCTGGAATTTCGAATTTTACCCGAACTGAACCTGATCACCCAATACACGTACCAAACCCGGAAGGGGGAACGTTACGCTTACCAGTCCAGCCGCACACAGGCAGGTAGCGGCTACTGGGGAGACCAAAAAGGTTTCGGAAGAAAAACACATAGCAAAACCGATAGTAAAGAACTCGAAATACGCTTGTCCTACATGAAGGATTTTGGAGAGAATCACAAATTAACCGCCATGCTGGCAAGTAATTATAACGACGAGGAACAGGAGTATTACACGCTATCCATGACTGATTTCCCGGATGACTACGTACAGAACGCAATATGGCAAGGAGCTAATCCCTATAAATACGGGGCGGTAAACGGTAGTGCCAGCGGATCCGTGCTATTATCTTTCGTGGGAAGAATCGAGTATAAATTCATGGATCGTTACCTCGTGACCGGGACAATACGTTCGGACGGTTCATCCAAGTTCTCCCCGAAATACAGATGGGGAACCTTCCCGTCATTTGCGGCGGCGTGGATCGTTTCCGAGGAGAACTTCTTGAAAGATTCCCAAGGACTATCTTTTTTGAAAATCCGTGCCGGATGGGGAAAAACGGGTAATGGTTGGGTCGGAGAATACGGATGGAGAACCTTGTATTCCTCTACCGATTATCAGAATATGCCGGCAACGATACCGAGCCAGATCGGGAATAACGAATTGAAATGGGAGTCGACCAAACAATATGATTTAGGGTTAGACTTCGGCTTTTTGAAGAACCAGAGAATAAGAGGTTCCTTAGGTTTCTACAAGAAGACCACGAAAGGCCTATTATACCCTTTCACCATGGCATTGAGTACCGGGATGGAATCAACCAGCGTGAATTTTGCCAACATCGAGAACAAGGGAGTGGAATTTGACATCTCGGCCACGATCATCCAAAACAAGGATTGGAATTGGTCTTTCGGTTTCAATATCGGGAAGAACAAAAACAAAATTACCGGACTTGATGCAGAATACATCTCTGCCCCCGGGCAGACCTACCTAAGTAACACGGTCATCCGGGAAGGAGAATCACTGGGATTAATCTATGGATTTGAAACTGACGGGGTATTCCGTTCTCAAGCTGAAATTGACTACTACGAATCACTGAACCCGGACTATCAATACCAAGAGCAATATTCTTACCGGAAAACCATTCCCGGAGATTTGAAATTTGTCGATCAGGACGGTGACGGCCGAGTAAATAAAGTATACGGGAACCACGAGGACAAAATCGTATTAGGATGTTCCCGCCCGGATTTCGAAGGAGGGTTCAACACCCGTTTAAGCTGGAAAGGCCTCACCCTTAGCGTGCAGGGAACATTCAGTTACGGGGCACAAAAGGCATGGACGGCAGAGGCCAATCAATTCTGTTTTGCCTCCACGGGGACAGCGAACGTGCTGGACGTTGCGCTGAAACGCTGGACCCCGGAAAACCCGGATAGCAATTACCCGTGCGTGCGGCTGGATTTCTACAACAATGATTTTACAGACTTCTCCGTCTATAACGCCTCGTATCTTAAAATACAAAACGTCAACTTGGAATACAGGTTCCCCAAGTATATCGTGGACAAGACAAAGATATTCGGGAACATCAGTGTTTTCGCCTCCGCAAATAACGTGTATACCTTCACGTCCTATCCCGGCCCCTCTCCCGAATCGTGGAGCAGTGATGCAATCCAAGGAGCCTCGGTCGACACGGAGGCTTACCCAAAAACCAGAACGTTCAATTTCGGAGTGAAAGTAACCATTAAATAATTTGATTATGAACAAGATATTTTTATGTAGTTTATTGTTTCTCTTTGCAATAACAGGATGTGACAGTATGTTCGATGATGAACTTCCCCCACATGATTTAGTCGGGGAAAACGCCATCACGAACGAGACTTCCGCGGAAACGGCGTTAAACGGCATCTTCTCGAATTTACAGGGGTACGGGACGATGAGCGCAAATTACATCTGCGACAACGAGTATCGCACGGGATTATTAACTGGGACCTACCGGGGAACATTCGAGACGGACGGCCTGCTAGGTTTCAAATTGACTGAAGAATACTCGTATGTTGCCGATCCTTGGGAATTAGCTTATAAGATGGTAAACGCGGCAAATAATTTCATCTATTACGTGGAAAAATTATCCGAGAACCTATTTGGCGAGAACCGGAAAACGGAAATGCTGGCAGAGGCCAAATTTGCCCGTGCATTCGGCCACGCATTCCTGCTAAGAAGATACGGGTATTTCTGGGATATAAACAGCCCTCTCGGGCCGATCATCCGTCTGGAACCTTCATCCATCTCGAATAATAGCATGGGACGCAGTTCCGTGAAAGAGAGTTATGAAAAAATATTCGAGGACCTCGACTACGCGATACTGCACGGTCCCCGGTTTTATTCCAAATACCGCTCCTGCGCGACAACGGCCAAAGCTTTTAAAGCGGATATTCTAATGAATCGCGGAGAAGAAGGAGACTACGCGGAAGCGATTCGATTGGCAAATGAAGTGATTGCCAGTGATGAGTTCGGATTGGAAGACAAATACGGAGATATTTTTGCCAACGGGTACTCTTCAAAAGAGTTGATGTTCACGAGACATATCAAGACTCCACCTAGCATGGATGATAACGTGAGCAGCCTGTTCAAAATGTTCGGTGGTGCAACCTATAAACCGACAGAGATGTATTTCGAGATTCTGACCCAAGACGATAAGCGTTATGAGGCGACTTTCGACTCCGTGATGCTTGGCAACGGGACGGCTGCACGAAAGACGCAGGTGTGGAAGAAACATTACGTCACGTCCGGCGATTGCCCGATGTACTACATGCGGGTAGCCCAGATGTACCTGATCAAGGCCGAGGCCATGGCTCGCACGAATGCCTCCATAAAGGATTGTCTGGACGTGCTGAATGTCCTGCGTCTTCGTTCCGGTAACACGACTTTTGAGGCGGCCGATTACAGTTCCCTGTCAGACGTGCTGGAAGAGGTGTTCCGGGAGAATGTACGGGAAATCGGGATGGAAAACGGGGCTATATTCTATCTCGCCGTAAGATATACCGAAAGCGGTCGTCGGAAGTTGAAAGACATGAACCCGAACTTCGAGCATGACGATCAATTATGTTTCCCTATTCCGAAAGCCGAATTGGAACACAATTTCGTAGTAGAGCAAAAACCTTTATAATACCAGACAACATGATGAAAATGAATATATTAAAAAACGGATTCCAAGCATTAATTATTATGTCATTGATGGTTGCCTGCTCACTCGGTGACGTGTTGGAACCCTCCGATGGAGTAAGCATGGCGTTAATGGAAACGGTTGACACGGTGGTAGCCCTGCCGGGAGACACGATAAGTTTCAAGTTCATAGCGTCGACCAACGGGACTACTTTACGTCGCATTGAAATCGTGGAAAAGAGCCATGATTTCAATGAATTGAAGGATTCTATCCGGTTTGCTCTAGTGGATGAAACACTGGAACTGACGGTAGACGAAGAGGGATATTTATCCCGTCCCGTTTCCACCGTGATGATGATTTACCCCGTTATCGTACCCAATGACAAAGCCATCGTGGGCGAAGTGCTTAGCATGACCTTCAAAGCGTATAATGACAAGGGAAAATCCGGAAGTATAAAATCCTCGTTCAAGATCGTGAACTATGTTCGAAACACGAGTTGGTTATGGTTGTATAAACTTGCCGGCAAAACCCAAGGAAGTATGTTTTTTAATCCGGCAAAATACAAGGCCTATTCGAATAGCAGTTTCGGGACACACAAGGACGAGATCGACGTGGCGGCCTACACGGCAAGCGACGGGAAACACTATTTCCTGAACCCGGCCAACAAGGAAACGCAAAACCTGTTCGTGGCAGACGGAATGGATTATGATGCATCAACCATGCGAACGACAAAGTTCATCCCATTGGATGCTGTCAATTTTGACCTTGCTGGGGACGCTGAACTGGAACGGATGGACTTCTCGAAAGCCGTGGATAAAGTCGAAGTGACAACCGGAAGTGTCATCGGTTTCGAGAACCAAGACGGACGACGGGGAATTATGAACGTGAAAATATCATCTTCCATCTACCCGACGATCCAGTGTAAATTTCAAGCGGTGGCTAAAAAACAAGAATGATTTAATCCCGAAATATCATGAAGAACATATTTATAATCATTATTTTAACGTTCTGCCCTCTCGCCAATCTACTCGCACAGGACAAGTACGAGGTGTTCAGAAAGGAGATGTCCCTCATCGAGAAACAAGAGAATGAATATCGAAAAGTAATTTGGGGTGAAAACGATTTTTCCCAAGGTTACAAAGACAGCATTTATAAAAAACATCAAGTACTGGTGAAAGAAAAGGTCGAGTTTGCCAAGAACGCCATTCGAGAGAATAGAGATGACGAACGATTCTTGAAAGTGTTGGATATTTATGTACGTAATTTCTTATCCTTAGATGAATTTGAAACCGAACTGAAAAGTTTTTCAACCAAGGTACAGAAAACGGAAACCTGTCAACGTTACTTCGAGTTTATCAAGTACGCGAGAATAAATGTCCCCGGCAAACAATGTATTGATTTCGAGATGAAAGGCCATAACGGGGAAACCATAAAATTCTCGGATGTGTATAAAAAACACAAGCTTGTTCTTGTTGATTTCTGGGCATCTTGGTGTGGGGCGTGTCGGGCAACCATGCCCTCCATTAAAAAGATGTATGAAGTCTATCATGAAAAAGACGTCGAAGTAGTCAGCGTGTCGCTAGATGACAATAAAGAGGCGTGGGAAAAAGCTTATAAAGAAGAAAATATTCCTTGGATAGACGGGAGCAACCTGTTAGGATGGAAAGATCCTGTCGCCCTTTGGTATGCTATCCGGGGAATACCGCACAAGGTGCTGGTGGACCAGCACGGGATTATCGTCGCTAGTGGCTTTCATCAACTAGGTAGCTTGGAACATGAAATAGATGAATATCTTCATTCGCATAAAAATTGATACTTAAAGGAGATATCTCTTTATGAGATACCTCCTTTTTACTCGTTTAGTTTATATTTCACCTCGATAATACAAACGATTCATTATGACATTCTTACTTTCGGAGCCTGCTGTTCTAATTCATTTGCTTCGTCTACCTCTCCCAGCACTCTCAATATACGAGCTTTCACTTTCATGTATTCAGACTTGTAATAACCAGAAGGAGCTGATTCCATCAATTTATCCAACCAAGCATTTGCCTCGTTCATGAATGTTTCATTTCCACAAGTCTCAACATGACGCAAGAAGTTTCGAATAAAGTCCAACTTATCCTGCGGGGTATAGAAAATACCGTATTGGAGGGAGCGATACATTTCGTCCAACATACCACGAATGTCTCCTGTTTTCAAATAAGCCGCTGCATAAAGGGATGCCACATACTGAGGTACTTTGGGCAGGGGCTGAGTAAAAAGATAGGCAAGCAATTGGTCATAGCGTTGCTGATTGAATACACCCTTATCAGGCGTCCACCAAACGAAATTAGATACGGCACTTTTCAAAATGTAATCCATAAAAATATCAATGGTATCGCGGGAAACAATATGAGAGAAACGGTAGCGGTTTGCAGCCACTTTTTTCAATATTGGAGAAAGAGGGTCTGAAAGATTTCGAATAATAATATCCCAAGTTTCACGAGTATAAAACTCGGTATCGGAAAGCCCATTGATATACTCCGAGACCACCTCTTTTTGCAACTGTGGACGATATGCCTTGAATAACACATCGATGTACTGTTTTACGAAAGTACGGTCTCGGTCACCAGCGTCATAGCGCATTTGGAAATCAAGCAAAGTTTGTTCTCCTTTTAATGCTTTTTTACCATTTTGAATAAATTCGGATGCTTGCTGGTTGCCCACTACACAATGTTTCAACATCCCGTCTTTATCCACATACAACAAAGTGGGAAAAGCGGCAACGCCATATTTCCGAGCCAATTCCGGACCTTCACCTTTTTCCATGTCAATTTGAAAACAGATAAAGTTTACGTTATAGAAATCCGCTACACTATCTTGTGTGAAGATATTTTTTGCCAACATTTTACAAGGACCACACCAAGAGGTGTAACAGTCGACAAATATCATTTTCTTCTCTTTTTTTGCCATCTTTAGCATTTGTTCCCAATTTCCTTCCCGGAACTCGATGGAGCGGTTCTGCGCCCCTA
>ENA-ORSY01002309-ORSY01002309.1-human-gut-metagenome-genome-assembly--contig:-NODE-2309-length-11149-cov-3.954029_pt1 | contig 11149 bp, 10 predicted proteins | sample MGYA00242193_ERZ509160 | MGnify/ENA primary metagenome ERZ509160 (study PRJEB26280, sample SAMEA2338670) | human gut metagenome | biome: human gut; feature: human-associated habitat; material: faeces...
TGCAGAAGGTGTGGAACTACGACTACTTCGGCGAGGACCGCACCGTGGACACCCACGTCAAGATGCTGCGCGGCCATCTGGGCAAGTGCCGCGGCTACATCGCCACTGTCTGGGGCATCGGCTACAAGTTCGACCCCGACGCGGCGCGTTAAGCGGAGGCTCTGCTCTTCATGCGGCAAACGAGCAAAACACGGCGCACCATCGGCATCCGGGGCCAGCTCATGGGCTTTCTGTGCTTCATCTGCCTTTTGCTGGTGGGGCTGTTCTGGTTTCTGAGCACCCAGCTGCTGGAACCCCTCTACACCACCCATATCCAGAAGCAGCTCACCGAGCAGGCTGATGCCATCGTGGCCCGGATGGACGAGGCCATCGGGAAGGGCGAGACCCTCTCCTACTGGGCCTTCGGCAGCCGGCTGTACGTCAACAACACCTTCTTCAACGCGCTGCGGGACGACATCTTCGAGCTGGGCGGGATGAGCAGCTTCTGCATCGACATCTCCGACACCACCCTGCGGCAGATCTTCAAGGTGGATAACCTGTCCTACTGCAACCTTCACCGCACCCGCCCCACCGACACTGCCGATGAACAGACCGCCTACACCACGGCCCGCGCCATGCGGCAGCTCTGCCGGGAGAGCGGCGGCACAGTGGTGCGGAAGATCAACCCGCCCACGCCCTCCGGCTCGGTCCAGCTGATGGTGGGCCGGATGACCTCCGACGGAAATTACACTGTGCTGGTGACTACCAGCCTGATGCACGTGGCCGAGGCCGGCAAGGTGCTCAGCACCGTCCTGCCGCTGGCTGCGGCCCTCATTTTCGCCTTCTCGATGTCGGCGGCATGGCTGTTCAGCGAGTGGTTCACAAAGCCTCTGCGGGCTCTCTCCGGGGCTGCGCGGCAGGTGGCACAGGGCAACTACGCCGTCCATGTGGACTCGGTGCGGAACGACGAGCTGGGCGACCTGGCCCAGGAGTTCAACCACATGGCAAAAGAAGTCCAGCACGCCTCCCAGATGCAGCGCGACCTGCTGGCCAACGTCTCCCACGACCTGCGCACCCCGCTCACCCTCATCAAGGGCTATGCCGAGACGGTGCGCGATCTGACCGGCGACGACAAGAAGCACCGCGACGAGCAGATGAACATCATCGTGGACGAGACCGACCGCCTGACGGCCCTTGTTTCCAGCGTCATGGAACTGAGCAAGGTCACGAGCGGCGCACTCAAGTGCGAGAAGGTCCACTTCGACATGGGCCAGCTCTGCGACGAGGTGAGCGAGCGTTACGACGCCGTCTGCGCCCAGAACGGCTGGCAGCTCAAGTTGGAGATCCCCGACGAAGAGCTGCCGGTCTGTGCCGACCCCGACATGATGCAGCGCGCTCTGCATAACCTTTTGGGCAACGCCATGCACCACATCGGCGAAGACGGCATCTTCGTGCTGCGGGCGCTCCGCTGCCCCGAGGGCGTCCGGGTGGAGGTAGAAGACCACGGCCCCGGCATCTCCGCCGAGGACCTGCCCTATATCTTCGACCGCTACTACCGCTCCCGCTCCGACGCAGGCAAGCAGGGGACCGGCCTCGGCCTCTCCATCACCAAAGCCATCTTCCAGCAGCACGGTTTCCGCTTCGGCGTCCACAGCACTGTGGGCAAAGGCACCGTGTTCTGGTTCATCATGACCGATACCGAGGAAGTTTCCTCATAAAAAGGCGGGTCGCAGTCCGTTGGGACTGTGACCCGCCTTTTGCTATTTTTTCCGACAGTACACCACTACCCTCGCTTTTCCGCCGGGGGTGCAGGTGTAGAGCACGAGGGGGCAGCCGCCCTCCCGCAGGGCTTCGGGTTCTTCGGGCGAGACCTGCGCAGTCCGCTCCACAGTGTACACTGCCTCAGCGCCGTCCTGTGAAGTGAAACGCACCTCGTCGCCTTCCGAAAGGCTGCTCAGCCGCCCGAAGTGCGATTTGTAATTGTGAGCCGCGATGACAAGGTCTCCGCCCGCCGTGCTGCCGCATTGACGGCAGGGCGAGACCTTGAGGTTCGCTTTGCTCCACTCGGTCTGTACCGGCAGCTCCAAGCCCAAAGCGGGGATGGTCAGCACCCCCAGATACTCCCGCTCGATGCTTGACGCCGGGGTTTCCGAAACCGGTTCCGGCTCGGACTCTGCATCTTCCGTGGGCAGGCTTTCCGCGCTGTCTGCGGGCTGTTCTGTCTCCGACACAGCCGCGATGCTCTGGCTCTGGCGCAGCTGGCTCACCGCCGAAGCGGCCTGAGCGCCTGCCCTCGCATCCTCGAGCCGGTCGTAGACGTAGAGGCAGACTGCTGCCAGCACCAAGGCACTGCCCAGCATCAGGCAGAGCCGCTCCGGCACCAGCCTACGCATCGTGTCTGCGCTTCCGGCTCAGCCAGAGGCCCACCGCCACGAGGGCGATGCCCCCGCCTGCCAGCACCGGCACGGGCCAGAGCAGCTGGCCGGTCTGGATGAGGGTCCCCACCGGTTCCGGCTCCGCAGCCGGGATGACTTCATCCGGCATCTCTGCCGAGGGTGTCGGCGGACGGATGACCGTGATCTCGCCCGGCTGCTCCACCGGCTTCGGGGTCGGCGTCGGCTTATCCGGCACATAGGGCGGCGTCACCGGCGGGGGAAGGGGGTCGGTGCTGCGGTAGCTGTTCTTGAAGAGCAGTTCCGTCTTTGCCCCGTCGTCCCCGTCCCGCCGGACAGACACGTGTCCTTTCAGCTCACCGTCGGTGTCCCACGCCACCATGACTTTCAGGTAAAAGACGGTGTCGTCGTAGTCGGCCCGTTTCCGTCCGCCTGCGTCCTGAGTGACTGTATACTCGTATATGCCGGGCGCGGTGTAGACGATGGTATCAAAAGTCTTCGTCAGGGTCTTGTCGTCGGCGTCGCGGCAGTCCCGGGCCGGAAAATCCAGCTCAGCCTCGTCGTCACAGCCTTCCGGCATCGGCGCGCCGTCCAACGCGGTCAGCCGCACCGTCAGCGTCTCGTCAGCTGCCTCTCCGGTGCAGCGGACGGACGCCTCCAGTTCCAGCTCCGCCCGCTGGTCTGCGGCCAGAGCGGGCAGGGCAGCGCTTACCGCAAGCGCTGCTGCCAGCAGGGCCGCTGCCATTTTCGGGAGCCTTCTCATGATAAGCTCTCCTCCTTTCCGTTTTGCAGGTCTGACATTGGTTCCATCCGGGCCAGCACCACCGTCCGCGCGTCGGTGTACTCCCCCGAGCAGGTAGCCATCGCCAGGAACTGCGCTCCTTCCGGCTCCTTTTCCAGCGCACGGAGGGCCTGTGCATCCATCTGAAGGGCATTCTCCTCCACAAAGGGGAGCAGCCCGCCTGCGTCCGAGCGCCACTTGCCCGGGGCAAAGATGGCCTGTTCCGACGCAGGCACCACAAGGCAGGCCAGCACTTCCAGCCGATAGCTCCCGCCGGGCAGCGTCAGGGTGCCGGTGGTGTTCTGGCGGAAGAATGCGCCGTCCTTGTATTTGTCGAGGTCGCCGAACATCCGCCCGTTCTCCATATGGTGGCCGTAGAGCAGGGAATACCGCCCGCTGAAGTCCGCGTCGCAGTCAACATCCAGAAAGATGCTGCCCGCCAGCGCAAAGCTGCCGTAGACGTCGGTGTTCAGATAGGTGAAATTGCTCTCACCCTGCACCACCGGGTAGTCGATGGCCGTGCCGTCCAGCATCAGCCACCCGCAGACATCGGGGTTGATGTCCCGCAGCTGGCCGAAGGAGAGGCTGTTGTCCTCCTGCGGCTGGGGCTTGAAGGCCAACAGCCCGGCCTGCACATTGTCGGCAGCGGCGTACACCCGGCTGTTGTCCCACAGCGCATAGCCCGACCAGACCACCGCCAGCAGCACCAGCAGGGCCGTCACCCCGTCCAGCAGGCCGTTCGCCGCCCGCAGGGCCATCTTCTGCCACCGGATGTTCCTCACCTCCCTTTCCTTATTTCTTCCGCGCTTACTTCTGATGGCGGCGGCGCAGGGTCAGCAGCAGCCCGACGCCCGCAGCACCCGTCAGGGTGAAGAGATAGGGTGCGCTGTCCAGCACCACACCGGCATCCACGGTGCCGCCCTTGGTGTTGGTGAAGTTCGCCTGCTCGACCGCCGCATCCACTTCGCCCTCGGTGCCAGTCTCCGTCGTCGCATAGTCTGCGACCGGCGTCTCAGACACCTTGTACTCGACGCCGTAGGGCAGGTTCTCGATGTGGATGGTATCGTCGTCTTTCAGATAGAAAGTCGCTTCCGTCGTCTCGCCGGGCCTGATCTCGATCGAGTCGGGGTTCGCGTCATAGCTGCCGCCGGTGATGGCGTAGCTGTCCTGATAGGTCTTGCCCTCCTCGCCGGTCAGCTGCACCGTGAACTTGAAGTATTTGTCCTTATTGCCCATGATGCCCTCGACGTCCTTGTGGACTTCCAGCTTACCGGCAGAGTAGAGGTTGTCGAAGTCGTCCTTCTTGCCCTCGCCGGTGGACTCCGGGTCCTCGGTGTGGACAGCGGCAATGCGGAGCTTGCCGTCCTGCTCAATGACCGTCACCCGCAGCAGGATGGCGTCGCCGTAGTAGGTCACGCCTGCGCTGTTGCCCTCCACCTCATGGATGATGTAGGTGTAGACGCCCACGCTGTCGTACTCGGGCAGCTTGATCTCGATTTTCTTGGTCTTACTCGCGCTGCCGGCTTCGCCCTGTGCGTAGGTCACGTCGCCGACGATCGGCCTATAATCTGCGGCTTCAATGCCCTCCGATGCATCGGTCACGGTAACCGGGTCGATCGTAAACGTAAAGGTCTCTTCCGGGGAGATCGTATCCGTGTTGGCCAGCTCGTAGTTTTTCTTGATGACCACGCTGTCCATGTCCGCATACGTCTCGCCGCTGGCCGCAAAGGCGGGCATGACGCTGACGCCCATGGCCAGAGAGATGGAAAGCACCCCTGCGAGAAGCTTTTCTATCTTGTTCTGTTTCATCCTAGAGTTCCTCCTATCTTGTCTTGTATGGTTTTTGGCGGCTCAGAGCCCCCGCCGCCGGATGAGGGTGATGACTTTTGCCTTGACCGCACTGCACTGCACCGGGCCGAAGTCACGGCTGTCCTCGGCCTGTGTGCGGCAGTCGCCCAGAATGAAGACGCTGTCCTCCGGCACAGCGTAGGGGTAGCTGAGCAGAGATTTGGGGTAGGTGGGGTAGAGGATGCCGCCGCCCTGTGCCGAGCCGTTGACCTCCACAACGCCGCTCTCGCTCAGGGTCACGATGTCCCCGCCCCGGGCCAGTACGCGGCCCACCCGCAGCCTTCCCGAGCGCTCATATACCACGACATCATTCTTGGCATAGTCTTTTTCCAGCCGGCAGCCCAGCACGAGGTCGCCGTCCTTCACGGCGGGGAACATCTCGCTGCCGGACGCCTGCGTCACCAGATACACCTGCGTCAGAAGCACCCAGAGCAGGGCGGCGAACACCGCCAGCCGCACCGCCAGACTGCGCACTTCCCGCAGCAGGGGGCTTTTTTCCGGCTTCGCCGGTCCAGACAGGTTCGCTTCCGGCGTCCCGGGCGGGGCCTCCGGGGCAAGCGCCTCGTTTGGTTCCTTCACTCATCTTCCTCCTTTTTTCTGTTTTTGCAGCCCAGAACGGCCGCACCGGCACACAGCACCAGCGGCAGCCCGAAGAAGTCTGTCTCCACGCCGGTGTCCGGGTCTATATCGGCCAGAACGTAGTGGGCATAGAAGTTGACGACGCCGTTTTCCAGCTCTTTGTCGGTGGGCTCATAGCCCTCTTCCCACTCGTCCTGCGATACCTTTTCCTTCGGGTCCGGCTCATCCGTCACCGAACCGGGGAGCTCTTTGTACCAGCCGTCGAAAACGTAGCGCGCACCGCCGATGTCGAGCTCTTTTTCGATGTCCGCCGTCGTCTCTACCACCCGCTCGCCGCTCCGGTACTCGCGGCTTTCCCGGATGCTGTAGTCGTCCTCGCCCGGGGCGCGGACGTTGAACCGGGCCGTGAAGTTTTTCCTGCTTTTGACGCTGATGATGCAGTCGATGTGCTTATCCGGTTTTGTCCCGTTGCTGCGCGAGATCTTGTACGGTGTCACCACGATGCTCTCCAGATCGTCCTGCGTCAGCCCTTCGACGCCGGTAGCCTCTTCGATGGTGTCCTTATACTCGTCCCATATCTCATCGACGACCTCGTCCCAGTAGTCATCGCCCGGTTTCAGCGACCATGCGTCGCCAGTCGCGCCGCCCGGCCACGATACAACATAGTCTGACACATTTGTCAGGATGTTCTTGCCGTTATCTTCCCATGCCGCGCCGTAGGTCTTCACCTTGCCGACCCACTTGCACTCGCTGTTGTCCGGCGCCCACTGGCTGGGGTCATTGCTGCCGGGCAGGCTGGTGGGAGTCTTGAGCAGGAAGACTGCCGCCGATTCTTCCTGAGTCCGATCCCCCCAGCCCGGCGCATCCTCATCAAGTTCGTCCGCAGGCAGGGCATTTCTGTCCTCGTCTACGCTGTCGTCGGCCAAGTCGGCATCTTCCTCAGGGGATCTGCCTTTTTCGGGCGGCTCTGCCTCATCCGGAGGCGTTTTCTCCTCGGCGGCGGGCCGTTCTTCCCACAGCTCCGGCAGAACGGCGATGTCTTCTTCCTCGTCTAAAACGGGCTCCTCCTGCTGGGCCTCATCGTCGGTGAAACAGGCGTAGAGGCTGCACTCGCTGTCCGCTTCCGGCCAGAGCGGTCCTTCATCCGGCACGAAGCGGACCGCCGTCCCTTCGTCGTCCCGGCTGTACCAGAAGCGGAAGCTCTTTCCTCCGGCTCTTCGGGCATCAGAAGCTCTTCGCCGCTGCCCACGGTCTGTTCCGCGTAGGGCAGGCCGCCGTCGGCCTCGTCCGACTCGCTGAGCCAGAAGAGATAGGTCCTCTCAAAATGCTCGTCCGCTTTGACGGCCCCGCTGTCCGGCGTCGGCGTCTCGTCGGGCAGCCCGATGTCATCCAGCCCGTCCACCACGGCGGGGATGCCGCCTTCCGCGGGCAGAAGCACCGGCTCGTCTGTCCGGATGTCCTCTTCTTCGTCCCAGGCAGGCTCGTCCTCTATTTCCTCGCCCCATGTCTGGTCCGGCACGCTGTCCGTCCGCTCCGGCCCTTCGGCAAATGCGGGCAGCAGACAGCCGCACAGCAGCACCAGCACGATGCACAGTGCTGTGGCGCGCAGTGTCAGCCGCCTCCGTTCCAGTCGATTCCGCATACAACAGCCCTCCTTCATTCTCGCTCCCGGCGGGGATGCCGCCCTTTGCGTTATCAGGATACCGTTTACCGGACACGAAGGATGTCATTGCGTGCCAGTGCAAAAAAATTTACGCATGAAAAAACCGCCGCCGGGGTCTTTCGACTCCGGCAGCGGTCTGCTGTCTCCGAATTTTCGGTTTTCAGGTGCGGGTGGTGGCTTCCATGCAGTGCTCGGAGGGGGCGTAATATTCCATCAGAGCAATGTAATTCTCGCAGTGGTGGCAGAACGCCGCCCGGATGGCGTCGTCGGGCGCGCTCCTCATCGACACGAACATCAGGATGTACTTTGCAATGAGGCTCACAGCCTCGCTCTCGAGGCCATAGCAGAGGCCCACCGCCAGGATCGGCACGACGATCTGCTGCGCACGGATGGGGATATTCTCCGCATCGACCCGCTTGAGCACGGCACGGCTCATGGTGGATGCCGCCCAGACGGCGCGGGAGATCTTCCAGTAATCCATATTCTTCAGATGGGTAAGGGTGCGCAGCCGCTGGATGACCTCGCCATCGTCCAGAACTTTGTTCTGCGTGACCTCCTTCTCCGAGCGGATGAAGGCGCACTGTATCATGTCCATCAGGGCGGCTTCGTACTTCTCATGGTAGTTCTCGCGGGAGATGAAGTACTCCTCCATACGGAGCATGACTTCGTTCGTCTCTTTGTCGGTGGCCAGCCAGCTGAAGTCCAGCGGCGTCGGGCCGAAATCATTCTTGCCCATCTCGTTCAGGTCTTCCAGCTCTTCCTCGTTCCGGGTGGAGGGAAGGAAGCGGTCGTTGCCGTTCCGGTGGAAGCCCCACTCTTCGGGCAGAAGATGCGGCACGATGTCGCCGCTGGAGATGATGTTGAAGATGTTGCTCTCGCCCCAGCTCTCTTTCAGGCTGCCGTCGGCGTTGTGGTTGTTGTCGTAGTCCTGCTGCAAGTCGGGGTAGTCCTGCGGGCCGAGGGCCACCGGCGTCGCAAAGGTGTAGACGAAGACATTCTCCCGTTCCAGTCCGGACAGCTCCCTGTTGACCCGGGCAGCCAGAAGGTTCGCCACCACCGCACCGCGGCTGTAGCCGCCCATCCAGAGCTTGACGACGCCCAGCTCTCCCTTTTGCTGAGCTGCCGCCAGATAGTTCTTCAAATCGGCAAACACCTCATGCACCGGGATGATGAAGCCGCTGTGGGCGTGGCCCGCGCCGGTGTGCAGATTGCTCACCCACTCGCCGCCGTAGCCGCCGCCGCGCAGGATGAGCGCCACGATGGTGGTGCGCTTCCCGTTCAGGGTGATGGTCTTGCGGGCCGTGGACCAGCCCACGAAGTCGCCCGCCTTGCCCACATCGACATCATAATAGCGGTATTTTACGTCGCCGAAGCCCAGCTTGGTATAGGCTGCATCGAGGCTGTTCTCGCGGCCCACATTCCCGTTGGCCCAGTATTTCGCATCGCTGGCCCATGTATTGAAAGCAGCCGTCACCATGCCCAGCGTCGCCAGCGCCAGCTGGTGGTCGTACTGGATGGAGCTGTGCGCAAAAAAACTGTCGCTGTAGTAATATTCGTGCTCAATGTCCATCTGGCTCAGCTCGCTGCGGAAGGACATTGTATAATTGCCCGCCGGGACTGCCCGGCCCACCGTCTGGCTTTTTGCCGCCGCCTCAGCCCGGGGCAGTGCCAGCCCGGGCGCAAGAGCTGCACTGCAAACCAGCGCTTTACAGAAATCACGTCGTTTCATGGTCTTTCCCCCTTGCTGCTTTCCATAAATCTCTGACATTTCTATCGTATAGGTGGTTTGCTATAGTATACCGTATTTTTCCAGCGGATTCAATCATCAACTCTGCCGATCGGGGATGTAAAAACCGGGCCGCATCGCTGCGGCCCGGTCATTTTCGTATTCTCAGAGAAGCTGCGGGTCCATCTGGCGGCAGAAGTCCACGATGTGGTGGAACATCTGCTCCACGGCGGGAGCCATGGCGGTGGGGCGCTGGACGGCCAGACCCACCACGCGGTCCTCTTCGGGCTCGATGGGGTAGATCTTGACCGCCGCTGTGCAGCTGCGCAGCAGCATCCGGGGCATGATGGAAATACCCAGGCCTGCCTCGACCATGGCAATGTTCGACTGGTCGTCGATGACATGGCAGCGGCGCTCCGTTGAGAGGGAATACTTCTTGAGGAACTGACGCATCTCCGCGTCGGTGGCATCCCACTGCACCACAAAGTTCTGCCCGTTCATCAGGGCGGGGGTCATCACGCCGTTGGGCGGCTCGGGCCAGTCCATGGGGGTGATGCAGAGCAGCGGCTCGTGGAACAGCTCGGTCAGAACAAACTCCTCCCGGCAGTTGTTGGAGAGGAAGGCAATGTCCACCTGACCGGTGCGCAGCCACTCCTTGACATCATCGTAGGTGCCCTGATAGACCTCGACTTCGATCTGGGGGTAGTGGGCCATAAAGCCCTTGAGGATGCTGGGCAGCAGCCCGGAGCAGATCGAGTTGAAGGCACCCAACTTGACCTTGCCCTTTTCCAGGCCGTTCAGGCGGGCAATGCTCTGCTGCAGGGCCTCGTCGCTGTTCAGCACCGCACGGATGGAGGGGTACAGCGAAGCGCCGTAGCTGGTCATGGTAACGCCGTTTTTGCCGCGATTGAATAAGGTAAAGCCCAGCTCAGCCTCCATTACGGCGATGGCGTGGCTGATGGCTGAGGGGGTCAGATGCAGCTGCTGAGCCGCCTTGTTAAAGCTGCCCTGCCGTGCAACTGCGTCGAAAATCTCATAAGAAAACAGCGTCATTCCCAATGCCTCCTTCCGGTCTGATCTGGTTCGGAGACGCTCGATCCTCTGTGAATCTTTTTCATCTTTGGTTTGAGATAGTTCAATTATCTTCTTGATTTTACTATCCCGCGCCCGTCCTGTCAAGCATTTTGGGCGGATTTGTGCACGCTCTGTGTAGATTTTGCCGCAACAGACGGAGGAAATGCCACCTTTCCTCCGTTATAGTTCTTATAACGATTTTTTACAAACTGACCGAGGTGTTTTTATGACCGCACTTTCCCCGCGCTGCAGTTTCAGCGGCACCGCTCTTAAAACCATTGCCTGCATCACCATGCTGGTGGACCACATCGGCGCGTCCTGTATCGAGGCAGGCCTTTTGCTGCCGGAGCTGGAAACGGGAGAAGTTTCCGGTGGCGCATGGAATCAGATTTCGTTGTATCAGCTGGACAGAGTCCTGCGCTTCACCGGACGGCTGGCTTTTCCCATCTTCTGTTTTTTGCTGGTGGAGGGCTTTGTACATACCCACGATGTGAAAAAATACGTCCGGAGGCTGTTCCTGTTTGCCCTCATCAGTGAGGTGCCCTTTGACCTTGCGTTTTTCCGCACGCCCTTTGCACTGGACCATCAGAATGTTTACTGGACGCTGGCGCTGGGCGTGCTGGCCATGGCAGGTCTGAAGCATTTTGAAAAGCCGGACGGCTCTGCCAGCTGGAAAGGGCTCTTGTGTGCGGCAGGCTGCACGCTTGCGGCGCTTCTGGCTTGTACGGACTACGACGGTAGCGGTGTGCTCATCATCTGTGCGCTGTACCTGACCCGTGGCGACCGCAAGCGGCAGTGCATCGTGGGAGCGCTGCTGTTTTTGTTCGAGCTCACCGCCCCGCTGGCTTTTGTGCTGGTCTGGTTCTACAACGGGCAGCGGGGCGCGTGCAGTCCGCTGCAAAAGAAGGCTTTTTACTGGTTCTACCCCGTGCACCTGAGCGTGCTGGCTGCGGTGACGAATCTGATCTTGTAATAGAAAGGCCGCTTTCACGGAACGAATTCCGAGGAGGCGGCCTTTTGGTTTCTGAAAATGGAAAAAGCCCGGTGATTTCAAAGAATCATCGAGCTTTTTCTTGGCGGAGTAGGAGGGATTTGAACCCTCGCGC
>ENA-ORSY01002316-ORSY01002316.1-human-gut-metagenome-genome-assembly--contig:-NODE-2316-length-11121-cov-2.296584_pt1 | contig 11121 bp, 13 predicted proteins | sample MGYA00242193_ERZ509160 | MGnify/ENA primary metagenome ERZ509160 (study PRJEB26280, sample SAMEA2338670) | human gut metagenome | biome: human gut; feature: human-associated habitat; material: faeces...
GGGAGCCGCATCGACTTGAAGCTCCTGGTTGTGCTCGTAGTACTTCTCGTTTCCATAATGGGAGATGAAGCGCGTGGTCGGCTTGCGCGTGGTGAGCTCGGCCAGAAACACGAGCATCTCGCGGCTGCTGAGCGTCTCGTCGATGAAGTCGAACGCATTGCTCATACGCTCGCCCGCAGCGTCAACCAAAGGCGAAATCTTCGAGACCTCAGCTTTGTACGCGCGCTCGATGGCGTGAAACGCAACATCGCCCTCGGTCGCCTTCTCGAGCATGCACTGCGCCGCAAAGCCTTTCAGCAAATCGATGACCAGGCGCTCTTCGCGAACAAACTTCCGCGAGGCGGTGCCAGATTCGATCTTTCTCGCCAGCTTGCGTTCGCGTTCGGACACGCGGGGGGCAAGCGCCTCGTCGACGCTCGCACCCGCGAGGAACTCGGGCTTCGTCTCGCGCAGCAAGTCGCGAAGCGTCACAACTATGCCCTCCTGATCGAGCGCCTTCGAGCAGTCCGCCGACAGCGTATCGATCATCAGGCCAAGAAGCGCAATGCGCTCGTCGAAGGGCGCTGCCTTCGCGCGATCTTTGATGGACGGCGTCGCAGTGCCGGAAAGAATCGACCCCACCTGATAATCGGAGCGATACTTCTCGAACAGCGAGTAGTACACGGTGAACTGGTCGGCAATGTCGTCGTCGCGCAGGAACTGCACGAACAAATCGCGGTTCACCGGCTTTCCCATCTGCTCGTACAGCGAGATGACCTTCGCCAAATCCTCCCAACCGCGGGCCGTCACGAACGATTTACCGCCGCCCGGCCGCGATTCGACCTTGTAGAAGCAGTCCTTTTTCGCCTCGAGGAACGTGGTCACGGCAGGGTGAAGACCCGCTTCGGAAGCGTAGGTCTTCCACGCGCCGTAGTCGGGCTCGACGTCGATTTCGCGCAAACGGTCAAGCGTCACGATGTCGAACTCGTGCACCGAGCGGTTGTACTCGGGCGGGTTGCCCGCGCACACGATGACCCATCCTTCAGGCACCTTATGTTTGCCGAACGTCTTGAACTGCAAGAACTGGAGCATCGAGGGATACAACGTTTCCGAAACGCAGTTGATCTCGTCGAGGAACAGGATGCCCTCGCGCAACCCCGTGCGCTCCATGTAATCGTAAATCGCCGCGATGATCTCCGACATCGTGTACTCGGATGTATCGAATTCCTTCCCCTCGAATTCCCGATGCTCGATATGCGGAAGGCCGAGCGCGCTCTGGCGCGTATGATGCGTCATGGAGTACGACACAATGCCGATGCCCAGCTCGCGGGCAACCTGCTCCATGATGGCGGTCTTGCCGATTCCCGGCGCGCCCACCAAGAAAATCGGTCGCTGGTGCACGGAGGCAATCGAGAGCAGCCCCGCGTCATCCCTCTTCAAGTATGCCTCAACGGTGTCTTTCACCTGCTGTTTCGCCGAGACGATATTCATAGTGCCCGTCCTTTCACGCGCCCGCGGTTAGCGGATGCCTTGGCTTTTGAACCGATTGATGCCCGCCTCGTCGATGACGACCTTCATCGCCCAGGGCGGCACTGGCGGAAGGTCACGCCCCTCTTCGTCCATGAATACGAACGCTGTGTCGTAATCGGGCGGCTTTTCGGGGAAGCTCCCCAGGCCGTCCGTGAAATAGATAAGACCCTTCATCTCGGCCAGCTCACCGCGATCGCGCAGCGTCTCGACGTAGTCGAACACCGGACGGAAGTCGGTCCCGCCGAATCCCCTGATGACGAAGTCCTCCATGAGCTTGTCGACCTCGTTGATATCGGTGATCCGCGTATCGGACTGCACGCGCGCGTCGCACTGCACGATATGCACGTTGACCTCGGTCGTATAGGTTTCCGACTCCTTCAAGATGTCGAACGTGTGCTTGATGAAGCGACGCACCAAGTCACCCCGTACCGATCCCGACGTATCGATAGCAATGACGAACTCGCGCACCCGATCGGTCTCCTTGTACTCGAGCGGCTCGACAAGCGGCATGTTCCCGTAGAGCTCCATGCCGTAGGTGTAGTAGATGTAGTCGAATTCGTCCTGGTTGAGCAGCATTTCCTCGTTCATCGTCATGAACTTGCGCAGAAACTCCGTGTAGTCGTACACCTTGCGGTTCGCCACCGACAGATGCTGCATCAGGCTGTCCGATTCGCGGCCCCATTCCTTCGAGAACGTCTCGAGGTTCATCTCGATCTCCTTCGAGATTTCCTCCCATTCCCGCTCAGCCTCGTCGTCCTCGGAATGCTCACGTTCCTCATCCTCGCTGGTCAGCGGAACGGGCTCGGCGCTGTCGCCTTCTCCATCCTCGGCAACTTCCCCGAGAAGGCCAAGCTGGAGGAGATGGGCTACGAGTTCGTGAACACCCTGTTCACCGACCAATGGTATAGCGACGAAGCCATGAATGAGCGCGGCGTGGTGCAGGTCCCGCTCTGCTATCTCGCGAAATCGCTTGAGAACATGAGCTTATGCCATGCGGCCTACTTCGCGAAAGGTTGGGAGACTGCCCGCGGATGCCGCATCGAGCACGACGTAGCCGTCGCGTACGGGCTGGAGGTGCTGTATGAGGATTAGCGACGAGCAGCGCCGCAAAATCGCGGGAAAGTTGCGCAGCCTTGACGAGCGCATCGAAGGAATGCCGCTCATGCGCACCAAGCAGGAGCACAATGCAATGGCGCTCAGAGCAATCCGCGCGGTTGTCGGCAAGGGAGACATATTTCATCTGCTTGCCGATCTGATCGACCGTCCGACGTGCCGAAACGTCTATGACGAGAACGAGATGGGCAGCTGCACTAACGGCTTCGAGTGCTCAGAATGCGGGAACATGGTCGAGGATTACGAAGGTTACCGCGTGAGAGGCGAATTTAATTACTGCTCCAAATGCGGTGCGGTGGTGGTTAGCGACGATGACTAGAAAAGCTGGATTCTGCCCTACGTGCGGGGCATCGAAATGCTACCAGAGGTGGAACCAGCACGTCATGACCGACTACTCGCACGAGCTCGTGGACGATGCCCGCCTGTCGCACATGAACACAGCCGACGTATTCAAATGCCCATCGTGCGGTTTCGTCGGGTGCGTGGTCGAGTACCACCAGAACGGCGGCGGATTCTGGGATTTGGATATCCCGTGCGATTGCGAACCGCGATTTTGCCCCGAGTGTGGCACGGAGGTGGTCAAATGATGATCTACAAGTGCGACCGACATGGCTGGCAAGGGCTTACACGGCAAGCCGCCGCGAGGCGGCAGGGATAAGGGAGCTTTAGGGATGGACAACGAGACCATAAGCGGGCTTGCAGCCCATGCGTTGAGGGCGATAGCTGCGGTAACCGTCTGCGCATGCGCCGCGATAGCGGGGTGCGCGGTTGCCATGACCGTGCTCGTTTACGCGGTGAAGGCGTTTGCCTGGGCGGTTGGCATAACGCCCGCATAGACAGGCGATTACATTAGGCGGTGGCTACGGCTGCCGCCTTTTTTGCGCGTGACCTTTGCCGCAACATCGGCGGCATGTCTAAGGAGAAATGCACAAAGGAGCTTGTCGCCAAGGCCACGGAGCTGGTCTCCAGCGGGCTGCGCAACAAGGACGTGATCGAGTACCTGGGGATCTCCGACTCGGCTTTCTACGGCTGGCTGAAGAACCCGCGCACCGAGAACCAGGTTGCCCTGGCGGAGAGCCTACAAAAGGCGAGGATCGACAGGAAGCAGCGCTACCTGAACACGATCAGCAACGCGGCGGAGGACGGCGACTGGAAGGCCGCCGCCTGGTACATGGAGCGCAACTTCCCGCTCGACTACAGCCTGAGCAACGCAAGGTTCAGGAAGGTTCTCGAGGAGCACGAGCGGGAGCACCCGCGCCCGACCATCGACACCGCGTCGCTCGTGCCGCCAGCCTACTGGGACGTGTGGCGCGACATCATGGCCGCAGGCCACGGGACCTACGAGGGAACGGGCGGCCGCGGCTCGCTCAAGTCCACGATCCTGGGAGGCATCGCCCCCGTGATGCTCATGCTGCGCGACCCGAAGCTGTGCGGGGTGGCGTTCCGACAGGTGCAGGGAACCATACGCGACTCCATCTTCGCGACGATCATCAGCGCCATCAAGCGCCTGGGCGTCGAGGCGGAGTTCGAGTACACGTACCAGCCGATGGAGATCAGGCGCAGGGAGACGGGGCAGGTGATCCTGTTCCGCGGCCTGGACGACCCCGAGAAGGCGAAGTCGCTGCAGCTCAAGGACCCGGACCAGTACATCGGGTTCGCGATCTGGGAGGAGTTCAACCAGTTCAAGGGCATGAGGCAGGTGCGCAAGGCGGAGCAGTCCGTCAAGCGCGGCGGCGCGCCCCACTTCTGGACGTTCCGAATGTGGAACACGCACCCGGACGAGGAGCACTGGAGCAACGAGCACTGGCGCGAGTCCGTCGAGGATCCCGACACCTACGCGATCCGCGTCAACTACAACGAGGTCCCCGCCGAGTGGCTTGGCGAGGCGTTCATCGCCGACGCCCTTAAGCTCAAGGCGGCGAACGAGGAGGCATACCGCAACGAGTACCTCGGCGAGTGCAGCAAGCTCACGGGCAGGGTGTTCGCGAACGTCGAGGACTTCCAGTGCAACCAGCAGGCGGTCAACGGGTTCAAGTGGATCAAGAACGGCATCGACTGGGGGTACATGCAGGACCCCTTCGTGTTCCTGCGCGTCGCGTACGACAGGAAGATGGGCGACCTGTACATCTTCGACGAGCTGTACAACACCGAGACGCTCGACCAGCCGAACATCGACGAGGTGAAGCGGCGGCTCGCGGAGCGCGACTCGGACGGGAGGCCCAAGCTGACGGCCGAGGGCAGGCTCCAGTTCAAGAAGTCCAAGCCGTGCAACGAAATACGCGCCGATGCTGCAGCGCCGAAGGACATCGCCACTTGGAAAGAGGGCGGCGTCTGGATCATGGGCGCGTCGAAGCGGGTCCCCGTCGAGGACGGGATCAGGTGGCTGCAGAAGCGCGGCCACATCTACATCGACCGCAGGCGCTGCCCTTTGGCGTGGGCGGAGTTCACGCGCTACCGCGCCCTCGAGGACGAGGAAGGGCGCTTCAAGGGCTTCCCCGACCAGGACAACCACACGATCGACGCGGTGAGATACGCCGTGTTCGACCTCATAGCAGACAGAACCATCGTCTAAGGAGAGAGAGAATGGCGAACGACCTCTTCACCGCCAACGCAGTCAAATGGATGGAATCGATAGGCTACCCCGTGGCGAGTCTGGCAACGCCGATGGACGCGCACGTGTCCCGCTGGTGGTCCTACCTCATGGCAGAGGCCGACTTCTACACCCGCGAGGAGGTTGACGAGAACGGGCGCAGGAACAAGGTGAAGGTGCGCAGCTGCACTCCCGCCGACATGGTGTGCGAGGACATGGCGAACCTGCTCTACAACGAGAAGGCGAGCATCAGCCTGACCGACCCAGACTCCGAGGAAGCCGCCACGGCGTGGCTGGAGGGCTGGCTGAACCGTACCGCCTGGAACGACAAGGCCCCGCTCGCCATGAAGCGCATGTGCGCCACCGGCACGGCAGGCTGGGCGCTGCACGTGAGCCGAGCGGCGGAGGTGGGGCAGTCGGATTCCTTGCAGGTCGACCCTATCCGCTACGACGCGCGCAGCATCGTGCCGCTGGAGTGGTGCGAGGGAGGCTGCACGGCGTGCGCCTTCGTGTCGGCGCTGTACATAAAGGGCGAGCGTTGCCGCCAGGTGGAGGTCCACCGACCAGACCCGATGACGGGAAGCTACCAGATCATGTGCGGCTTCTTCGACGAGGAGGGCGAGCAGTTCCAGCCCGAGGGCTACCTGCAGGCCGACAGGGCGCTCGACACAAAGCAGCCGCTCCCGACGTTCCAGCTGATCCGTCTGGCGAGCGACAACCCGTATTGGGACTACTCACCTATGGGCGTGTCTCTCTTCGCAAACGCGATCGACGCGTTGGAGACCGTCGACCTCGCATTCGATGCCATCGGCAACGAGCTGTTCCTGGCGAAGAAGATGTTGCTGCTGCCTGAGTCCATGTTCAGCCGCAACGCGGCAGGCGGGCTACAGATTCCGCACATGAGCGGGCACCAGTTCTTCATCGCCACTGAGAGCAACACTTACGACGGGAAGCCGTCGATCTTCGAGTACAACCCAGAGATCAGGTCCGCCGCCCTGCGCGAGATGCTGTCAACATCGCTGCAGGTCCTCGGCAAGCGCATCGGCTTCGGCACCAAGGCATATGCGCTGGACAAGACTGGCAGCATCACCACCGCAAAGGAGGTGGCCTCCGACAACGCCGAGATCATGCGCACCGTCCGCAAGCACGAGCACGTCATCGCGCCAGCAGTCCGCAAGCTGATCGAGGCGGCCGCCAACGTCTACCGCACGCTCGGCACAGCCGCGCTGCCCGACCTCACGGGCCAGATTCAGGTCGTGATGGGCGACAGCATCATCGAGGATGATGACACCCTGCGCGAGCGCGACCGCGCGGACGTCGCCGCGGGGCTTCTGGAGCCGTGGCGCTACATGGTGCGCTGGCAGGGCTACACCGAGGAGGACGCCAAGGCCGCGTCCCAGGGCGCGCCCAATGACGCGCCGATGGAGCTGTAGCCCATGGCGCTCTCTGAGGCCGACATCGACGAATTGTGCGACCGCGTGCTGCACGGCAGCCAGGAGCGCTACCTCGCCGAGATGGCGGACGCGATCGTGGCACATCTCTCCCAGGGAATGGCGGGGGAGTGGGACAGGGCGGCGCTCGTCCAGCTCGCCAGCGAGTGGCCGTCGAAGGCCAGGCAGATCATGGCGGAGTACGGCCCGCTCGTGGGCAAGGAGGTGGCGGCAGAGGTAGGCGATGCGCTGGCATCTTCCGCCATGGCCGACTTGTTGGCGCTTGGCGCAGCCTACGGCGCTTCTGCCGTTTCCGAACAGCTCAGCTCTCATTTCCGCAGGCTGGCAGACCAGGCGGCGCAGCGCGTGGCGAGCATCGTGCAGCGCAACAACCTGGCGATGGAGGCCAACGCCGAGAGAGCGTGGTATGAGGTGGTCGAGGATGCCGTCAACGCCAAGGTGCTGGGGACCAAGACCCACGACCAGATAGTGGCCGACGCTGTGCAGAGGCTAGGGGACTCGTTCCGCGTAACCTACCAGAGCGGGCGCAAGGTCCCCGTCGACGCGGCGATCCGCACGCACATAGCAACGCAGGCGAGCCAGGCGGGCGGCGAGCTGACCATCGAGGCCATGCGGTCGTTCAACCACCAGCTCGCGGTAACCGACGCGCACTACGGCGCGCGCCCGAGCCACGCGGAGTGGCAGGGGCTTCCGTTCGGCATCGACGGCCCGTGCGAGGTGGACGGCGTGGAGTACCCGGGCATGAAGGAGCTTACCGGCTACGGATCGCCAGGCGGGCTGAAGGGCGTGAACTGCCGTCACATCATCAGCCCGTACTTCCCAGGCATCACCGAGCTTCCCGACCGCGAGTTCAAGGCTGAGCGCGAGAAGTGGGGCATGGATTCCGACGAGTACTACAAGCTGCGGCAGAGGCAGAGGGCTTGGGAGCGGCGTATCCGCTCGACAAAGCGCCAGATCGCCGACATGGAGCGCGCTGGGCTCGGGCTTGAGTCGCCCAGCTACGTGCAGAAGCGCCTGCTCCTTGGGCAGCAGCAGAAGGCGCTGCGCGAGCTGTGCAAGCGGCACAAGCTGACGCGCAGGCTGGAGCGCGAGAAGGCGTACGGCGTGAAGACTCAGCCGAGGGCGCTTTCAGGTGCGGGGTGGAAGGCAAACTACGGCGTTCGTGAGTCTCTTGTTCCGAAGTCCACGGAGAAAGGTAATTTCTACGACGTGAACCGAAAGGTCGTTAACTCGAAGAGGTACCACGACAAGTACGAGTCGATGAAGTTCCCGAAGGCTGTGCGCGAGTCGCTGTACCGCAACGCGGGCAGGATGCTAGCCGAGAGGAACGGCACGGACTGCGAGCGATTCGCCGTCGTCAACGCGAGGAGCGGCGACATCGTTGCCGATACCTTCGGACACGAGCCGACGCCGCACGGCGCAAGGCTGAAGCCGACGGAATCTAAGAGGGCATCAGAATGCGCCGACGGCGTGGTGACGGTGCACAACCACCCGGCCAGCGTGTACCCCTCATATGCGGACATCAAGATGACGGTTGCGAACCGCAACGTGCGAGGCTCCATCGTTGCGTGCCACGACGGCGACGTTTACCTGATCGAGGCAGATAAGAACTGGGCTGGTATGGAGAAGCGGTATTGGGAGATATATACTGAGGCAAGGAGAATGCTGATCAGCAGGGAAGAGACCGCCAAGGTGGCGCTTTCCAAGCTGGAGAAGGAGAACGAGGTGATGAGATGGTTCAAGATAACGAGGCTTTAGGGCTCGACGCAGAGAATACCTGGGTTGTCGATGATACCGGATCCGCTTTCCTTTTCGAAAAATACGGGTATAAGTACCAGCCTGGCAATATCGACGAATTGCTCAAGGCAATCGCAGAAGAAAAGGGCATCACCCTTGAAGAGCTGAAGGAGTTGCTGGGCGAGTGACCAAGCTCATATTCTAAGCGCATCGAAAGTTGATGAAAGGAACCGGAAATGACGCAAGAGCTCGATACCCTGATGTACAAGATGCTGTCCTACGCGAAGCGCTGCATGGAAGACGGCGCATACGCCTCGATAGGCGAGATGGAGGCATTCGCAAAAGGCAACAGGGTGATGTTCGCGGAGGCTGTGCGCGAGTGCCAGGAGAAGAAGCTGCTCCGCGGCGTCGTTGTTCGCTGCTACCACGACAAGCCGGTACCCGTCGTGATGGGCCAGAACGTTGCAATCACGCTGGACGGCGTCAACTTCCTGGCCGAGAACAGCGCAATGAGGTCCGTTGCCCAAATCATAGGAGACACGGCAAGAGCGGCAATCTCCCAGGCTGTCTCGCGAACCGTTCTCGCGTCCATGGGATTGTAGCCGCCTAAGTCCTTGCATTATCGACCAACCCACTGCCCCGCTTCGGCGGGGCTTTTCTTTTGCCCTGGAACCCTCCAGGTGACCTTCCCTATACCTTCCAACCATCGCAGGCCCCGAGCGCAGAGGGGCGCACGCACGCCGCGAGCGGAGAGCGGCACCGTCAAGCGCGCAGTGAAGCGCGGAAAAAACGCCGATAGAGAGGAACTTACGGCATGGCAAACGGCAACGACCCAGAATCCAAGCAAGGCAACGGCAACGACCCAGAACCCAAGGACGGCGAACCCAAGGGCCAGCCAAGCGACGAGCAGAAGATGAAGCGCCTTGAACAGCAGGTTGAAGCGCTCAAAACCCAGCTCTCAGAAGCCCAGCAGCAGGTTACCGACCTCACCGCCAACCTCGACAAAGCGCTTACCGAGGATGACGTTAAGGCCGCCGTGGAAGCTGCGAAGGCCGAGGCGGAGAAGGCGCAGCAGGAGCTTGCGGCAAGCGCAAGCGACCGAGAGAAGCGCCTAACGGTCGAGAACGAGCTGATCAAGGCGAACTGCATCGACACCGCGGGGGCCATGGCCCACATCGACATGGGCGGCGTCGAGATCGCCAAGGACGGCCACGTGAGCGGCTTGGACGTCTCCAAGCTCGCGGAGGACTACGCCCACCTGTTCCAGCAGCCCAACACCTCCAGCGTTTCCAGCGCAGGCACGCCCGGCGGCAACGGCAAGAAGATGACGCGCGACGAGATCATGTCCATCAAGGACTCCAAGGAGCGCCGCGCGGCGATTCTGGCGAACCAAGACCAATTCGAATAGGAGATTGAAATGGCAGTTGATGAAAAGATGATGAAGGCGGCGGACTTCGCGAAGGTGTCCTCCATCGACTTCGTCTACACGTTCAACAAGAACATGAAACAGCTCACCGAGCTCCTGGGCATCACTCGAAAGATCGAGAAGGTGCCAGGCCAGACGGTGAAGACCTACAAGGTGACGGGTACCCTCGAGGACGGCACCGTGGCAGAGGGCGAGGAGATCCCTCTGTCGAAGTACAAGACCGAGGTGGCTGACATCTTCGAGCTTGCGTTGAAGAAGTACCGCAAGCAGACCACCTACGAGGCCATCAACGACAAGGGCTACGAGCAGGCGGTCGAGGACACGGACAGCAAGATGATGTTCGACATCCAGGCGATCATCCGAAACGAGTTCTTCACGTTCCTGAAGACCGGCACGGGAGCCGCTTCGCCTACCGGCACCGGCATCCAGGGCGCGCTCGCAGCCGCATGGGGCAAGAACCAGGTGTACTGGGAAGATTACGACACAGACGGCTTCCTGTACTTCGTCAACCCGCTCGACATCGCCGACTACCTCGGCACCAAGGACATCACCGTCCAGACCGCGTTCGGCATGAACTACATCGAGGACTTCCTCGGCCTGTACGACGTCGTGGCGTACAGCGGCATCGAGCAGGGCAAGGTGATCACAACCGCCAAGCAGAACCTGATCCTCTACTACACCAACCCCACCAACTCCGAGGTGGCGAAGGCGTTCGAGTTCATCACCGACAGCACGGGCCTTATCGGCGTTCACCGCAACGTCGACTACAAGACCTTGACCACCGACACCACGGCGGTCACCGGCTCCAAGCTCTTCGCCGAGCTCCTTGACGGCATTGTGAAGGTTGACATCAAGGCAACCGCAGCGCAGGCGCTCGAGGGCACCGAGCAGGTGGAGACCATCTAATGGGCGCCACCTTCGAGGGGTACGCATCCTGGGGCGGGCAGCTGGAGAGCAAGGCGTTCTCCGCGCTCCTGCCCAGGGCCGAGTCCCTGGTGCGGCAGCGGCTTGCCACAATCGACCCAGCGAGCGTCACGCAGGAAGAGGGGGAGGCGCGGGACCGCGCCGTGTACGCGGCGGTCGAGGCGCTCGGCGACGACCAGTCGGGCCTTGCGAGCTACAGCGCCGGCAAGGTGTCGGTGAAGTTCGCCGACTCCGCCTACCGCTCCAACACGGTGGAGGCCGCCATCGAGCGCGAGCTTTCGGGCACGCGCCTTATAGGAACGGCGGTGTAGCCATGATGTACCCGCACATCGTCACCGTGTGGCGAAGGGTTGAGGAGGGGCGCAGCGTCA
>ENA-ORSY01002326-ORSY01002326.1-human-gut-metagenome-genome-assembly--contig:-NODE-2326-length-11094-cov-9.153547_pt1 | contig 11094 bp, 6 predicted proteins | sample MGYA00242193_ERZ509160 | MGnify/ENA primary metagenome ERZ509160 (study PRJEB26280, sample SAMEA2338670) | human gut metagenome | biome: human gut; feature: human-associated habitat; material: faeces...
GAAATAAAAAGAGCCATCCAATCCCCTGTGCCGTGTGCACAAGGGACCGAATGACTCGGCGGTACCACCCTTATTAACACCGCAGACGTCCTGCCTGCCGTTGTTCTCTCTTTTATCTTTAACGCAGATATACGCTGTATTTTCATACAGAGCTCCGGAGCCGGTTCAATGTGTTCCTGCAAAGGCTTTCACCAACCGCCTTCTCTCTGATGCATTCCACACATATACTATTCTCTTTCCTCGCCTGTTTGCATCTGTGATTTTACCCAAAATCCGGCAGAATGTCAACCGAAACCGCCGTTCCAAGTATTCATTCCGAAAATACCATCCTAAACGTGCATCTAAGACCTTATCCCAAACATTATCCGTGAAGCTGCAAAAGCTTTCCTTTTAATTCCTGCTCCATATTGCGAAGTTCCGCCTCCGCAGCCTGACGTTTTTCCCTGCCTTCACGCTGGATTGCCATTACTTCATCAAGCGTAGAGATCAGAGACTCGTTCGTTGCTTTGAGCGTATCCATATCCACGATTCCCCGCTCGGACTGCCGAGCCGTTTCCGTCGTTGCGATCTTCAGTTTCTCTGCATTTTTCTTCAAAAGCTCATTCGTCACATCCGTAACACGCCGCTGCGCTTCCGCTGCCTGCGTCGAATGTTCTACCCCAAGCGCAAGAACCATCTGACTCTTCCAAAGAGGAATCGTATTTACGATTGTAGACTGGATCTTTTCAACCATCATTGTATCATTATTCTGAACGAGCCGAATCTGAGGCGCAGTCTGAATAGAAATCATTCTTGTCAGTTCAAGATCATGGATCTTCTTCTCAAACCGAATGCACATCTCATCCAAATCTTTCGCCGCCTGCGCATCTTCCGGCAGTCCTGATGCCTGCGCCCTGCTCATCAGATCCGCAAGCTGTGTTCTTTTCACTTCCGCAAGTTTCTTCTTTCCCGCAAGAATATACATCGACAATTCCTTAAAATATGTCAGATTCAGTTCGTACATCTTATCAAGAAGCGCTGTATCCTTCATAAGCTGTACCTGATGCTTCTCCAGCGCCTTGATAATCTCATTTACATTCGTCTCGGCTTTTGCGTATTTCGCTTTCATAGAATCAATTTTGTTCGACGCTTTCTTAAAAATGCCGAAAAAGCCTTTTTCTTCTTCATCTTCATCAAAACTTTTCAACTGCGTCACAACGCCGGTAAGGAGATCCCCCACCTCGCCGAGATCTTGAGATTTCACATTATCCAACGCCGATTCGGAGAAATCCGCCATCTTCTTCTGCGTTCCCGCTCCGTACTGAAGGATCAGCGATGAATTCGTCAAGTCGATCTGCTTTGCAAATGCCTCGACCGTCTGACGCTCTTCTTCTGTCAAAATGCTGTCGTCCAGCACCGGTTCTTCTACCTGCTGCACGGCCGGAGTTTCCTTTTTATCCGCCGCCTGAAACGGATCTAACGTCAATGTCGGAGTGGTGTCTAAGTCCTTAAATTCTGTTCCCATTTCTTTAATCTCCTTTTCCATTTCTTTCTTCAGCCCTATCTTACTTATCTTCACTCATCATTCCCCGAGCTTCTATTTTATCTTCTTTACTCGCTGCGAACATCTTTTCTATCTTATCTTCTCCACTCGCTGCGCGCTTTTACTTTCTGATCTCGTCTTCCGTAAGTCCTTCCTGTGCCAGCATCGTATTCAGAACCGATATATCCGACGACACGTCCCACGCCGTATCCTGAAAAAGATCGTCCAACAACTTTTCAAACGCCACATTAAGAGTGTCAATCGTCTTTTCGATCTCTATTTTGGAAGAAATAATATTTTCTCCCTGTACAGGCTGTGCATCCAAATCTTCATACGCCTGCAGCAGTTTCATCGTCATCGGAAGATAATAATCCATTAATTTTCGGATATCACTGACCGTATCGGGTTTCTGCTCGACCCGGTCAAATATCCTGTCTACAAGCATTTCCATACGGGCGATTTTCTCCGAAATTTCTTCTCCGGGTATTGCGTCATTCGCCGCTTTGATCGCCCTCACATATTCGTCGCCTGCTTCGATGATCTTCTGGACTTCCGGAGAAAGTCTGGAAAACTCTTCCTGTTCCTTCGCTGCCCGCTCTTCTTTTTCCTGTTTTTCCCGACGCGTTCTTTCCATAAGCGCCGTGTATTGGCGATAAGCTTCGTTGCTCGTCATAAGACATGTTTCCTGCTCATCAAGATGACCTTGCCGAAACCAGCCTTTTTTAATCATCTTTTTCAAATCTTTCACAACTGCTTTCACAGAACGTCCGCTCTGCTGTGCAAATTCTTTTACGTCACAATATTCCCTGTTTCCGATCATTTTCACATATTTTCCAAAACGGCTCACCGTACACGCATTCGATGTTCCGATAATTCCCATCACTGCAAACGCAACAGAAAAACCGCCCATCAAAGCCGCCATGACATTTATCTCCATCTGCCAGCCTGTTACCGAACTTCCCAACAGAAGCATCAGACCGATGATCAGAGTAACGATCATCCCAAGGTATCCCGTAATCGCGAGGAAGATACCGCCGACCTTTATTGCCGTTCCCTTCAGATAAAGGATTCCGCCTCTGTGCACGGAATTCCCCGCTGTTCCCGTTCTTTGATCCTGCGCGAAGCCGCCTGCTGAGCCCGCTCCCTGATTATGTGTAAATCCGCCCGCTGCGCCTGTCCTCTGATTCTGTGTAAATCCGCCTGCTGAGCCTGTCCTCTGATTCTGCGTGAATCCGCCAGTTGCGCCTGTCCTCTGATTATGTGTAAATCCGCCTGCTGAGCCTGTCCTCTGATTCTGTGTAAATCCGCCTGCTGAGCCCGCTCCCTGATTCTGCGTGAAACCACCTGCAGATCCTGTTCCCTGATTATGAAACGGCGGTGTGTTTCCCGCTTGTCTCTGCCTCTGTGCAAAATTATCCGCAGCGGCATTCATCGCATCACTTCCGTAACGGATTCCGTTTCTTAGTCCTCTGGAGAGTCCTTCCATCGCACGTCCGATCGTATCCGTCACATTCTGATTTAACCGTCCGTAATTTTGATGATCGATAGCGTCCTGAATCGTCCGATTCAATTCATCCAACGATCTTTCCCACTCATTATTTATCATGAATTTCCTCCTTAAAGGGTTGACCTGAAAATTCTTTTATATGATAATCAGTTTAGCCGTAACACATTGAAAAGTCAATAATACGAAGGAGCGAAAATAAGACAAATGATAAAAAATGCATCCCCGCTTATTATATACGAAGACGAGCAGATCATCGTCTGCCATAAACCCGCAGGAACGCCGACTCAGAGCAGTCATATCGGAACTTCCGACATGGAAAGCCTGCTCAAAAACCATCTTTTTTCTTCACGTAAATTTCACCGGGCAAAATCAGGCGAACCGTATCTTGCGATCATTCATCGCCTCGACCAGCCTGTAGAAGGGATTCTCGTCTTTGCAAAAACCCCTGCCGCCGCAAAGGAACTAAACCGCCAGCTCACTTCCCAAGAATTTGGGAAATATTATCTTGCAGTAATATCAGGCATTCCCGAACCGCAGGAAGGCTCTCTTGAAAACTATCTCGTCAAAGATACCCGTACAAACAGTTCCGCAGTCTGTACGAAAACGACTCCGGGAGCAAAACTTGCCAGACTTCACTACAGAACAATAGAAACATACGGTGCGCCCGGAAACGAAAAATTTACCGATTCCAAATCGACTGACACGCCAAAACACACGTCCCGAAACCACAGGCAGCCGCCATTGCAAAATGAATCTTCTGCCTTAATAGAAATCCATCTTGACACAGGCAGACATCATCAGATTCGTGTGCAAATGGCATATTTCGGACACCCCCTTATAGGCGATCGAAAATATGGCAAAGAAATCACCGATCATATGAATTCCGTACAATCTTCGACAAAACGATTTCAGGCAGGACAACTTCATCTCTGCGCTTACAAGCTAACATTTCATCATCCCAAAACCGGAAAAGAGATGGAATTTCAGATTTGAAACTCCATCTCTCATAAATCCGATCTTCCTGTTTGGAAAAATCTCTTCTCCTGCAATCCCGAATTTTAACTCGTCGCACAAAAAAGGCGGTGCCTCACGCGCACCGCCTTTTTTGTTTCATATAATCTTCATCTTACGAATCAGATATTTTTATTTCACTCTTTTTCTTCTAAAGAATGTTACTACAGCGATTCCGCCCGCTGCCACAAGCGCCATCAAATATCCTGCGATGTTTGCGCTGTCACCTGTAACAACAGCTGCATTGCCACCGTTTCCGTTGCTTCCATTGCTTCCGCTATTTCCACTGTTTCCACTGTTTCCATTGCTTCCGCTGTTTCCGCCACTACCGCCGTTTCCATCCGGATTCGGGTTCGGGTTCGGATCAGGAGTTGTGTCTTTTACAAGACCGTCATAAGCTGTCTGCAATGCTTCTTTTGCTGCATTTACTTCATCCTGTGTTGCATTCGGATTTGCAAGAACACTCTGTGCTTTCATAAGAGCTTCATTGAATGCTGTCCAGCTTTCTGCTGTATATCCGTCTGCTTTGGTGTCTTTGTACTGATTATAAAGAGTCGTCAGTCCACTCTTATCTACATCGCCCGGCTGCGGATCTGGATTAAGTTTCACAAGTCTGTCATGCGCTGTCTGCAATGCTGTCAAAGCTTCGCCTGCTGCTGCGTTTGTTGTATCTTTTGCTTCGATGAGAGCTTTCGCTTCATTCATCTTCGCTTCGTATACTGCCCATGAGTCTGCTGTGTAGTCTGCTTTATTCAAGTTTTCTGCCACATAGCTGTCATAGAGAGCTTTCAGAGCTGCTGTCGTTCTCTCTCCGTAGAAACGGATCTCTGCCATACTTGCGAATTTATCCTGTGCTCCTGCTTCAAGAACTTTGAACTCTACATATCTTACATCTTTCGCATCAAAAGCAATCTGCTGATACTGATCTCTGTTTACAAGAACATTGCCTTCTTCATCGAACTCATATGTTCCGACAGATTTCATATCGTCTTTGGCGCTTCCTACAAAGATCTGCGCTTTCAGGATATCACCGTTCGTTACTCCCTGACGTGCAAGGAATGTAATGTCTGTCAAGTTGTAAAGTCCGCCGAGATCAAAATTGAGGCTCTGCGGCAATACATCTTTGTTGTACTCTGTATGCCAGTAATTATCCTCTTTTCCGTCAAGTACGTTTGTTGCAAGTCCATCCTCAAGTTTATCAGGATCACATTCGCTTGTTGCCGTCACTGTGAATCCTTCTGCTTTTGCATCAAGCAGTTTTGTCTCATCAAGCGGACGGAATGTAAGTCCGTCGATTGCCGTATAAATTGCCATCTGTGCTTCAAGTACCTGATTCTTCGTATATTCGCCCTTAAGTAATTCTGTAGCTGCATTTACTGCTGCTGTAAGCTGTCCATAACTTTCTTCTGTGTAAGCAGATGCCTGATATGTACGAGCTTTCGCAAGCGCTTCGTTTAAGCCTGAGATATCAACGCCTGCTTTTACTGTAATTTCATAAGTTGCTTTCGCATCTTTATTGCCTGCCGCTGTCAGTGTGATTGTGCTCTTTCCTTCCTTCATTGCTCTTGCTTTGTAGGTCGGATGGCCGTTCTCATCTGCCAGTGTAAGGATCTTCACAACATCTTGATTGGAACTTTCTACTGTGAAGAATTTGTTTGTTGCATTGTCCGGCTGAACTACCGCATTAATGTCTGCCAGTGTTCCGACATACATCTCTGTCGCGTTATTCGGATCTACAGTAATTCCTGTAACCGGTGTGTTAGAAAGATTTGACAGTTCAAGTTCTGCAAGTGTGAGCATGTTCTTCACAGCACTTGTTGATTTTGCATCTAAGAATGTAATCTGAACTTCTTTTACTGCCTTATCACCTGTAAATTCAAATGTATATTTCTCCTGTTTTGATTCAAACTTAATCTCGTCTGATGACGTATCATCTGTATAGATCAGTTTTGCAGATACTTTGTGCAAATAACCGTTTCCTTCATTTGCGTTGGATACGACTACTTTGTTCAACGCCTCCGGATTCTTTAATGCAAGGTGCATTGTTGTAGGAAGGATAATGTAATCCGGAAGTTTTCCATCTACTTGGTTAGCCGGAATGTCCCATTTAAACTCAAAATCACGAGTAAATTTCCCATCAAACAATCCATTGTAATTTGCCTGCTGGATCAGTTTATTTACGTTCGGATTTTCCGGATCATCTGTCGGAAGTTTTTCATTTGTCATTGTGATATCAAAGTCTGACTGTCCAAACTTCTTCTCTGTTGCCGGCACGTCCGGGATTTCAATATTCGTATCAACCTTTGATTCGATCGTACTGTAGTTCGGTCCGATCAATGTTACTTTAGAAAGGTCGATCACTTTCGCATCTGTTGTAGAGATGTTTTCTTTTGCCTTCATTGTAATTGTAGCAAGCACGTCACTTCCGGCATAAAGTTCTTTGTCTCCACGGTTTGCAAATGCAAGGTTTACATATGCTCTGTCATCATACTCTTTATTAGCCGTCAGATTTTCCATCTGAGCAAGAAGAGGTGATACTTCACAAGAAACATATTGCACTTTGCTATTATCATAATTAATTACCTGTCCGAATGCATTAAGTCCTGCTACATTCTGCGCGTAAACGTCGATTGTAAACGTCTCGCCTTTCTTCACGCTGTCGCTGCTTGCAAGAAGCATAGCTTCTCCCGAAACACTATCCGTCTTCTTCGTTCCGCCATCTAACTGGAACATTGTGAATGCGTAATCATAAACATCATAGATATTGTTCATGTTAATATCGCCGTAACGGCTCTTGATCTGATCTGCAAACAACTTATCTTTTTCACATACACCAAGATAATTTTTCATATTTGTATAATCAGCATCCGTAACCGCCTCAGCCTTATTGGTACTTCCGACAGCAAACGCCCCTGTGTTTTCTTTCTTATATACTTTAATCTCACTTGCCGAGAAGAAATTACCGAGCGCTTTAAGTGGTGTAAACCGGATATAGCGCGCTCCGCAATCCAGCTTATCCATCAACTTCATATCTTTATTTACTGCCCATTTGTATGTTTTTGCCTCTGACCAATGTACACCATCGAGACTTGTCTCTAATTTCATTTCCTCAACAGTTCCATTGCCTGCATCATCACGCGGATAATACTCAATCTTATCAATTTCATATGCTTTTCCGTAATCTACAGTAAGAGTCTGTCCGATTGCATTTCCATCTGAATGGAAACCACCATCAGATTTCTGGAACGTTCTGTCAAATGCCAAATCAGCACTGTGATTTCCGTACAGACCGCCTGTCCATGTGATTGTCTGCGGAGCCGGTGTATCTTTCCACGGATCTTCTGCTGACTGGAACGTCTTCTCTTCGCTCCATTCAGAATATCCTTCTGCATTTCTAGAACGAACTTTATACTTATGCTCTGAGTGATATCCGAGATCTGTATGTGTATATGTCTCCACATCTCCTACAGAGAATACAACTCCGTCAACAAGAAGCTCGTAAGTTGTCGCATCAGCTACTTTATTCCATGCAAGAGTGATGCTTGTCGGTGTCTTTGCTTCCTCATTTTCTGTCAGAGTAGGAACTGTAAGGTTCTTATTCAGTTTATCCTGCGGAAGTTTTCCGTCATTTTCAAATCCTTCAAGTACTAATGTCTGAGCAACACTCTTCGCATCTGCCTGTGCAAATTTCACATACAGTTTCGGTGTTCTCTTCACATCTTTTACAAGGTTCGCAATCTCTGTTTCTTTTTCCGATGCATATGTCTCGATTGCTGGAGATTCATCATAGAAGTAGACTGCTTTACCTGCTTCAGCCGATTTTTTATCAAAGTCTGCTTTGCTCTGCACTTTATCGAGAGTCAATGAATCACTTCCGTTTTTCGCTGTAACTTTTGTAGGTTCTTTGGATACATTTACAACAAATGTTGTATTTTTGTCTTTCTTGTATCCAGTGTAGTTTCCTGTTGATTTTTCAGCAGTAAGCGTTGCTGTTCCATCTTTTACCTCAGATGTATACTTGGTAGATACATGAGCGCCGTAAGAAGTTTTCGTAATTTTTCCATAATCGCCATCTTCTTTCAGATCATTTTCCACAAATTTTCCGTCATCTTCAAACATCGTGTAAGATGTTTTTCCATCCGGCCAAAATTCGACGATACGGTTTTCTTTCTTAATCTGCTCCGGTGTATTATTTTCTTCCCACATTGGAATAATAGCACCGTTTTTCACAAATACAGGAAGTTTCCAAAGTGGAGCTGCAAAGTTGTTGAGAACCTGTCCTCCCTGATACTGCTGACCTGTGAAATAGTCAATCCACACTTCTTTTGAATCCGGAAGATAAATATTATTTCTTACATCATTTCCCTTATCATCTGCAGCAGTGCTCTTATAAATCGGAGCTACAAGAAGATTCGATCCAAGCATGTACTGATACTGCATTTCTTTACTGCTTGCATAACTGTCGTCCGGATATTCAAGGAACATTGCTCTTATAAGCGGCAGTCCTGTATCTCCATTGCCTGTATCAATGTTTGCCGCCGAAGCTGCCCCAGTATAAATATACGGAAGAAGCTGTGCTTTTGTTTTCAAATACATACGGTTGATTCCTGTATATGGATCTCCAAACGTATATGGCATCTTCGCATAAGTTCCCCAACCGTCCATGTTAAGCATAAGTGGTGTAAATGATTTCCACTGATAATCTCTTGTAGCAATCAACTGATTTCCACCGAAGATACCATCCATATCACTTCCTATGTTTGGGTTACCGCTAAGAGAAGTTCCGATATATGTAGGAATGTGAAAACGGATGTATTCCCATTCACCGCCGTACTGGTCTCCTGTCCAAATACCACAGTAACGCTGCGATCCTGCCCATCCGTCAAGAGAGATAATGTTCGGACGTACCTTACCTTCTGTTGTAGCAATATCGTAAGCTGTCTTCACACCGTCAAGCTGCATGGAATATCCATGTCCAACCCATGCAACATCTGTCTTCAATGTAGAAACACCACCGACTTTAACTTCGTTTTTAAAATCACGAAGAAGCTGCCATTCTGTCTTCGGATTAGAATCCGGTGTCAGATAACTCTGTGTCCAAAGTCCTGTTGCTACCCCTTTTTCATTTGCATATTTTGTAAAGTCTGCAAGATTCTGTACGTTTGCCGCTACTGCCGCCAATCGTTCCTGAGAGCTTTTTCCTTCATTATCAACGCCGCCTGTCTTGCCATATCCGTTCTGACCGTATCCCGCACCATATCCGTCATTTGGGAGAAAATATCCAATTGGCATATCATATGTAAAATAATCGTCAATCACCTGTCTTGCCGAATACTTATAAGGAGCTTCTACTTTTGGATAGTTTTCGATGCCTACTGTTGGTTTCGTGCCGTTCAAAGACTCAATGTTCATTCCATCTTTCGGTTTATATCCCGTAGACATTCCGCTCTCATACTTTGTCGTTCCTGCACTTGTGTAAGGTTCATTTCCTTTGATTGTCCAACCCTTCCCACCTTCTGTATCTGACCATGAATCACGGTTGTATGCGTTCAAGTGACCTTCATAAAACGCATATTCGGGAAGGAGAACCGGATTACCTGTTACATGATAATACTCACTCAAAAGTTCCTGTGTTTTTTCACTGCTGTCTTTTCCATCAGAAACAAAATAATAAGCGTCAAACTCTTTTTCTTTATGAGTCGCTGTTACAGTATCTCCTTCACTCTTTCCAAAGTCATATTTACCGTCTGCAAATGTGTTTCTCAAAACACCATATCCACTTGTCGTGTAGTAAAATGGATTTGGAGATGCAACTCCGCCATCTGTCCAGTTACTTTCATTAGCAATATTTATCGTCTCGCCTGTATGTACGAATCTTCCATTCTGCGTACCTCCGCCATAGAAGTTCTCTCCATTGTTCTTCTTAAGAGTCTGCACTGTTGCCGAATTCGAGATGGACAATGCTTCTTTTTCTTCCATCACGACCTTATCGCCACTTAAAACTTTCATCTTCGCCGTAGCTTTATCGAATTCGACAGAAACCGATCCACTTTTAATCGTAATTTTTCCATCTTTATCCGAAATATCAGCCTTTGGATGTGAATAGTTAGAAGAGTCGTCTGAATACTGCTGAATCCTTCCGACATGAGCTTGCGATTTGGGAGTCGCATATTTCGAGAACTCGCCACTCGGATCTACGTTATATCTGAAGATCCCATCCTCAAGAAACGTAAGCTGCGCTGTAACGCCACCATTGAATTTCACAACAACGATATTGTCCTTGCTGCCTTTTTCCACTGACTCGACGCTTGTCAACTGCCCGGCAAACTCTTCCGCAGCTTTCGCCGGTATCGGCGGAAATGCTGTAAGCACCATGCCAAGCGCCGTAACAGTTACAGCAGCTTTCTTTCCTGCTCCTTTCATTTTCTTAGTCCATTTCATCTTTTTCCTTCTCCTCCTTTTCTACGGGTAAATTGTACAAAATGTTTGCATTTACCACTAAGTACTTTATTATATAATAATTTTCAATAAATGTATTTATATAAATCATTACCCATTTGTACTTTTTTACTTTTCTCACCCCTTATATCCACTATTTTCGTCAATTTTCAACATATATAAAGCTTCTGTCGATTTTCTTTCAGTTGCAAAAAATCCTTTTTCAACGCATTCTTGGATTGCGTTTTTATAAAATTATCAAACAGGGGAGAAAATGCATTTTCTCCCCTGTTCTATAGATTTACCTATGATCAATTTATACGAAGATGGAACTGTTCAATCAGACAAGCAATATTTTCTTCCGTATCTTCAAGCTCATCTGCGATTTGAGAAATCGTTTTTCCTTTTTCAAGTTTTTTCTGAATAAGAGTGCTTCTTTCTGCTTTTCTACCTTCTTCTCGTCCTTGCTTTCTACCTTCTTCTCGTCCTTGCTTTCTACCTTCTTCTCTCCCCTGCTCTCTTGCCTCTTCTCTCTGCACTTCGATATCTGTCTCATAGTCATATTCGTCTAATAACATATTGACAACCTCGCTTCCTTTTCGCATTAAATAATCAG
>ENA-ORSY01002327-ORSY01002327.1-human-gut-metagenome-genome-assembly--contig:-NODE-2327-length-11089-cov-3.760649_pt1 | contig 11089 bp, 13 predicted proteins | sample MGYA00242193_ERZ509160 | MGnify/ENA primary metagenome ERZ509160 (study PRJEB26280, sample SAMEA2338670) | human gut metagenome | biome: human gut; feature: human-associated habitat; material: faeces...
CCATCGGGGACTCGAACCCAGGACCCACTGATTAAGAGTCAGTTGCTCTACCAACCAGCCAATACTATAAGTCGGAAGTTTAATCTCAACGTTGATAAAATCAAAATGGCGATGGCATTTATGAGCTTAAGGATAAATCTGTTCATACAAAATAATAAAACAAAGCTAATTGTGATTTCATTGACTCAACTCTGTAAACTCCTTTTTCACCATAAGAAACATCTCTTCAATTTTTTGTTGGAATTCTGGTTGATCACTGAATATGGGATTAAATACCAATCTTTCTAACTCAGCTATAATCCCTTCCGTAACCGGTTTAACCGAGCCTCGAGATTCCATTAGCTGGTACATTGTCAGAAGGTCAATTCTACGCAAAAAGTATTGTTCTTTCTGCTGGCTACGAAAATGTCTCAAAAAAGCATGTAATGTATTAGGCCAATTCCCACCGTCATCTTGAAAGGGCATATTACCGTAATTGGGTTTATCATAGTAGGCCAGATGATAGCCTCTATTTGCAACACTATATTGGTTGTTATTTAACAGCAAATTAAAAAATTCATCTTCTTTATCTAATTGCCCTTTCTTGATTGCCCCAAAATAAAGGGAAAGGCTCACTGAAATATGATTTTCAATATTAAATGCTCTCTTAAGTCTTTCTTCCTGTTCTTCACATTCTAGTCGAGACACATGATAAATCGCGTGGACACGGATTGCCACGGATAGGTTATCATCAGAACCAATATTATGCAGATATTGTTCAAAGATGTTATTTGCAACCCGTTTTCTTTCCTCCTCTGTTCCTTCTCTCCAAATGCCTCTAAAATATCTATTAATCTCGGGACGGACGACATAGCGCAAAAATTCCGGATATGGATCTCTTTTATGGAGACTAGCATCATAAAAAGCATTTGTACGAGCATCCATAGGCTTCTCCGCAGTTTTAGGGAGCAGCCAAACACCGGCCATTTTCACAGCGCCGAGGATACGCCCTCCGGCACAATAATAATTTACCCTACGAGGTGTCACGCCCCACTTTTCGGCAGCCTCTTTCAATGTCATATAGTCCATTTCGCACCTCCACAGGATATATTATAGTTCTCTACCTCGAATAATACAAGTTAGAGCCTACACGGATGCGAAATAAAATACTACTTAATGTAAAATCTCATTACATTCTCATAATTCAACCCGAAATGTAGAATGATATAGGGTGATATGAGAATGAACCAAGATGAAAGAAGGTTTGACTTTCACGGCCTCGGAGCGGCTCTCAAACGAGCCAGAGAAGAAAAGGGCTGGACACAAGCCTATGTTCCGTCATTCTTTTGCCACGTATTTATGGGATGCTTGCGGTGACGTTTACGAAGTTAAAGAGATTTTGGGGCATAGTTCGATCAAAACTACTGAGCGTTATGTCCACGCTAGTTTTGAGCGTCAAAAGAAAGTGCTTTCCTCCATGCATCCACGAGCCACCTTGGAGTTCACCTATTAAAGCAGCAACGTTTATGCTGCTCATTTGCTTCTTCCCGCACTCCATGAATAGAAGATAATCTCTAATTATCCATCATAATGCGGACACGGTGGGGAGGAAAAATGTCAAAATATTTATCGGACTTTGAAAGAATCTGTAAGACATTAATCGCTTTTGATAAAAAGAGTATTCCTTTATGTGCAGCAGAAACCCCAATGTCTCCATTTTCCAAGGTCGCGCTAGACTCCAATTTGCAGGAAAAATATATTATGGGAGGAGTCCGATCTTTCGGAAGGGAAAATAATTTCGTGGAAGCAAAATATCTTTTTCAAATTTATCAATTGATTAATGCACAATGCAAGGATTTATTTCACTGTGAATATGCCGATCCCAGATCTCTGTCTGGAGTAAATGCAGTAATGGTACTGTTGATGAGCTTGTTCAAAGAAGGGGACACCATTTTGATTTCCTCTGAAGATAGCGGCGGGCATAGTTCTATGCCATTAATTTGCAAAAGGCTTGGAATCAAAACAATTGAATTGCCGTTCGACTACCAAACACTGGATTTCGATTATGATTCAGTAAACCGGATTCTTGCAGAAAACCGCATCCAGGGTATTTTGGTATGTCCTTCCGATTTGCTGTGGCAACCACATTTAGAGCGAATTCAACTGCCGCCAGGATGTTGTTTGATTTATGATGCAACCCAAACACTGGGATTAATTGCCAACGGTGTCAACGATAACCCCTTGGACAAGTTTTCCAAGGATGACCTGTTTATCTTAATGGGCGCAACCCATAAAACAATTCCCGGCCCTACGTCAGGACTTATTATGACCAAAAACCTATCGCTAGCTAACCGGTTTGACCAGAAAATCAATCCCGATTTCTTAAGAAATGTTCAATTCCATCATATTCTCAGTCTCTCACTGGTGTTGATGGAACTGGAGGTATTTGGTGAAAGTTACGGGAAGGAAACGGTCAAAAATGCAAATATCCTCGGGAAATATTTGGAAGGAAATGGGTTTTCTGTGATAAAAAGAGAACCCTTCCACTACACTGAAACACACCAGCTGTTCATTCCGCTGCCTCCGAACACCTTGGATCATTTTATGCGCCAATGCACAGACTTAGGGATTTCTTTAAACGCTCGCTTCAAAAAACTTTATCGAGGGGCGGGTATCCGGATTGGCGTACAAGCCGTCACTCGATATGGCTGGAGCGAGAAAGAATTGTTTGAAATTGCAGATATTCTAACAGCTATTCGGATAGGCAAAAGCAATGTTGAGTTTCTAGCGAAAAGAGTAGAGAATCTTTCGAAGCACAAAGAAATCCATTATACTTTTACCGATGAAACATTAGAACAAATCCACACCATTCTACATGACAGTTAATTTCAATTCCTGCTGGCACAACATATGCAGGACCAGATTAGAAAATCGATTCTGCTCGCAGTAAATCTTAAATTCCTCTGACGGCTTTTCTCTCAAAAGCAAGAATTTGACATATTGAAGATACGCTCTGTTAATCTCCAATCCTGCATCTTTCATTTTTAGAAGTTCATCATTTATGACCTGTAACTGTTCTGCTTTCCATTCAGGGTTTCTTGCTCTGTGTGGAAACAAAGTCAGTATTCTACCCATCCGGGCACAACAAGCCAAGTTGATATCACCGTTTTTGTCGGCAAATTCCAGTGCCTTTTCGTAGTAACCCAATATATCCTGAGGGGGGTGGATACTTTTGTTTTCATTCTCGTTTTGTATTCGCATCCATTCGGCTTTCTCAAAATAGAAATCATAAATAATACGCCATCTTGTTTCCTCCAAAACCTTCAATCCCGAATCTATAATTTCCAACGCATTTGAAGCGGATTTAGTATGTAGCCACTCATAGGTAGCTATGTGGCGAAGGGAATGAGCCCATTCGGGTGTTTTACTTTGATTTATGCCTTTAATACGCTCAAGAACAGAGGTGTAGTCAAAGTCTGCATCTCCCCAGAACATATGAATCGTCAGCCGCGAATACAAGACTTTCACATAAAGGCTGTGGGGTAATTTTTTATGTTCCATCTGAGCTAAAATATAGTCAGCTTCTTCCAAATGATTACCCAGGTGTTTTAAACAATGCGCTTTTAAATAAAGCAGGTAGCAAAGATGATTCTCTGTCAACTTATCTTTTTCCTGTAACAGAGAATCAATTTCTCCCAGCGCCAACTGGAAACGATTGCTCAAGTGGTGTAAATCAATAATAAGGTACTGAAACTCAAATTCGGATTCATCGAATGCCCTCTGTAACGATGGCAGTGGGATATTGGAGTCTTCATATGACTGCAAAGTGGAAATGGCCAGCGCATATTCTCCTAACTGAAGCAGAGAACCTAAATAATAAAATCGGAAGACATCCTTCTCGGATAGTTACGTCTATTCTGTTTTCAAGGTTCCTGTAATTCATTACTTCTGGCGTTATGACAGAGGCTTCTCGCTGGTAGGCTTTCCGATCCCATGGAACTGCGTCGCCCATCCAATATTTCTTGACTGTGTTTCTAGAAATTCCCAGAATTTTAGCTGCTGCACGCTGACTGGTTACTCCTTCAAGTTGCAGCGCGCGGATTGATTTGTAGACATCCACCGATGTGACCACCTTTCTATCGCCTCCCGCATAGTAGTCTACATCTATTATACGGGAAGCCATTAGGTGGCTCAAATATTCGCTGTCATTTAGCTGGAAAGTGGCTCAAGTATATATTAGCATTCACATCATGCGCGATATATTAAGCAAAAGCCGGTTGCTTTGCATTGCAACCGGCTTTCAATTTTCTTTTTAACTTTGGAGCATGGCTCTATATTTGGCGCGATCAGCTTCAGGAATATGCAACGCATCCATTGCTGCATCGACAGACACTTTAAAGCTGTCCATCACGTTACGAATCGCATTGAGAGTTGCTTTGTTCTCGCCCCTCTCTTCACCGATGCCAATTCCTTTCGCAACGCCCTTCTCCATTGCCCTTTCCATAACACCTTGGCTCAAATTGCACATTCTGCGCACCTCACTTTCAAGCGTTTGTGTCATCGGAACATCAAATTCCGTTTCTAATATTTCTTTCTTCGTTTCGGGACTCTTTTCTTCTGAAAGCAGTACTTCCAAGAATTTCAGCAGCCCGCCATAGTTTTTGTCGTCCTCATCGCCCAAGCAAATCATCACGGCGCTCATCAGGTCGTAGTTTCTGACTTGCTCAACCGCATCACCAATGATATGCTTTTCCTGTATGGAATACTGCGTAATTGTGTTTCTGCGGTTCTTCGGCGGGTTCATACATACCCAAATCGAGTACACTTTCTTGATTTTACCGTACTCGCCTTTGGTAAATTCCGTGCCGTACTGCGCCGAGATCATACGGCTGCAATAATAAATTGCACGTTTCAACAGCGGATACCCTGCATTGTAGCGGTTCTGTGCCTCCACGTTCAAAATCAGCCCAATCAGACCATCCTCGCTCGGTGCTGTGGCATAAAAGCGGACATCGTAGCGAATCGTACCCTCGGTCAGCGTCACATCTTCCGTATTCGTGCCGTGAATCGTGGCAGATACGTTGCGGTTTGTTTCATCGGCGTCCACGCCGACAGCGCCAATCTGCGGTTCACCCTCGATATACTTCTCCGCAATCTCCCGCACCGTACAGCCGTGATATTCCGGAACGCACTCCTTCATAATAACGGCCAAAATGCTTTTGTTAGCAAGCAGACGCTTAACGCCTTCATCGTAGCGGGCATCGGCATCTACTTGGGATATGCTTTGCGCCAGATAATTTTCTTCCTGCTGCATGGGATAAGCGCCTCCTTTCCTTGCCTTTATTATACGCTGTTTCTTTACTTTTTGCAATAGTGCTGTCCATAGCACAAAAAGTGGACTATTCACTTTCCTGCGTGAACAGTCCGCCTTTTCTGTTATGCACCAATTTCTGTATTGTAAGTTTCTGCTGTGCATTCCAGAAACTGTCTGTACTTCATATTAAACTTCACAATAACTTGGTATTTTCTTCCAACCTCTACCCTATCAATCAGATGGCTCAGTATCATCCGCTTCATTTCCAGCGGGGCAGCATCAAATTCTTCTGCCCAACCTCTGAAATCGTCGTAGTAAGTACGTAGTTTCCGAATCTCAGCCGCTTCGTTTAACCTCGCATTTCGGAGTTCGGCATATTCAGCCTTGGCATCATCCAATTCCTGTTGGTATCGGCGGATTTGCTTGGCAATCATGTCTTCGGTAAAATTGCTCGTTCCGTCAAGGCACTTTAGAATCTCACCCTCAAAGCGTTCCAGGGCGTGCTGAGCGGCTTTTATCTTTTTCTCCGCTGCTGCACGTTTTGTCTTTTGCAGGTTCGACTCCTGTCGAATCCGATTCTCAGCCACTTGGGAATAGGGTGTGTCTCGGATTTGCTCGAATACTTCCTCTACAATTTTCAAGACGATGGCATCCACTCTCTCGGCAAGGTACAGTGCTTGCCCATCACAGTCTCTGCCGCCTTTGTTGCGCTGACCTCGCTGAAAGCAGTTATACTTGGGCTGGACTTTTTCGCGGATACTACCATCCGCCAATTTGTAGCGGTCTGTGTGCATAAAGCCGGACATCTTCGCTCCGCAGTGGGCGCAGTAGACGATGCCCGCCAGTAGCGTTGGGTTCTGGCTGGTATGGGCGATTCGCCTGTCTTGCGCGGTCTTTGCACTGCGTCGGCTGATAATGTCATTGGCTTTCTCGAATGTTTCTTGGTCGATGATCTGCAATTCCGAGATGTATTCCGAGCGGGCGTTTTTCGTAATGATGTAACCTGTATATCCCTCGTGGCGAATAATGCGGAGTATGTTGCTCGATTGGAATTTTGCCCCGGCGCGGGTTCGTAATCCCCTGTTGTTCAACATCTCGGCCAGCGCATATCCGCTGGTGCCTTCTTGGATAACCTTATAAAAGAGTTCCCGAACCCATGTAGCTTCTTCCTCGTTGATGACCAGATCCATGACTGGCTTATCCCGCTTGTTCCGTCGGCCTTGGTCTACCAGTTGATAACCATAGCACACAAAACCACCTGTATAGTGACCGCTGGATACGATTTGGCGGATCCTATCGCGGGTTCGGATGGATGTTTTCTCCGACTCCCCTGCCGCCTGCCAAAAGCGGATATAGTTCATCAGCTTATCGCCATGTGTCTCGATTTTCTGTTGCCCCTCGTGGGTACTCCACATTTCGATTCCATGCTGGACGAACCATTCTAGCACAAAGGGTGTTTCGCTTTCGATTCGTCCAAGGCGGTCAAACATATAGACCAGCAGAATGTTAAATTCGCCGTTGGCGGCTTCTTCCTTCAGTTGCTGGATGGCATCACGTTTTGAAGCCGACACCTTAGAACCAGAAACACCTTTTTCAGCGACCTCTTTTACTACCCGCCATCCTTGTTTCTGTGCAAACTTACGGCAGTCAATTTTCTGCATCGGGATATCGTCATGGTCTACCTGTCCTTTTGTGGATACCCGATAGGCCAATGCAGCACGCGGGGCATCTGTACCTAACTGCAGTTGCTTTTCCTTAAAGTAGGCATCGTCCAGCCACATCTGGTCAGCCACCGAGATTTCAACGGCTTGCCCATTCTGATCTACGCATATCATAAGTTTCACCTCGCTGTTCATGTTGCGGAAATGGTTGGTGCATTTTCGCAACACAAACAATACTCTATTATAATAAGGAAAGCTATTCACCAAAACGGAGAAGAACCGTCGCCAAACCCGGCCACACTTCTACCTATTACCCTGTTCTTCTCTTTGCTTGCGCAGATCGTATGCAGACATAATCAGCTCTTTAATAGGAATCATGACGTCCGTTTCACAGTTTTCGCAAAAAGTCAGTTCTGCGGTATACTCGCCGCAGCGAACAACAATGCTTTGTACGCCGCTTTTTCCTCTTTTTGTCTCAAGGATTTCCATCTTCGCATTCCTCACATACCAATACAGGCTTTCTTTTCTTAGGGCGGCTCAATAGTCTGTTCTCCAGCCCCGTCAGAAAGAGTTCATATCGTAGATTGGTTTCGGTCGTAATCAGCACTGCACCGTAATTCTGCAGAAATCGCAGGATGCGGTACAAGATTGTAATGTCGTGGCTCAAACGGTCAAGGCTCTGCACCATCACGGCATTGACGCGCCCCTGCTGCACAGCGGTAAGCATGGCAAACAAATCAGGTCGCCAGAACTCGGTGCCGTACTTCTGCTCCATGCAGGAGTTGACGATGATGTAGCCGCGCCTGTCGGCTTCGCGCATGACATCGGCAAGCTGTTCTTCCAATGCGGGCAGGTTCGGTGCGGCACTGCGGGCAAACGCCCAAACTTTGTATTCTTTCATGGGCGCACCTCTTAAAATTGATCCATCAACGGAAGCCTTACATCAAAGCGCGGCTTTCCAAAGGATGCCCGCGTGAAGCGGTCGCCGACAAAGCGTTCCAGACCGCTGTTGATGAGTTCGGCGTTCAGGTCACATTCAGTGGTAATAAGGTAGACATCATTCTGACGCAGAATTTCAATAACTCCTACCAGTATGTAGCTGTTGCGGCTGATTTGCTCCAAATCGCGCACCATCACGGCTTCAATCCGACCGTTCTCTACTGCGTCCAGCATGGTGCGCAGACCGATGCGGTCTTTCAAGGTGTTTCCGCTGCAATGGTCAAAAGATGTGCCGCGCACAAGGAATCCATGCCCTGCTGCTTCGTCGATAAGGTCATACAGCCGGTCAAAGGCAATGCGCGGATCGCTGTTGGCGCAGCGCACATAAATCCAGACATCGTGGTTTCGCATAAGGTACATCTCAGGTTCCTCTTTTCACAAAAAGTAATCCGGGCGCTTCTGCTCCCGGATGAATTGCTGCACATCTTCGATTTTCTCGGTGGTCGGGCAGGTCGGCAGCGCTGCCAGCGCGGCATCATGGTACTTGCCGCCGATGCCCGCGCGCTCGTCTAGAATCGCTACCACACAGGAATCCTGTTCCGTGCGGATGGCACGTCCAAAACCCTGCCGCAGCTTCTTCTGCATTTCGGGGATGACTTTGGCGTTTATGTAGTCGCGCAGGTTCGGGTACTGCTGGCGCTCATAGTTGCTGACCGGGTCGGGAATCGGGAACGGCAGCTTTGCGATAATCAGCAGTGACACCATATTGCCGGGAAAGTCGATGCCCTCCCAGCAGGAGCCGGCCGCAAACAGTACGCCGTTGCCGGATTTTTTGAATTGTTGAATCACCCTGCCGCCGTTGCGCCACGCCTGATAGGTCGGGTATTGCCACTGACCGTCCGTCAGCGCGCGGACTTCTGCCATCTGGCGGTAGGACGTAAACAGCACCAACGCATGACCGTGACAGGTACCAACCAACCGAACGATTTCTTCTGCCATTTTGCGGTTGTCCATTCTCGTTTTTACGCGCGGCGGAAAGTACAACAGACATTTTTTCTTGTAGTTAAACGGAGAATCTGCTCGGAAATGACGCAAGGGTCGATAAGCCGCCAGCCCCAAAAGCTGTTCCGTGTGGCTGAAATCTCCGGCTGCTGCCAATGTGCCGGAGGTCAGAATCACGGGTTCGCGGGTGTTCCACAGCGCACTGCGAAGCAGCTGCGGTACGCGGCTGCTGGCTGCGCAGAATGTGGGCTGACCATCGGCATCGGAGTCGATGTAAAGGATGCGCGTCGGCACTTCCAAAAGAAAAAGGCGCAGGAGACTTTCGGCTTCTCCCCGCCTGTTCAGCAGGGATCGCGGCACATCCGGCAACCCGCCAACATTTTGCAACAGTGCTATACAGTCGATGAGCGCAGCGCGGCGGAACGGCGTAAGCACGAACGGTTCGCTCGCTTTTCCTCGCAGCTTGGAAAGCCCCTGCGTGCAGGAGAACGACAGCGTAAGGAACGCCGTCCGCAGATGTCTGGCAAAATCCTTGTAGTGCGCCTGTTGTAATAAAAGGCACAATTCATCCATGTTGTGCGGAGATAAGGTTTCTGTGTACATCTGGCGGGCTGCATCGGGCAGCTTGTGCGCCTCGTCCACTACCAGTGCCTGATAGCTGCGCAGGAGCAGCGGTCTATTTTCAAGTCGGTGCGATGCGTCTGCCAGCAAATAATTGTGATTGCAAATTTGGATGTCGGGTTTCATGGAATCCCGCAGATACTGCTGGTAGCGGCAATCCAAACGCATGAAACAATCTCGCGGGCAGGACTGCGGCACACAAATGCGGCAGCGATCATACCGAGAAAGTTCCGGGATATGATCCATGTCCAGAATATTTTCTGCAATGCGCAAGCTGTTCCGTTGTCTTTTTCTGCTTGGCTGCACCAGCGATGCTCTTTCGGCGAGGCGGGCATCGCAGACGAAACGCTCTTTGCCCTTGCGGACAACCGCTGTGATGGGTGCTGTGATGATGCCCTCGTCCAGCAAAATAGCGGACAGGTCGGGCAGATACTCTGTAAGGATAGCGTCCTGCAAGGCAACGCTGGAAGTGGAGATAACGATAGGCAGTTTCATCCGTTCGGGACGGTTCATCTGCCAAAGAATACAGCCCACGAGGTAGGCCAGCGTTTTGCCGGTGCCTACGCCTGCTTCGCACAGGGAAATTTCTTTATTATATAGGGTATCTAAAACTTCATGGCAAAGCGCGATTTGTTCCTCGCGCACCGCCATGCCGCGCCGTGGTAAAATCTCTCGGAAAATCTGTTCGGCCATGCGTTGGGATTCCGCATAGCCTGTCGGATAGGTTTGCATTGGTTTACACCTCTGTTTTCCATCCCGTTTAAAGCAAAATGATGGGCAGCAGGCGCTTGGGGTCCTGCTGCCCACGATTTGCCCTAAACGGCAAAAGTAGATAGTTAAGTAAGTGTGCCACATTTGCCGCCCGCACCCCTGACACCGGGAACACAACAGGCAGGGTGTTGGCACACCCGTTCACTGACTCCGCCGGAGTCTTACTGCTTACAACTCCGGCTCGGTCACCCCCCTCTGACGCTGGAGGCCGCTGGCGTATCATTATGGTCTTTCCCGCCACAATTCTGGTTTGCCAGACCGCCCACTGGGGCTTGCCGGGAAAGGAACGTACCTGTTATGCTGGGTATTCGGTTGTCAAGGTACAAGACGATGACTATTTATCATCGATCAGAGCCAAGTCTCGAAGGATTGACCGTATGTAAACGCGTTCTTCTTCTGGAACTATATACATAATTCTCAATAACGCCGCCGTTTCATCCGGGTCAAGGAATCTAAGGTTTTTTCTTTTAGTTTCCAACTTAATTCCACCATTCGGCCCAGTTTGTGACGATATGCGGTAACTCAGTGATAATACATCGACATCATTTCGGATTGTCGCGTAAGATACTCCAAACCGCACTGCCAAGGGTCGTATTTTGACATAATCATCTGCGAAATATAAAATTTCAATGATTTCACGGCGGCGTGCCGGAGTATCTATCACTCAGTCACCTCCTTCCTGCTGGCTCTATATTCAGCCTACTACCGATTGTGCTAAAAACCCCCGCACAATCCTAAAATTTTCTGAAATTTTTCTGCTCTGCTCATATCCAAAGAAAACAGGTCATGCGTTTGCTATAAA
>ENA-ORSY01002328-ORSY01002328.1-human-gut-metagenome-genome-assembly--contig:-NODE-2328-length-11087-cov-2.878898_pt1 | contig 11087 bp, 10 predicted proteins | sample MGYA00242193_ERZ509160 | MGnify/ENA primary metagenome ERZ509160 (study PRJEB26280, sample SAMEA2338670) | human gut metagenome | biome: human gut; feature: human-associated habitat; material: faeces...
GGACAAGACATGAAGGCTATTTTCGTCAAACAAGGAGCTATCACTCGCATGGAACTGAACGAAGCCTGCTCGTCGGGATGCGGTTCGTTCATCGAAACCTTCGCCCGCACATTGAAATACAACGTGTCCGATTTTGCCCGTTTCGCCTGTATGGCTTTGCACCCTTGCGACTTGGGCACACGCTGCACCGTCTTTATGAATTCAAAAATTAAACAGGTTTTGCGGGAAGGAGCGACAGTAGTAGATATAGCCGCAGGGTTGTCCTATTCGGTCGTAAAAAACTGTTTGTACAAAGTCTTGAAGTTAAAGGACGACAAAGAGTTGGAAGGAACGATTGTCGTTCAAGGAGGAACGATGCATAACGATGCGATCGTCCGTGCATTTGAATTGGAAACCGGTAAAACAGTCATACGAAGTAATTTACCCGAATTGATGGGAGCATACGGCTGCGCTTTACAAGCTGCGTCTCAAAAATCGAATTCGCGCACGATAAACCAACTACTCGAAACTACCGGATATACCAGCCGACAAATTCAATGCAACGGCTGTGAAAACAAATGTTTCGTATGCCGCTATACCTTCCCCAACGGTAATACGTTCTTCTCGGGAAACAAATGCGAACGAATTTTCACCAATCGGGGGGAAAGCGAAAAACCCGGACAGAACATATATACCGACAAATATGCTTTGCTGTTCGACCGGGAAATTCCGGAAACAGGCAACAAAACCATAGGTATACCCCGTGTCCTTAACATGTACGAGAACTATCCCTTTTGGCATGCTCTCTTTACTCGCTGCGGTATTCGGGTCGTACTGTCCGATATTTCAACTTTCGTCAGTTATGAGAAAGCTCTCAACTCGGTCATGTCGGACAACATCTGTTTCCCGGCCAAATTAATGCACAGCCACATTCAAAACCTGATTCACAAGAAGGTGGAACGCATCTTCCTGCCATACGTTGTCTACGAGCAAGAAAATGAACAACAGCTACAACTGCCCCATCGTCACCGGGTACTCCGATGTCATACGCAGTTCCATGTCGCCGGACATTCCGGTAGACTCTCCGGCCATCACTTTTGCCGACACCGGCTTACTCACCAAACAATGCACGAATTACCTAAGTTCTTGGGGCATATCGAAAAGAGATGCCGAGCAGGCTGTGAAATATGCGTTGAACGCCCAAAAACAATATTCGTCAGACATACGCCGAAAAGCCGAAAACATTGTCAGGGAAAGCCGCAGAAAAGAAGAACCGGTTATCTTGCTTGCCGGACGCCCTTATCACACCGACCCGCTCATACAGCATAAACTTTCCGAAATGATAGCCAATCTGGGAGTAAACGTCATCTCGGACGACATAGTTAGAGACAACTCCGAGATAGAGACCCAAGACACTTATCTCATCAAACAATGGGCCTATATGAACCGAATCCTGAAAGCCGCAGAATGGACAGCCCGGCAAGGGAACGATATTCAATTCGTACAAATGACCTCTTTCGGCTGCGGACCCGACGCCTTTCTTCTCGACGAAGTAAGAGATATTCTACATCGTAACGGGAAACCCTTCACGCTTCTAAAAATAGACGATGTAAATAACATAGGTTCTCTGAAACTAAGAGTGCGTTCTTTGGTCGAAAGCCTGAAACAAACGCCGCTACGCGGAACGACAGAGAAATTCCGTACAACAGAAGTCTTTCGCAAAAAAGATCGAAACCGAAAAATCATAGCCCCTTTTATGTCGGAATACATCACACCTCTGTTAAAGCCGATTTTCAAATTGTCGGGGTACGACATAGAGGTATTGCCACCGAGCGATGCCTCCTCGGCCGAAACCGGTTTGAAGTACGCCAACAACGAGGTTTGCTATCCGGCCACACTCATTGTAGGCGACATTATCAATGCTTTGGAATCGGGGAAATACGATCTCGACAACACGGCCGTAGCCATTACTCAAACCGGAGGACAATGCCGTGCGACCAATTACTTGGCGCTTATTAAACGAGCCATGCTCGATGCCAGATTCGGAAATGTTCCCGTAGTCACATTGGGATTAGGGCGGAAAGTTTCCAACGAACAAGAAGGCTTCGAACTGAAATGGCAAAAGGTATTACCTGTCGCACTCAATGCCCTGCTCTACACCGATACGCTTTCTAAATTTTATCATGCCTCGGTAGTCCGGGAAAAAGAACGGGGAGCCGCGGCCCGATTGAGAGACAAATATTTAAACCTCGCCGAGCGTCCCATTCTCGAAAACGAGCCTCACAAGTTAGTGGAATATATCCACCTTGCAGCCCGGGAATTTAACGATATCTGTATGGACAAAACCTGTCCCAAAATCGGTGTAGTGGGAGAAATATTCCTCAAATTCAATTCCTACGCTCATCAACATGTCGTACGCTTCTTGTGCGAACAAGGTATAGAGGTGGCTCCTCCCATTTTATTACCGTTCTTTATGCAAGGATTCGTGAACCGCGAGAACAAGGAAAAACTACTCTTAGAAAAGAAACGCATACCTCATTTCCTATCCGACTTATTCTACCGATACATCGACAAACGGATAGCCCTGTTTAACAGAACGGCATCCACATTCCGGTATTTCACACCCTTTACCGACATCTATGAAGAAGCGGAAGAGACGAAAAATATTGTCTCGGGTGCAGCTCAATTCGGCGAAGGCTGGCTACTACCGGCCGAAATCATAGCGTTCACCAAACAGGGTATAAACAACGTCATATCGTTACAACCGTTCGGCTGCATCGCCAACCACATCGTATCGAAAGGGATAGAAAAGAAGCTGCGTATGCTGTATCCTGAATTAAATTTATTATCTTTGGATTTTGACAGTGGGGTGAGCAGCGTAAACGTAACGAACCGATTATTACTTTTCACACACAATTTAAGTGCCTAAAAACAAACGACTATGAATTCAACTTCAACCATCGCTCACCAGAAGACAGAGCAAACCGAAAATATAGAATCGCGTATTATCGAGGCGGCAAAACAAGAATTTATAAAAAAAGGATTCGAGCAAACATCGATGAGCGATATTGCAGCGGTCGTAGGGATCAACCGTCCCACCCTGCATTATTATTTCAGGACAAAAGATAAAATGTTTCAAGCAGTTTTCGCCTCGATCGTTGCAAAATTTTTACCTCATATCGATACTATTTTTTCGACTCAGCAATCGTTCTCTGAAAAATTAGAAGATGTTATCGACGTCTATGTATCCATTTTCTCGACAAATCCTTTGCTCCCCAAATTCATCATAGGCGAAATTCAACGCGACGCCAACCATTTAATAGAAACTTTTTATAGTTTAAACCTCGATCAATATTTGAAACACATCGGAGAATTTCTTGAAAAAGAAAATCGAATCTATGAGCTCGCAGCAGAAGTAAAGGGACTTCTTGTAGGCAGTGTGACGATTGCAGCATATTCCAGTATTTCTACGCACTGGCTTCCGGAGGTGATCCGGGACTTTGAACAGGATTATCCGCAGATTGAGATCCGGCTTATGGAGGGAATCCGGCAGGAAGTGACAAGATGGCTGGATGAAAAAAAGGCGGATATCGGATTTTTAAGTTATCAGGAGCCAATGCCGTATGAGTGGACACCACTGGACTATGATGAAATGCTGGCAGTTTTGCCAAAAGATCATCCGTATGCATCAAAAGAAAGTTATCCGTTAATCAATTGTGAGACCGATTCGTTTATTATGCCGGCACTTGGACGGGATGATGATGTGGTTTCGCTGTTTGAGCGAAATGGAATCAAACTGAATATTCATTTTACAACTCTGGAAAATTTTGCGACAATGGCAATGATTGAAAAGGGACTTGGAATGAGTGTGATGAACAATCTGATCACGGAAAAGTGGAATTGTGATGTAGTGAAGATTCCGGTAGATCCACCATCAAGGATCACACTTGGACTTGCAGTTCCGTCGTATAAACAGGCATCACCAGCGGTAAAAAGATTTATCAAATATGCGGTTGAGAGACTGAAAAAGATAGAATAGAGGAGAACAGAAAATGGCAGATTTATTTCATCGCGTAAGTATCAGAAAATATCAGGACAGACCAGTGGAGAGGGAAAAGATTGTGGAAATCCTTCGCGCGGCAATGGCAGCACCGTCTGCAAAGAACCAGCAGCCGTGGGAATTCTATGTAATTACCAAAAAAGATACACTGGAGAAATTATCAAAGGCAAGTCCGTATGCAGGGATGACGGCGAATGCACCGGTGGCAATCATATCTGCATATCGGAAAGATTGTGATGTCCCATGTTATGCGGACATCGATATGAGTATTGCAATGGAGAACTTATGGCTTAAGACAGATGAAATCGGACTTGGCGGAGTCTGGCTTGGAATTGCTCCGATCGAAGAGCGGATGAAGGAAGTGGAAGAGATCGTTGGGATTCCGGAAGATCAGAGAGCATTCGCAATCTTTCCACTTGGATATCCGGCGGAGGAAAGAGCGCAGCAGGACCGGTTTGATGAGAGCAGGATTCATTTTGATGCGTAGAAGTTCTGTGAAAATGTTTAGGTAAAGCATAAGAAAACAGGACAGATATTTGATATCATTTTTATCAGAAAATGAGGAAAGTGATATCAAATATCTGTCCTGTTTTTGTGTATACGATGTGCAAAATGCAGATTTATGTTTGCATAAGGATTTGTATTTGGAAAAAGTACATCACCTGGCTGTTAAGCAAGATGGTACACAAGCTGAGCAGGAGCAGCCTGCTCGATTATTACGACACAGCCGGCGTCAGAAACTCTTTAATATAATAAAGTGCCGCACCAATCGCAGGAGTATACTGTCCATGATTTCCCACCAGAAGCTGGCTTTCGTCCATCTGGAAAAGGGAACTTTCATTGATCTTGCTTAAAAGATACTGCATATCTGCTTCCTGAAAATATGGTGCAAGATATCCGCTGATGATCACCGGACTGTCGATCACAAGATTCAGGTTACGGATTGCAAAGGCAAGGTGGTCAAGATAGTCTCTCCAGATTTGTGTGAGATTCAGAGCATGTGTCTGATGCAGGAGGTAAAAAAATTCTTTGACCGGCATACCGGAAGCTGCTTTCAGGGCATTTGCAGAACAGTAAGTTTCCAGACACCCGTGATTGCCGCAATAACATTTCGGACCATTTGGATCAATGCAGATGTGTTCAATCAGACCACTACGCATATGATCGCCCTGGTGAACTTCATGTCCGGTGATGATCGCACCGCCAAGGTTAGGATTCAGAAGAAAAATCAGGGCACTGTCAAATTGTGGATGATTCCAGAGTTCCAGATCTGCAGCGGCTTTTGAATCGTGTTCCAGATGACATGGATACGGAAGTCTGGAAGAAAAATCAGACAGCTGCATGTTTGCATTTCCCATGATATCGCCGTAAGTAACAACATTTCCGTCCGGGGAGATGACGCCCTGTGTGGCAATCGAAATTCCCTCAATTTTTTCAGGAGCGTAATGATTCTTCTGGATAAAGAGCTCTACAGCAAGGGCAGTGTAGTAAGCATCGCTGTTCTCATATGGGAGTTCAATTGTCTCTGTTGCAACTGCATCTCCATATAAATTCACGGCTACAATATGAAACATATCTTTTAAAATCCCAAGTCCGATCGAAATACGGAAATCTTCAACAATTTTTATAATCTGGGCCTTTCGTCCGCCGGTTGATTCAAAATATCCATTCCGGCTGATCAGACCGTCATTTTCCAGCTCATTTAAATTCTGGCTGACAGTAGAAAGTCCCATCTGCAGATCCTGAACGATCTGGAGTTTGGATGTTTCTTTTTGCTGATAAATATATTGGTACACTTTTTCCCGATTGATTTTTTTCAGGGTAATCGTGGTCATTCCTTTTTCTTTCATGATATTCTCCTTTACTTATGCGTGAATCATACACACAAGATATGAACTTATTCTAATATAGATGTGCGGATAAAACAAGAGCTTTCCGATTCACTTTGTGAAAAATAGATAAAAATAGAATTGTAAAATTGTATTTTTTGTCAATAGACAACTCACTTTTGTGGTTATATACTACACTTACAACTTAGATATAAGCGTAAGTCAAAAACATAACTAAAAAGAAAAAGTAAAACGGGAGGTAACAAAATGAAGTTAACAATCGAAGGAATCAAAGACCGTGCGGCATGGGAGAAGGCAGGAATTGCACTTCCGGGATATGATGTGGAGAAGATATCTGAAAAAGCAAAAGAAGAACCGGGATGGGTTCATTTTGGAATCGGTAATATTTTCCGTATTTTTATCGGTGGAATTGCAGACGGACTTCTGGAAGAAGGTGTACTGGACAGAGGAATCACCTGTGTAGAGACATTTGACTATGACGTAGTAGATAAAATTTATGATCCATATGACAATCTGGGACTGAGCGTAATTCTGCATGGGGACGGAACACGTGAATATAAAGTACTCGGATCCCTTGCAGAAGCAGTAAAAGCACAGTCTTCTGATTTGGCACAGTGGAACCGCCTGAAAGAGATCTTTACAAGCAAATCTCTTCAGATGGTATCCTTTACAATTACCGAAAAAGGATATGCTCTGCAGAAAGCAGACGGAACCTGGTTTCCATTCGTGGAAGCGGACATTAAGAACGGACCGGACAAAGCGACAGGAGCCATGGCAGTACTGGTAGCAATGCTTTATGAAAGATTCAAAGCAGGAAGATATCCAATTGCACTGGTATCTATGGATAACTGTTCCAAGAATGGTGCAAAACTCCGTGAATCTGTTCTTACAATGGCAGAAGAGTGGAAGAAGCAGGGATTTGTAGATGATGATTTCATTACATATGTAAGTGATGAAAAAGTCGTTGCCTTCCCATGGACCATGATCGACAAGATCACTCCACGTCCGAGCGAACAGATTGCAGATGATCTTGAAGCTCTCGGTGTGGAAAAAATGCAGCCGGTCATCACTGGAAAGAAGACTTACATTGCTCCATTTGTAAATGCAGAAAAACCGCAATATTTGGTCATTGAAGACAGTTTTCCGAACGGACGCCCGGCACTGGAAAAAGGATTTGGAGTTTATATGGCGGACAGAAATACAGTAAATCTTTCGGAACGAATGAAAGTAACGGTATGCTTAAATCCGGTTCATTCAGCCACAGGTCCGCTTGGTGTCGTACTTGGATATGATCTGTTCGCACATATGCTTAATACCAATGAAGATATGATGAAGATGGCAAGAATGGTTGCTTATGACGAAGGACTTCCGGTAGTGGCAGATCCTGGAATCCTTTCTCCACAGGCATTTGTGGATGAACTTTTTAATGACCGTTTTCCGAATGAATATCTGGGAGATACAAATCTCCGTCTTGCAGTTGATGTGTCACAGATGGTTGGTATCCGTTTTGGCGAGACGGTAAAAGCTTATGTGGCAAAATACGGAGATGCATCAAAACTGACAGCAATTCCGCTTGGTATTGCAGGCTGGCTCAGATATATGCTGGCAGTTGATGATGAAGGAAACAAATTCGAACTGGCACCGGATCCGATGAATGAAGAAATCGGAGAACAGCTTGGTGACATCGTAGTTGGAAAGCCGGAGACATTGAAAGACCAGCTGAAACCGATCCTGTCCAATGAACGTCTGTTCTTTACCGATCTTTACAAAGATGGTGTCGGTGAAAAGATTGAAGAAATGTTTCGTGAAATGATCGCAGGACCAGGTGCTGTAAAAGCAACGATCCACAAATATGTTCACTAATCAGGAAGAATACGGGAGGAAATGAAAATATCAGAAACAGTATTTGCAGCAGATCCGACAAGACTGCTGATCGCTGCGGCAGCGGGAATCGTCTTATTATTACTGCTGATCATAAAATTTAAATTTCATCCGGTATTGTCTCTGTTGATTTCTGCTCTGTTGATCGGACTCGGAGCCGGGATGCCGGTTCCGACTCTGGTAAATACGGTAGAAAAAGGTGCAGGAGAAACCTTACAGGGAATTGTACTGCTGATTGGTCTGGGTTCCCTGTTCGGAGGTATATTGGAAGTGTCGGGTGGCGCACAGTGTGTTGCACAGACACTGGTTAACAGGTTTGGTGAAAAAAAGCAGGGATTGCCCTTGGAATTACCGGACTTGTAGTTGGAACGACTGTTTTCTTTGAGGCAGGAGTTGTAATCTTAATTCCGCTTGCTTTCGGACTGGCAAAGAAAACAAAAAAATCAACTTTGTATTATGTGATTCCGCTTCTTGCAGGTCTTGCAACCGGATTTGCCTTTATCCCACCGTCAGCTGGATCGGTTCTGGTTGCCAATATGCTTGGAGTAGATCTTGGAATTATGATCGCAGTTGGTGTGCCGATTGGAATTTTATCACTTATTTTTGCCGGAATTTTATGGTCAAAATTTATCGGGACAAAGATCCATACCGGACTTCCAACTACAGTTTCAGAAGTAAGGGAAGAGGAAGAAGCAAATCTTCCCAAATTTTCAACTGTCATTGCGATCATCCTTGTTCCGCTGGTACTCATTCTGTGCAGCACACTTTCGGAATATATTCCGGCACTTGATGGAATACGACCGGTACTGGAATTTGTGGGAACACCATTTGTAGCGCTGATCATTGCAGTTCTGTGTGCAATGTATTTTCTTGGAAAGAAGCAGGGATATGACGGGGAACAGCTGAAAAGGATCATGGACAGATCTCTCCGACCGACAGGACAGATCCTTCTGGTTATTACCGGAGGCGGAATCATTCGTTGGGTGCTTCAGGACTGCGGGATGGGAGACATCATCGGACCGGCACTGGAAAAGAGCGGTCTTCCGTTAATCTTAGTTGCATTTCTGATCGCAGCTCTGGTAAGAGCATCGGTTGGAGCGGCAGTGGTTGCGATGACGATGGCAGCCGGAATTATGGCATCCATGCCGGCGGTTGCAGGACTTTCGCCATTATACCTTGCAGCGATGGTCTGTGCGATTACCGGTGGTGCAACGGCATTCAGTCATGTGAATGATTCTGGTTTCTGGCTGGTAAGCTCCTTGCTGGAAATTGATGAAAAGACAACCTTAAAATCATGGACGATGATGGAGACGATTATCGGATTTACCGGTCTTATCTGTGCCCTGATTATCAGCATATTTGCTTAGGAGGAAAAAATGATTGCGAAAGTAATATTGGGAACCATGACAAATGCACGGAAACTGGTTAGCATTGCAGAGCGGATTTCCTGTGACGTAGAGCTTTGCAGTGGCAGATATGTGGTCAATGCGAAATCCATGCTCGGTGTTTTAAGTATGCCTGAATTTGAATACGGAGAACTGCATATCCACACGGACGAAGAAAATGAATGCAACCAGGTTCTGGAGAGACTGCTTGAAGAAGGACTTCTTGCAGATACCAATGATGCGGCAAAACGGTCGCTTTACGACATTACAACATTTGGTGAGATCCTGATCGATTTTACCTGGCAGGGAGTAAATGAAGACGGGCAGACACTATTTGCCCAGAATCCGGGTGGCGCTCCTGCAAATGTTGCAGTTGCGGTGGCAAAACTTGGTGGACATACCGCTTTTATCGGGAAGGCAGGAAAGGATATGCATGGAGAGTTTTTGAAATCTGTGCTGGAAAAAGAAAACGTGGAAACGGAAGGAATGCTTCTGGATGAAAAATATTTTACGACTCTTGCGTTTGTAAATATTGATGAGAATGGAGAGAGAACATTTTCTTTTGCAAGAAAACCGGGAGCAGATACCAGAATGGAAAAAGAAGAAATCGATGTTGATATTCTGGATAAGACACATATTTTCCATGTCGGTTCTCTGTCACTTACGGAACAGCCGGCAAGAGATACCACACATTATGCGATCCGGCGCGCAAAAGAAAAAGGAAGTATTATCTCGTATGATCCGAATTACAGAGCCTCTTTATGGAAGGATGAGGAGACTGCAAAGAAACAGATGAGAAGTCTGGTTCCTTACGTGGATATCATGAAAATTTCAGATGAAGAAACGAAGCTTCTGACAGACAAAGAAAGTCCGGAAGAAGCGACAGAAATTTTATTTCGGAAGGGTGTCAAGATCGTTGCAGTCACGCTGGGAAGCGATGGAGCATATCTGTACTGCAAAGAAGGCGGTGTACATATTCCGGGATTTGTGAGCAAAGCGGTGGCAAGCCTTTGTGTAGAGAGGAAAGGCGCGATCCCTGCAATGCCGGAACTTGCACAGGTTGAAGAAAGGATGGGACGTTAAGATGGATTTGAAAACATATACAACAGGGATTCAGCATATCGGGATTCCGACAAATGATATTGAAAAAACAATTGCTTTTTATCAGAAACTGGGATTTGAGATTGCACTTCAGACGGTGAATGAAGAAGCAGACGAAAAGGTTGCATTTCTGGAACTGGAAACGCTTGTGATCGAGACTTATGAAAATAAGGCTGCAAAGATGGAGAGCGGAGCAATTGATCATGTGGCGATCAATGTGAAAGATATCGAAGAAGTGTATCGGTATATTGAAGCCGAAAAAATGAACACAACGAAGGATACCATTCATTTCCTTCCGTTCTGGGATAACGGCGTGCGTTTCTTTACGATTGAAGGACCGAATAAGGAGAAGGTAGAGTTCAGTCAGTATTTATAAAATTGTAGATTTTTCGATGGCTTATTATGAGCGGATGGATGAAGCAGTGAGATATGGACCGGTTTGCAGAAGAGATATCCGTCTTTATAGTGAACAGGAACAACAAATTTATAAATATGTATTGGAAAATGGCTTTATTACTACTGCTGAAACAGTAGAGATTTTAAGACAGATGTAAAACATCGTAGAGCCAGAGCTGTTTTGCTGAATATGGTTAAGGACGGTTATTTGAGAAAAGAGGGTGCGGCATGAAGCACTATTTATATAAAAAATACAGAAGAGAGATAATGCAGCATGGATACAGAAAAAGTAATTACTGTAAACGGATCATCCGCAGATTTGTCGTAAAATGTGGTCAAATCAAGAAACCTCCGTGCGAAAGCAAGTGAAAAATCCCTGTGAAGCTGAGAGATACGCCATGCACAGCTCGGGAAAGAATTTCCTCGTTGCCGGGC
>ENA-ORSY01002335-ORSY01002335.1-human-gut-metagenome-genome-assembly--contig:-NODE-2335-length-11059-cov-6.007088_pt1 | contig 11059 bp, 5 predicted proteins | sample MGYA00242193_ERZ509160 | MGnify/ENA primary metagenome ERZ509160 (study PRJEB26280, sample SAMEA2338670) | human gut metagenome | biome: human gut; feature: human-associated habitat; material: faeces...
TACCGCCGCATTACCGGGCGCACGCTTGAGCGCGACATCGCGGACATTGGTGAGCTGTTTGGCGTCAACATAGCGTTCAACCGCACGCGGCAGGGCTATTTCATACGCGAGAACTACGGCGGGTATGACGAACGTGTATGCGAGCTGATGATGAATTTCGACCTGCTCAACGCCATTGACCGCGACCAGAACCTCTCGTCTTTTGTGCTTGCCGAGCATCATCGTCCGCTTTACAGCGAATGGCTGATGCCGCTTGTCAAAGCCATTCACGGTCAGCATCCCGTAGAATTTGACTATGTTAACTACCGTAACGACTGCACTGAAAAGCATTTCAGCGTGTTGCCGCATTACCTTAAGGAGTCAAACCAACGTTGGTATCTGCTGGCTTATGACGGAGCGGTGATGAAGACGTTTGGCGTTGACCGCATCCGCAATCTTGACGTGCTTGAAGATAAGATGTTCGAGCGCAATACGGACATTAACGTGGCCGACCTTTTCCGCGACTGTTACGGTCTGTGGAACGACCCGGCAATGCCAGTCGAGGACATAGAGTTGCGTTATGACGCGCTTGACGGACAATTTGTAAAGTCTGCGCCAATTCATCATTCGCAGCGCATCCTTGCCGACACGCCCGACGAGCTGCGCATATCACTCCGCCTGCGCATCACCAACGACTTCGTAATGGAACTTCTCTCGCGCAGCCGCTCGCTTGAAGTAATCAAGCCTCAGCACCTCCGCGAGCGCATACGCCATGTGTACGAAGAAGCGCTGAAGCGCAACTCGTAATATCATCCCATCATCAGTGTAAAGGCCGCCAAGGCGTTGCTTACAGGCCGTTAAAGCCCTCCGTTTGCGGCGTTGAAAAGAAACGTTTGGGCGGTTCAAGCCAAGCCTTTTTTCAACTCATGTCCTTTTGCAGGGTAAAAGGTGGCAAAACGCACGGTAAAAGACGGTCTTTTGCAGGCTAAAAGATGGCATATTGGAAACTCATTGGAAATGAGCGCGTTACGAATTGCTGATGAATTATAGATTGACTGACAACACAAACATCATATAAAAACAACCCCACGATTTGTCGTAATGGTAAATATGTTTGACTGCTAAATATCAATATGAAAACTTAAAATAAACAGATTAAACCAATATAACTATGAATTTCGAAGACGAAAAACAAAGACTTGTAGGCTTAGGCTTTACAGGTTTTACAACCATTAGTGAACTTGTTGCTAATATTGACGTTGTTCCACAACTTCCGGGTGTATATGTTGTAATTAGAAACAATGCAAACCAACCAGAGTTTTTAACGCAAGGCACAGGCGGATTCTTTAAAGAGAAAAATCCGAACGTCAGCATTGATGAACTTAAACGTAATTGGATTGGCTACACGTCTGTCTTATATATAGGAAAGGCCGGCAGCTTTAAGGGCTGTGCGACGTTGCGCAGCCGTTTGAGACAGTACATGCAGTTCGGACAAGGCAAAGCCGTAGGCCACTATGGTGGCCGGTATATATGGCAGCTGCAGGATGCCAAAGACTTGGTTGTCTGCTGGAAAGTGACTTTGGATGATGAGCCACGTGTCGTTGAAAAACAAATGATTGAAGAGTTTAAGGCTGCGCACGGAGGCAAGCGTCCGTTTGCAAATCTTGTGGATTAAATGCAGTAAACACAAATTAGTTCTTTGTGTAACTGTAAAAATGGATGATGGTATAGGCATAAAGACAAGTTCTGATATTAAGTTGAACTTGATTTATGCCTATTTTATGAGCTGCAGGAATACAGTGTTACAACGTGCAGGTGCACAAAAATGCCCGCCGTTGAAGGACGACGGGCAAACCTGATGTTTTCACAACGGAATAATCCTTATTGTGATTTGCTTAAAATTCTTGTCGGCTAAGGTAATGTTTTTTTTGCAAACAGCAAAAAAATACCGATGATTTTGTGTATATTTGCGAAAAATAACATATTGTCAATATCAATACCATGAAAAGAATATTGGGTTTAGACCTTGGCTCAAACAGTATAGGATGGGCTGTGGCCATACGGAAAAGTGACAGGGAAGAATCGGGAGTGAATGAATGTATTGAGGCAAGCGGTAGCCGTATTATACCTATGGACGCAGCAATACAAGGCGATTTTGAAAAAGGAAACTCTGTATCACAGACGGCCGAACGCACAAGCTACCGTGGCATACGCCGATTGCGCGAACGCTACCTGCTAAGGCGTGAAAGGCTAAATCGGGTGCTCGATGTTATGGGATTCCTGCCAAACCACTACGCTGCCGCACTGACACGTTACGGTAAATTCAAGGCGGCAGACGGTTGCAAACTGGCATGGCAAAAGGATGATGACGGAAAATATGGGTTTGTGTTCAATGACTCGTATGCTGAGATGCTTGCAGATTTCAAACGATGTCAGAGCCAATGGCTTGGTGATGGAGGACTTGTGCCGTATGACTGGACGATTTATTATTTGCGCAGGAAGGCTTTGACGCAAGCTATAACGAAGCAGGAACTGGCGTGGATATTGCTCAACTTCAACCAAAAGCGCGGATATTACCAACTGCGTGGAGAGGAAGCAGATGAGGACAAGGGAAAGCAAGAGGAGTTTTATGCGCTAAGGGTGACAGACGTTGTAGATACCGGTGAACGCAAAGGCAAGGACACTTGGTACGACATAAAACTGGAGAACGGCATGGTATACCATCGTCCGGCGCCAACTCCGCCTGACTGGATAGGGCAGGTTAAGGAATTTATAGTAACGACGCAACTTGACAAGGACGGCAAGCCGAAGACTGACAAGGACGGTATGGTAAAACGTTCGTTCCGAATGCCGAAGGAAGACGACTGGACTCTTATCAAGAAAAAGACCGAAGCGGATATTGACAAGTCGGGAAAGACTGTGGGTGAATACATTTATGACGCCCTTTTGGCTAATCCGAAGCAGAAAATCAAAGGTAAGCTCGTGCGTACTGTCGAGCGCAAATATTATCGTAAAGAACTCGAACGAATACTTGAATCGCAAAAGAATTTTATTCCCGAGCTACGTGACGAGGCACTCTATAAGGCTTGCATCGGTGAACTTTACGGCGTGAATGATGCCTATCGTCATTCAATAGAAGGGCGTGGGTTTACTTACCTGTTTGTAGACAATATTATATTTTACCAGCGTCCGTTAAAGAGCAAGAAGTCACTCATTGATGACTGTCCTTACGAGTCGCACGTTTATACAGACTTGGTTACAGGTGAACGCAAGACTGTTTCCGTAAAATGTGTTGCCAAGTCTAATCCCTTTTACCAAGAGTTCCGCCTCTGGCAGTTTGTTTCAAACCTGAAAATATACCAACGCAAGAAAGTGACAGACGGGGTATTACGGATGGATGTGGATGTTACCGATGAGTTTCTGGTAACGACGGATGACCGTGTAAAACTGTTTGAATGGCTTAACGACCGTCAGGACATAAGCCAGGAAATCTTGCTTGGAAAATACTTAAACATTAAGAAGCCACGCGGCAAGGATGCGCAGTGGCCATACCGCTGGAACTACGTTGAGGACAAGGTGTATCCATGCAACGATACGCGTGGACAAATGTTGAAGTATCTTGAAAAGGCAGGTATCGACAAAGGCTTTCTTACAGCTGATGTAGAAAAGAGTCTTTGGCACATACTTTATTCGGTGGAAGACAAGCAGGAGTTGGTACATGCCTTAGGAACCTTTGCCGGGAAGCATGAACTTGGAAGCAAGTTTGCTGAAGTATTTTCTAAGTTTCCACCGTTCAAGAAGGAATATGGGGCATATTCAGAAAAGGCAATAAAGAAGCTGTTGCCCCTTATGCGTATGGGCAATCGCTGGAATGAAGGTGCCATAGACGTGCATACCCGTGAGCGCATAGATAAAATCATAAACGGTGAATGCGATGAAACTATAAGAAATCGTGTAAGGGAGAAAGCTATCAACTTGACGGAAGTGACAGATTTTAGCGGTCTGCCATTGTGGCTGGCATGCTACGTTGTTTATGACCGGCATTCAGAAGCCCGTGATGTGAGTAAATGGACATCTCCAAATGACATTGACGTTTATCTTAAAAACTTTAAGCAACATTCGTTACGCAATCCGATAGTCGAGCAGGTGGTTACCGAAACGTTGCGTACAGTGAGGGACGTATGGAGGCAATACGGCGGCTTTGACGAAATACATATAGAGATGGGTCGTGAAATGAAGCAGACTGCCGAGCAACGCAAGAAAACGACACAGCGCATTACCGACAATGAAAATGCCAACATAAGAGCCAAGGTGTTGTTGACGGAGTTTATGAACCCTGATTTTGAGATTGCCAATGTACGGGCTTATTCTCCAAGTCAGCAGGAACTGTTGCGCATTTATGAAGATGGTGCGCTGAGTAATGTTGGCGAGGTTGAAGATGATATCAGCGAAATAATGAAGAAACTGAGTGAGGCTGACGTGAAGAAACGGCCTACGCACAATGAAATAATGCGCTATAAGTTGTGGCTTGACCAGAAATATCTGTCGCCTTACACCGGTACTCCTATACCTCTTGCACGGCTTTTCACAACTGATTACCAAATAGAGCACATTATTCCGCAGTCACGTTATTTCGATGATTCGTTTTCAAACAAGGTGATATGTGAGTCTGCTGTCAATGCGTTGAAAGACAGGATGCTCGGCATGGAATTTATAAAGGAGAAGCATGGGCAGGTGGTTGAACTTGGCAACGGTGGCACGGTTGAGATTTTAAGCGTTGAGGAATATGAGCGTCTTGTGACGACTAATTATAAGGACAATCAGTCAAAGATGCGTAAACTGCTAATGGACGACATTCCAGATACATTCATTGAGCGCCAGCTTAACGACAGTAGGTATATAAGCAAGTTAGTGAAGACGTTGATGTCCAACATTGTGCGCGAGGAAGGCGAGGAACAGGACATTTCAAAGAATGTCATAGCTACAAATGGAACGATAACTGACAGGCTGAAAAAAGAGTGGGGTATTAAGGATGTATGGAACCATATAATTTTGCCACGGTTCAAACGCCTTAACGAACTTACAGGTTCGGGAAAGTTTACTGTACCCAGTGCTTCCGGGCACGAGATACCTGATATGCCTCTTGCCATGCAAAAAGGATTTAATAAAAAGAGGATAGACCATCGCCATCATGCTATGGACGCTATTGTGATAGCATGTACCACGAGGGAACATGTAAATCTGTTGAACAACGAGTCTGCCAAATCAGAGAATGCTGTCAACCGTTACCAACTGTCGCGCAAGCTTAGAAGATATGAGCAGACGGAAATCATAAGGGACGGAGAACGCAAGACTATATCAGTAGCAAGGGAATTCATTAAGCCGTGGCCGACATTTACTGCCGATGTGGAAAAAGTTTTGAATGGTATTGTTGTAAGCTTCAAGCAGAATTTGCGGATAATAAACAAGACCACAAACAGATACCAGCATTATGAGAATGGAAAGAAGTTGATGGTATCTCAGGTTAAGGGCGACAGCTGGGCTGTGCGTAAGCCACTGCATAAGGAAACTGTTTTTGGTGAGGTGAACTTGCGTTTCACGCGTGAAGTAGCTCTTAAAGAGGCTCTAAAACAGCCTAAGGCGATAGTAGACAAAGACCTGAAGCGCAAGATTGTGACAATGCTTGAACTTGGTTATGACGACAAGAAAATCAAACAGTTTTTTGAAGCGAACAAGGAAGTGTGGCATGATTTTAATCCTGCAAAGATAAAGGTTTATTACTATACAAAAGATGTTCTTGACAAGGAAGGAAACGTAAAAGACAGATACTTCGCTACACGAAAGCCGCTTGATACAAGCTTTACAAGTAAGCGCATAGAATCAGTTACTGATACAGGTATACGGAAAATACTTTTGCGTCATCTTGAGGCGTGCGGTGGCAATGCCGAGTTGGCATTCTCTCCCGAAGGTATTGAGGCAATGAACCGTAAAATCGTAACTCTGAACAACGGCAAGTTCCATCAGCCTATATATAAAGTGCGTGTATATGAAAAGGCTGACAAGTATCCTGTTGGCAAACGTGGTGGCAAGGCTTCAAAGTTTGTTGAGGCTGCAAAAGGCACAAACCTATTCTTTGCCGTTTACGAATCGGAAGAAATGGATAAGGCAACAGGTGAGGTGAAGAAGAAACGTTCATACGCAACCATTCCTCTTTACGAAGCCGTCAGACGGGCAAAGGCAGGTTTGCCACTTGCGCCGGATGACACAAACGGTAATAAACCGGCTTTTGTACTTTCGCCAAATGACCTTGTATATCTTCCGACAAAAGAAGATATTGAACGTGGAACAATAGGTATGCCATTGGATAAGGGGAGGATTTATAAAATGATATCGTCTTCGGGCAATCAATGCTTTTTCTTAAAATACGAAGTAGCAAGTGTGATTGTTGACAAATTAGAGTTTTCTCCATTAAACAAAATGGAACGTGCTATTACTGGTGAAATGATAAAAGAAATATGCGTTCCTTTAAAAGTTGACAGAATAGGTAATATCATTGAAATAAATGGAAGGAAGTTATGATAAAACGAACTTTATGCTTTACTAATCCTGCCTATCTTTCATTGAAAGACAGGCAGATGGTAATACGCTTGCCAGAAGTGGAAAAAAGCGATATGCCAGATGCCTTGAAAGTGGGTTCGGTGAGGACTATTCCAATTGAGGATGTTGGTGTTGTGGTGCTTGATAACAAGCAAATAACGTTGACACAAGGACTGCTTGAAGCGTTACTTGAAAATAATTGTTCAGTCATAACATGCGACAGTCGCAGTATGCCTGTAGGTTTGATGCTGCCCTTGTGTGGCAATACCTTGCAGAGTGAACGTTTCCGTGACCAGTTGGACGCGTCACTTCCACTAAAGAAACAATTATGGCAGCAAACGGTAAAGGCGAAGATAGATAACCAGATGGCTGTGCTTGCCCGGTGCGCTGGGGCTGAAACGGGGTGTATGCGTCGTTGGGCGGCTGATGTGCGTAGCGGCGATCCTGATAATCTCGAAGGTCGTGCGGCAGCGTATTACTGGAAGAGCTTGTTTCGTGGTTTATCGTGGCTTGCAGGTTTTACGCGTGACAGGGAAGGGATGCCGCCCAACAATCTTCTTAATTATGGTTATGCCATACTGCGTGCCGTCATAGCCCGTTCGCTCGTGTCGAGCGGACTGCTACCTACGCTAGGCATTCACCATCATAACCGTTATAACGCCTATTGCCTGGCTGATGACATGATGGAGCCTTACCGACCGTATGTTGACGAATTAGTGTATGGGATTGTAGTAGAGTACGGGGCTGACATACCCGACGATATTACAAAAGACCTGAAGATGAGGCTGCTCGGTATACCTGTGGCCGAAGTAAGGATAGGTGGCAAGCGCAGTCCGCTTATGGTGGCTGCAACGCAGACTACGGCATCGTTGTATAAGTGTTTTACGGGGGAAATGCGCCGTATAGCTTATCCTGAGATGTAAAATAAAAGAGCGTGAATATGTCCGACCGTTTTAGCGAATACAGGATTATGTGGATACTTGTTTTCTTTGACCTCCCGACCGAAACAAAGAGGGATAAGCAAGCCTATGCTTTGTTTCGCAAGAACCTGCAACGCGACGGTTTCACTATGTTTCAGTTCTCTATTTACGTACGTCATTGTGCCAGCATGGAGAATGCCCAAGTACATATTAAGCGTGTTAAGTCGTTTCTTCCCCAATATGGGCATGTTGGTGTATTATGTATTACAGACAAACAGTTTGGCTCCATAGAATTATTTTATGGCAAGAAACCGTTAGCACCAAATGCTCCCGGCCAGCAACTTGAACTATTTTGATATTTATAATTATTTAACCAACTGTTTCGGATTGATTTGTTCTTATGTCGATAAAATTGATGCTTTATATTCTTTATTCTTTGTTTATATAAAAACCTGAAATCCGATTGTTTTTATCGGATTTCAGGATTAGACAACCATTTTTTAATTTTTGATCATCTCTGTATCTTGTTGATTATCAGAAGATTATTAGTGTTCTGATGTTTGTCTTGGCACAAAGATACGAATTTTAAAGCAAATCACAACTTACTCTTATTCAGTCGTTGACGAAAATGGGATGTTTGTCTTGGCACAAAGATACGAATTTTAAAGCAAATCACAACTGAGTACGAAATTAAAAAATTTGATTATGGGATGTTTGTCTTGGCACAAAGATACGAATTTTAAAGCAAATCACAACTGTCAGTGACGTTTCCGGATACGCTTCGTCGATGTTTGTCTTGGCACAAAGATACGAATTTTAAAGCAAATCACAACGGAAACAAAAGAAGTAAAAAAGACAGAAGCGATGTTTGTCTTGGCACAAAGATACGAATTTTAAAGCAAATCACAACATTTAATTTGGTTTTAATTGCATCCATAAGATGTTTGTCTTGGCACAAAGATACGAATTTTAAAGCAAATCACAACAGTGCTTTTTGCAACATTTTTTTGTTTACAGATGTTTGTCTTGGCACAAAGATACGAATTTTAAAGCAAATCACAACCAATTATGGCAACAAAAGCAACAAACAACGGATGTTTGTCTTGGCACAAAGATACGAATTTTAAAGCAAATCACAACTGCCGGTCGGGGCATAAGTTGGCAACATTGATGTTTGTCTTGGCACAAAGATACGAATTTTAAAGCAAATCACAACTCGTTAGGTTCTTGGCAATATACTTGCAGGATGTTTGTCTTGGCACAAAGATACGAATTTTAAAGCAAATCACAACTCTTTTCCCGTTATGTCGTAGTTCCTTTCCGATGTTTGTCTTGGCACAAAGATACGAATTTTAAAGCAAATCACAACAGGAAACTAAGCCAAAGAATTTATTATGACGATGTTTGTCTTGGCACAAAGATACGAATTTTAAAGCAAATCACAACCTGTTCCTATTATAGATAGTTATTCAGAGCGATGTTTGTCTTGGCACAAAGATACGAATTTTAAAGCAAATCACAACAACGACTGTAATGACGGACAATATGTGTGAGATGTTTGTCTTGGCACAAAGATACGAATTTTAAAGCAAATCACAACAGTAACTGATATATTGTATTTTATCGGTAAGATGTTTGTCTTGGCACAAAGATACGAATTTTAAAGCAAATCACAACAGATTTTCTAAAAATAAATTAATTATTTCGATGTTTGTCTTGGCACAAAGATACGAATTTTAAAGCAAATCACAACCTTCGGGTTAACGTCTACACCAAATAAGCTGATGTTTGTCTTGGCACAAAGATACGAATTTTAAAGCAAATCACAACGACGGCGTTCGCGGTAGCTGTCGTTGTCACGATGTTTGTCTTGGCACAAAGATACGAATTTTAAAGCAAATCACAACTCTACCCCATCAGGAAATTGATAGAGGTATGATGTTTGTCTTGGCACAAAGATACGAATTTTAAAGCAAATCACAACTGATAATGACAATTTGACACTCATTCTTGGGATGTTTGTCTTGGCACAAAGATACGAATTTTAAAGCAAATCACAACCAACTACTTAATGAACTTTACAGAACTTCAGATGTTTGTCTTGGCACAAAGATACGAATTTTAAAGCAAATCACAACTAGTATTTGTTGAACTTAGAAATACGTGTGGATGTTTGTCTTGGCACAAAGATACGAATTTTAAAGCAAATCACAACGCAAATCTTGCAAAAAGTGGTATTAATTTAGATGTTTGTCTTGGCACAAAGATACGAATTTTAAAGCAAATCACAACAAATTTGCAAAAAATTAAAATTAACACTTTGATGTTTGTCTTGGCACAAAGATACGAATTTTAAAGCAAATCACAACCGCTTGCGACACGTTACATAATTTGGCAAGGATGTTTGTCTTGGCACAAAGATACGAATTTTAAAGCAAATCACAACTGTTCCTCTAACTTTGTTAATCCCCAATCGGATGTTTGTCTTGGCACAAAGATACGAATTTTAAAGCAAATCACAACGTTAGTGGAAACGCAAATGTTTCTCTTCCTGATGTTTGTCTTGGCATAAAGATACGAATTTTAAAGCAAATCACAACATGGAGAAGAATATACCCTTATGGGGTCGGGATGTTTGTCTTGGCATAAAGATACGAATTTTAAAGCAAATCACAACGTACATCAACAACAACATCTACATCTGTATGATGTTTGTCTTGGCATAAAGATACGAATTTTAAAGCAAATCACAACCGGATGGCAATATAGATGGGCTGAGTTGAAGATGTTTGTCTTGGCATAAAGATACGAATTTTAAAGCAAATCACAACAATACCAATGATATAACTCGTCTTGATGATGATGTTTGTCTTGGCATAAAGATACGAATTTTAAAGCAAATCACAACCTAACGCCGTAATGTCAGGCCGCTATACGCGATGTTTGTCTTGGCATAAAGATACGAATTTTAAAGCAAATCACAACCGTTCGACACATATTAGACGGACTGAACGAGATGTTTGTCTTGGCACAAAGATACGAATTTTAAAGCAAATCACAACTAGACAAAACCTTTCACCTCTCAACCTCACGATGTTTGTCTTGGCATAAAGATAAATAAACATCCGTTGGTGGCATTATCTGTGTCCTTCTTGCGGCTGATATTTACAGTTTATTGCTTGTCGTAGGTTTTTTATTACGGTTTTCGTTTGTTTTCGTCAAGTCTGCAAAAGACGTCCTTTTATGATGCGAAATGGTGTTTTTCTGAATGCGAAAAGCCATATCTTACAGACTGAAAGGACGCCATTTGAAACAGTAACTGTCGCCGTGCCACTTAAAATAATTCCGCTCAACGGGTTGATAAAGCTATATTTACTAATGAATAGGCGTTTTTAGAATATAAAGAAATCTAAGACGGATGCAACCAGAACGGTGGCTCTGTGCGCTTCGCCTTCGATTTTATTTTGTATAAATCTATTGTCATGCTTTTGCTTTGTCGCCATATTTGATCCTCAAATCCGCAACCGCCCTCATAAGATGACACAGAGGTCAAAAAGGTAGCG
>ENA-ORSY01002336-ORSY01002336.1-human-gut-metagenome-genome-assembly--contig:-NODE-2336-length-11055-cov-5.120545_pt1 | contig 11055 bp, 10 predicted proteins | sample MGYA00242193_ERZ509160 | MGnify/ENA primary metagenome ERZ509160 (study PRJEB26280, sample SAMEA2338670) | human gut metagenome | biome: human gut; feature: human-associated habitat; material: faeces...
GAGAACTCTCAGCACAGCAGAATATTTCTCTTTTTTCGTGGGAAGAAAACTCTTTTTTCACAGGAATTTTTCTCTCAATTCAGCAGAAGAAAACTCGCAATCTACTTATTATATATAAAGAGATAAACTTATAAAATAATAAATAATAATTATAAGAAAAAAATACAAATGGCACATTTATTTTTTATTGCGAGAAGCCGTTGACATTTTCCGCAATTGCGTGTATGCTTAATGTACTGTATTTGTGGAGGTGTAGGTCTATGTCTGAAAAGCGGAAAAATGAAACCATCATTGAAGGCGAATACTATGACCCGGACCTCCCTGCGCAGGAAAACACGCCGCCACAAAAGCACCGCCGCACCCGCTCTGCAGGCAATGTACCCAAGTACAACCCGGCGTCGGAATCGATCATCACCAAGAGTAATGACCTGATCCAAAAGACAAAATATGCCCTGCCAAAGCTGGAGCAAAAGGTGCTGCTGGCGATGATGGCACAGATCAACCCCAAGGAGACCCCGGATGCGGACCGCGTTTATTCGTTGAGCTTTTCCGACTTCGGGCGGCTGGCCGGGGTCAACATGCACGACAACACCTATCTGGAATACCTGAAGGACACCGTCAAAAGTCTGGAGGACCGCTCCTTCTGGAGCCTGGACCCGGCCAGCGACGGCCACCAGTACAAGGTCCTGTCCTGGCTGCAGCGCGGCTCCACCGTGAATGACCGGGACAAGCAGATCCGCGTGCGCTTCAATCCGGAGATTCTCCCCTATCTTTCCCAGCTGAAAAGCAACTATACCTCCTACAACGTGGAATATCTGCTGACGATGAACAGCACCTACTCCATGCGTTTTTACGAAATTTTGCTTTCCTACGACAACGGAGACACCGATTACGGCTACACGAACGGCCTGGTGTTTCAGCCGGTCACAAAAGAGATACTGGACCGTTTCCCGGATAAGGCGCAGGACATCCGCGGCTTCAAGTACAAGGTGTTTGATATTCAGGAGCTGAAGGAGCAGCTCTCTCCCCCGCCGGAAAAGCGCAAAAAGGACAAGGAAAAGCCGCTGACCGAAAAGTACAGTAACTTCCACGATTTTGAGCGCTACGTCCTGACCAAGGCCAGGGACGAGATCAACCAGATGACTGACCTCTGGTTTGACTATATCCCGGTCCGCATCCGCGGCGGCAGAAAATACGAGCGGCTGTACCTGTTCATCCGCTACAAATCCGCGCAGGAGATGGACGCAGTGCGCCAGCTGCACGCGCAGAAAAGTGCTCGCAATGAGGAAGTCCCGCGCCGCAGAAGGACGCGGAAAACCACCGAGCCGGAACGAAGCGCGGCAGCTGTGTCCGTGGCAGAGCCGCTGGGGGACGAGCTGTTTACTATGACGGTGACGCGGGCTGTTCGCGTGCTGGAAAGCAGGGCGCGCAGCCAGACCCTGCAGGAAAAAATTTCACCGGAGCTGTACAGTGCGGTGTCCTCGGTGCTGGTATACACGGCGCGTCTGCTGACCAACACCAACAGCGAGAAAAGGGCAAAGCAGGCGCAGGAGACCCGCGACGCGCTGAACCGCATCCTGGCCCAGCAGCACGATTTGACCTGCTGGGCGCTGGGCATGGCGCGGATGATGCTGACCAAAAAGGAGCACGGCCAGCTCAAGTCGCCGCAGTACAACGCGACCATTGTATACAACGCGATGGAGGATATTACGATCATCCCGAGCGGCAGGGACGAGCTGCGCAGCGCTGGTGCAACGGATCATTTCAAGGCAGATCTGTCCGTCTTTGACGAATAAATTTGCCACGGAGTTATAAGACCAAAGGGCATAACAAAAAGCGTATGGATACCCGGTCCGCAAAAAGCTGCGGCAGGGGCGTGTCTATATGCTTTTTTCTTTATATAAAAATTTGCCACGGAGTTATAAGACTTTTCTGCCGCAGAAAAGCCCTGCCAAAACTGCAAAAGTGCTGTTGACGATGCTGGCAAATGTGGTATACTATACATAGACGAAAACGACATAAAAAATAATTTGCCACGGTGTTATAACTACATAATGAAATGGGGAACAAGCGAATGGCTGCAACAGTAATAACCATTGCGGTGGAAAAAGGCGGCTGCGGAAAAACAGTAACGACCTCTAACCTTGCCTATCTGATGGGCGACGAGGGCAAAAAGGTGCTTTGCCTGGACACCGACCCGCAAGGCAACCTGACGTTTGCCCTGACAGGCGGCAACGCCATTACCAGCAAGGCCTTTGCCAACCGCAGTCTGTATGATATGATCGACGGCTTCCGCTACAACACACAGACCAGAGATTTTATCGTCGAGTCGGAATATGAAAACGTGGACCTGATCCCGGCCAACGACCAGACGCCGCGCCTGTCCAAGCGGCTGGAGGATCTGTACACGGACGCCCAGCGGGACTATGACCGCGGCGACCCGAAGTATCTGGCCAGCGATACCGACGTGCTGGACTATTTCCTGCGCCAGGTCAAGGACGAGTACGATTATATCCTGATCGACACCCAGCCAAGCCGGGACAGCCTGCTGCTCTCCAACGCAATTGCCGCGGCGGACTATGTGCTGATCCCGCTGAAGTGCGATTCCTTCTCGGAGGACTCGGCGTTCCGCACCTATGTGCTCTGCAATGAGATGCGCAAGAGCAAGACTTCCCGCATCAAGGGTGTCGGCGTGATGCTGACGATGGTGCAGAAAAGTGCAGCCTCGCAGGACATCCGCAGTGACTGCCGTGCCAAGCTCGGCGCAACGCTGTTCAACGCGGAAATCGCCTTTGGCAAGAGTGTGGATAACAGCATCAACCGCTGCGTGCCGGTCTGCTACTCGGCCCGCACGCAGCCTCCGGCCAAAAGCTATGTGGCGGCGTATGAGGAGCTGAAAAAGCGCCTGGCGGAATTGGAGGAAAAGTAAGATGGCTATGAAAAAGAAGCCCGGCAGATCCAAGGTCGAGGTGGGCATTCCGTCCACCGAGGCGGTTTTCAGCGCCGGAAACAACAACGCCTCCGGCAGCTTGATTGCCAACCTGGCCACGCAGAACCGCGCCGAGCTTGCCTATGAGCTGCGGGAAATCGCCTTGCAGGACATCGAGCTGAACCCGGACAATGCGATTTTCCGCCAGTTAGACACCGACGAGGATGTAGAAACACTGGCCAACGACATTGACCGCAACGGCCTGATGCACAATCTGGTCGTATATCCGCGGACGGATGGCAAACAGACGAAGTACGTTCTGCTCTCCGGCGAGCGCCGCTATAAGGCATTGAATTATTTGCAGGCGCGCGGCGACGCAAAGTGGAACACAGTCAAAAACTGCCGTGTTGTCACAACACCGCTGAGCGACAACGAGAAAAAGGTCATGCTGCTGAGCGCCAACTTGCAGGTGCGCGGCGGCTTTGCCAACGAGATGATCCGCCGCAAGGCGGTTGCCGAGCTGGTGTCCTGCCTGCAGGCAGAGCCGTACAACCTGACAGCAGCCGAGGCAAAGAAGGCCATCAAGGAGGCAACGCCCATCAACGGGCGGCAGATCGATAAGGATCTGAGCATTGAAAAAAATCTGAATGAGGGTCTCAAGGATTTGCTGGATCGTGGCTTTGTGCTGCGCAGCGAGGCGGAGAGTTTTTTGCGGATGACGCCCGAGGAACAGAGAATCGCTGCCCAAATGCTGCAGCAGCTCTATGCTATTGCGTACAACGGCCCGGGCAGCGCAGCCATTCAGGACGAGAAAAAAGCGATTCGCGGGCGGTTCGTGGATGCACTGCGGACGGTGGCCGACACCAGCAGTATGCAGGATGCCCACGAGGCGTTGGTCGCTGCGGTGTTCACGGTCCAGAAGGAGATGGCGTGTCTGAAGGAGACCATCCGAAAGGTCAAGACCATCCCGCCGGAGCAGCCCGCCGCGCAGGTCGAGCAGACTGAGGTCATCCGGGAGGTCAGGGAAAAGACCGCCGGCGCCAAGGCACAGAGCAAAATTACGGGCAAGCTGTCCAGCCAGACAAGCCGCCTGGAAACGATGCTGCGCAGGAAAAACCCCGAGAAGCGCCTTGCAGAAAAATATACCCACGAGGAGCGCCGGCAGGCCATGAAGGAGCTGGACGAGATGATCGCCACGGCCACGCGGCTGCGGGAAATCATTGCAAAGGTGGAGCGCAGCGCCGATGAAGCCCAGGAAGTATAGGCTGCGTATCCGCCTGCACCGCAAAATTTACGACCTGCTTGAGATGGAAGCATTGTGGCAGGACAGTAAGATCGGTACGCTGGCCAACCGCATCTTGCAGGAGGAGCTGGCCAAGCTCCGGCAGGTCGGACTGGACCACTGCGTGTGCGGGGATGAGGACGCAGCATCCGCGCGGCGCATCGAGGCAGAGAAGCACCCCGAGAGCTATTACATACTTCCGTCGTTTGACTGCCGCGAAAAGTATATGCCGACCCATGGCCGCGGCCTTGACACGAAGGGACAGGTCACGCTGCTGGTCACAGCGGAGCAGCTGCAGCTGATCGACGCGCTGTTTGACCGGGAAAGCGGCTGTGTTCGCGGGCTTTACTCGGAATCCCAGGGGCAGACGGTCAAAAGCTACCGCTATCAAATCGTGGGGCTGCTGCTGCACAATCCCTTGCTGCAGGAGTTACAGAAGCAATAATGGCTACAGAAAAGGACTCGCAATGGATTTGCGGGTCTTTTTTAATTGAAAGTTTGTGGTAGGGCAGGGGAGAGAAAGAAGTATTGCGAGAAAATTTCTTGAAAAAAATGAGAAAAAGAGAAAAAGTAAGAAAAAGCACCTGCTTTGTTATATAGAGAATGTAGGGGCGAACATTGTTCGCCCGCCACCATGGTGCAGCAAGGCTTTTCCGGGAAGGCCTTGCACATAGCGCGCGGGCACGGGCGAGCAATGCTCGCCCCTACAGAGTTTTATAACGGCAGAATGATTTACAAACAGTAATAGTAAATTAAATGTTTCCAAATTGTACTTTTAATGCCCTGTATTGCGAGAGACTTTCTGCGGAAAAAAGAAAAAATCAGAAAAAATCTCCGCCTTGCAACTGCGTTTTATATCTGCTACAATAGCGGTAAAAATAGGGGAGGTCTGCACATGGAACCGGAAAAGCTGTTGGAGGCGCTGCACACAGCGGAAAAACTCAAGGACACAACGCGGCATTGCTATACATCGAAGGGACGGCATGAGAGCGTGGCCGAGCACAGCTGGCGCATTGCGCTGATGGCGTTCTGGCTGCGGGATGAATTTCCGCAGGCGGACATGGACAAGGTCATCCGCATGTGCCTGATCCACGATCTGGGTGAGTGCTTTACCGGGGACATCCCGGCGTTTGACAAGACCGCCGCCGATGAGGCCGCCGAGGAAGCACTGCTTTCCCGCTGGGTCGATTCACTGCCCGAGCCGGTCTGTACAGAGATGCGGACGCTGTACGCGGAGATGGCCGCCTTGCAGACGACGGAGGCCAAAATCTACAAGGCGCTGGATAAAATGGAGGCCAGCGTCCAGCACAACGAGTCCGCGATTGCGACTTGGGAGCCGCAGGAGTATGCGCTGAACCTGACCTACGGCGTGGAGCAGTCGCAGTTCTCGCCCTATATGCAGGCGCTGCGGGAGGCCATCCGGAAGGAAACGCTGCGCAAGATGGAGCAGGAGGGCGCGACACCGCAGCCGTGAGAACGGTATAAAAAATCCTCCTGGCGGGCAGAATAGAAGGTGATGATTCTGCCGACAGGAGGAAACCAAATGCGAGAAATGTTCTGCTTTCAGTGCCAACAAACGGCGCATAACACCGGCTGCGACGGCAAGGCCGGTGTCTGCGGCAAAAAGGCCGACACCGCCAACTATCAGGATGAGCTGATCGGGGCACTTATCGGGCTGGCGCGGGCGGCGCGGGCTGGGACACCGACACCGCACACCGATGAATTGATTTTGAAGGGCCTGTTCACGACGATCACGAACGTGAACTTCAACAACGAAACTATCCTGCAATGCAAGGCGGAAATCGAAAAGGAAAAGGCTGCCGTCGGCCCCGGGCAGCTTGACGATTACGACCTTGCCGCGCTTTGGGCGGCGGGGGAGGACGTGCGCTCGTTGAAATCGCTGATCCTCTTTGGGCTCAAAGGCATGGCGGCCTATGCGTACCACGCCCGCGCACTGGGGAGAACAGACCCCGCTGTGAACGCCTTTTTCTATGAGGCACTCGAGGCCATCGGCGCAGAGAAAACGCCTGACGAGCTGCTGGCGCTGGTGCTGAAAACCGGAGAAGTCAATCTGGCCTGTATGGCGCTGCTGGACGCAGCCAACACCGGCGCATACGGTGACCCCGTGCCGATCACGGTGCCGCTGACGATTGAGAAGGGCCCCTTCATCGTGGTCAGCGGCCACGACCTGCACGATCTGAAGCTGCTGCTGGACCAGACCGCGGGCAGGGGCATCAACATCTACACCCACAGTGAGATGCTGCCCGCCCACGGCTACCCGGAACTGAAAAAATATCCGCACCTCAAAGGCAACTTCGGCACGGGCTGGCAGAACCAGCAGTCAGAGTTCCACAACATCCCCGCGCCCATCCTGTTCACAACGAACTGTCTGATGCCGGTGCGGCAGAGCTACAGTGACCGTGTGTTCACGACGTCGGTGGTGTCCTACCCGGAGCTGACCCACATCGGGGACGACAAGGATTTCACCCCGGTCATTGAAAAGGCGCTGGAATGCGGCGGCTACCCCGAGGATCACCCGATGACCGGGATGAACGGCGGCAGCACGGTCATGACCGGCTTTGCCCGCAATGCGGTGCTGTCCCACGCAGAGCAGATCGTCCGGCTGGTCCGGGAGGGGAAGATACGCCACTTTTTCCTGATCGGCGGCTGCGACGGTGCAGCACCGACGCGCAGCTACTACACGGACTTTGCACGGATGACGCCGCCCGACACGCTGATTCTGACGCTGGCCTGCGGCAAGTACCGGCTGAACGATATGGATCTGGGCAGCATCGAAGGCATCCCGCGCGTTCTGGATTGCGGGCAGTGCAACGACGCCTACAGCGCCATTCGCATTGCGCTGGCGCTGGCCGAGGCGTTTGGCTGCGGTGTCAACGACCTGCCGCTTACGCTGGTGCTGTCGTGGTATGAGCAGAAGGCTGTCTGCATTTTGCTGACGCTGCTGTATCTGGGGCTGCGCAATATCTACCTTGGCCCCACGCTCCCGGCGTTCGTCTCACCGAATGTACTGGACTTTCTCGTTAAGCAGTACAACCTGACGCCCACGGGCGACCCGAAAACAGACTTGGAAAAGATACTGAACCGACAATAACAACAACCGCCGTGCAGAGAGACGCCTCTCTGCACGGCGGTTGCTTTTTTGCGGCTTTTGGCTTCTTCAGGCAAATGGGCGTTTACACCTTCACCAGCTCATACGCCTGCGTGCCGATGCCAAGGGTCTCGGCGCTGTCGATGGTGTGGGTGCCGTGGCGGCTGTTGACGCGCTCCATAAAGTGGTCGCGGCCCGGGTCATTGCTGTTTATGACCAGATCGATGCAGGCGCGGTCCAGCGCGACGGGGTCAAGGCTCGAGAGGATGCCCACATCGTTCATGCAGGGGTCCTCGGCCACGGCGCAGCAGTCGCAGTCAACGGAAAGGTTCTTCATGACGGCGACATAGGCAATCTTGCCCGCAAAGTGCTTTGCCACGGTGGAGGCGGCGTCTGCCATGGCTTCAAGGAAGGTGTCCTGCTCGGCGCAGTTCTCCCACAGGATGTGCTGGTCGGTGACCTTGCCGCCGGTATGGATGTATGTCTTGCCGGCGCTGGACGCGCAGCCGATGGACAGCTGCTTGAGCGCACCGCCGTAGCCGCCCATCGGGTGACCCTTGAAGTGGATGAGCACGAGCATACTGTCATAATTCTCGATGTTTTTGCCCAGATAGTTGACCTTGAGAACTTTGCCGTTCTCGACGGGCCATTCGACGTCCGGACCCTCGGCGTCCATGATGTCGACATCAAACAGGTCGCTCCAATGATGCTTCTTCATCAGCTCGATGTGCTTGGGCGTCTCGTTGCGCGCGCCGCCGTAGGCTGTGTTGCACTCAACAACGGTGCCGTTGACGGCGTCGATGACGGGCTTCATAAACTCGGGGTGCAGGTAGTTCTGGTTGCCGTCCTCGCCGCTGTGGACCTTGACGGCCACCTTGCCGGGCAGCTCGATGCCCAACTGGCGGTACATCTTCACAACGGCTTCGGGGGTGAGTTCGCTGGTGAAATAGACAGTAGATTTAGCCATAATAGGGGACCTCCGTTTAAAATAGTAGCGTGATAAAAGGCTTCCCCCTCGGGGGAAGCTGTCCGCGGAGCGGACTGATGAGGGCAAAGCATGCGATTGCTGCCTGTTCACGGGTGGCCAACGGAGGGCTGCCCCTCATCCGGCCTCGGTCGGGGCCTCGGCCACCTTCCCCCTCGGGGGAAGGCTATTGAAACCGCAGTGGCGGTTCCGGCTCGCACCCTCACTTTTGCCTTTTTGCTGTCTCTAGCATAGCATGAAAGCCGGGTTTAATGTCAAGTGGTTTTGCAAAAAATGAAGCAAAAGCCTTGCAAAACACGACAAACTGTGCTACTGTAAATTTGTACAAAAGGGGAGCTTGCGTAAAGCGGGCTGAGAGTGGGCTGTATCGCCCTGACCCAAAAGGCAGCGCCGCCGCGGTGCTGCCTGAACCTGATTTGGATAATGCCAACGTAGGGAGATACCGTAGCACTGCGCTTCTTGTGAGCTTTTGTGCGGATATGTCTTTGCAGGCGTATCCGCATTTTTACTTATAAGGAGCGTTTTGTATGCTGGGTACCTGTCTTGAAAATGTGCGCAACACTGTGCCGCTGGTGCACAATATCACGAACTATGTCACGGTCAACGACGTGGCCAACATTCTGCTGGCCTGCGGCGGCAGCCCGATCATGTCCGATGAGCCGGAGGACGTCGAGGACATCACGTCGATCTGCGGCGGCCTGAACATCAACATCGGCACGCTGAACCAGCGCAGCATCGAGGGCATGTTCCGCGCGGGCGCAAAGGCGAATGCCCTCGGCCATGTCGTGCTGCTCGACCCCGTCGGCGCGGGCGCGTCGGCCCTGCGCACGAACACCGCCGTCGAGCTGATGGAGAAGATCAAATTCACCGTCATCCGCGGCAATATCTCCGAGATCAAGACGCTGGCGCTGGGCAGCGGCACGACGAAGGGCGTTGACGCTGACGTTGCGGACGCCGTGACCGACGCAAATCTGGACAGTGCCGTCAAATTTGTCAAGGACTTTGCGGCCAAAAGCGGCGCTATCGTCGCCGTCACCGGTGCCATCGACCTTGTCAGCGACGGCACGGCCTGCTATGTCATCCGCAACGGACGCCCCGAGATGGGCAAGATCACCGGCACGGGCTGCCAGCTCTCCGGCATGATGACGGCCTTCGTCGTTGCGAACCCCGACAATAAGCTCGAGGCTGCCGCCGCGGCGGTCTGCGCCATGGGTCTGGCGGGCACTTGGCTGGCTGGAGCCGTATGGCCGAGGGCGACGGCAACTCCACCTACCGCAACCGCATCATTGATGCCATCTACAATATGGACGGTGCAACGCTGAATGGGGGCGCCAAGTATGAACTGCGATAAAAATGATCTGCTGCTCTATGCCGTCACGGACCGCCACTGGCTGGACGGGCGCAGGCTTATCGACGTTGTGCGCGAAAGCCTTGACGGCGGTGTGACGATGGTCCAGCTGCGCGAAAAGACGCTGGAGGAGGGGAAGTTCCTCGAGGAAGCGAAGGAGCTGCAAACGCTCTGCCGCGAGCGCGGTGTGCCGTTTCTTGTGAATGACAACGTCGAGATCGCCCGCGAGATGAACGCAGACGGCGTGCATGTCGGCCAGAGCGATATGGAGGCGCAGGACGTCCGCGCGATTTTGGGCCCGGACAAGATTCTGGGCGTCTCCGCACAGACCGTGGAGCAGGCCGTTCTGGCCGAAAAGCACGGCGCGGATTACCTCGGCGTCGGCGCGGTGTTCCCGACCGGCTCGAAGGACGACGCCGACGATGTGAGCTATGAGACGCTCAAGGCCATCTGCGGGGCTGTGTCCATCCCTGTTGTCGCCATCGGCGGCATCACGCAGGAAAATGTCGCGAAGCTCGCGGGCAGCGGCATCTGCGGCGTCGCGGTCATCAGTGCGATTTACGCGGCAAAGAACATCCAACAGGCATCCGCCGACCTGAAGGCCGCCACGGAGAAAATGCTGCATGACTAAGGCTGCTGTTTTTGATCTGGACGGCGTGCTGCTCGACTCCATGGGCATCTGGAACGACCTTGGCGCACGGTATCTGCGCAGCCTGGGCGTCACGCCGGAGGAAGGACTCAACGAGATTTTATTCTCGATGAGCATGGAGCAGGGTGCGGAGTATCTGCACACGCACTATGCACTGCCGCAGTCTGCCGCCGAGGTAGGCGCGGGCATTGCGGACATGCTGCGGGACTTCTATTTTTATGAGGTCCCCGCCAAGGACGGCGCGGCGGCGCTGCTGGCCGCCCTGACCGCCCGCGGCGTGAAGCTGGCGGCGGCCACGTCCAGCCCGCGGGAGCACGTCACGCGGGCGCTGGAACGGCTGGGGCTGCTCGTGTATTTCACCCGGCTTTTCACTACGGCAGAGGTCGGCGTCAGCAAGCATGAGCCGACAATTTACCTGCTGGCCGCCGAGGCCCTGCACGCCGCGCCGGCGGAAACGCTCGTCTTTGAGGACAGTCTCTACGCCCTGAAAACCGCGAAGGCCGCGGGCTTTTACACAATCGGCGTCTACGATGCCGACGGCGAGACCGACCAGGCCGGGCTGCAAAAGGCAGCGGATCTGTATGTGAGAGATTTGCACGAAGCGAAAGCAGCACTCCTGTAGGGGGCGGCGTCCCACTGCCGCCGCACGGCACTGAGCGGTCAAGACCGCTCCCTACAAAGCCCCTTGAAAAATTGCATCGTAGGGAGGGGTCTTGACCCCTCCGCAGGTCGTCGAGGACGCCGACCCCTGCT
>ENA-ORSY01002337-ORSY01002337.1-human-gut-metagenome-genome-assembly--contig:-NODE-2337-length-11053-cov-2.912075_pt1 | contig 11053 bp, 6 predicted proteins | sample MGYA00242193_ERZ509160 | MGnify/ENA primary metagenome ERZ509160 (study PRJEB26280, sample SAMEA2338670) | human gut metagenome | biome: human gut; feature: human-associated habitat; material: faeces...
CTTCCTGCATGTGTGGGCGTCCTCAAGAGCCTGATTACCAACCAGGAGGACCTCGGTCAGGCACTGAACGCCGGTCTTGCAACCGCAGTCGGCGCAGAAATCCTCGAAGGTCTCAAGTTTGTCGAGCCGAAGGACGCCTATGAAACCGCAAGAGTGCCCGGCATCGGCTTTGTGCCCGATCCCATCATCCGTTCGCTCGGCGTGCCGCTGGTCACGGGCGATATTCCCGGCGTTGCCGTCGTGCTCGGCAAGGCGGAAAACGGCGAAGACGCAGCAAAGGTCGTCAAGGACTACCAGTCCAAGGGCATCATGACCTTCCTGATCGGCGATGTGATCGAGCAGTGCGCCGACGCAGGCGTCAAGATGGGTCTGGAGCTGCGCGTCATCCCGCTGGGTCATGACGTTACGGCAGTCATCCACGTCGTCACCGTTGCCATCCGTGCGGCGCTGATCTTCGGCAACGTGCAGCCGGGCGATCTTGCAGGGCTGCTTGCCTACACCAAAGAGCGTGTTCCCGCCTTCGTCAACACCTTCGGCGCGATCGACAATGTCGTCGTCTCCGCGGGCGCAGGCGCCATTGCGCTGGGCTTCCCGGTCGTGGTCGACATTGACCTCGGCGAAAATCAGGTTCCGGGCGCGCTGGAAAGCTGTCTGGATCACAACGAGACCGTCAAGAAGTCTCTCGAGCTGCGCGGAATCAAGATCAAGTCCAAGGAGCTCCCGATTCCGGTCGCGTTTGCTGCCGCATTTGAAGGCGAAATTATCCGCAAGTCCGACATGAAGGTCGAGTTCTGGTCCGCCAAGAACACGACCTGCGAGCTTGTCCTTGCCAAGCCGATGGATGAGGTCGAGGACCACAAGATTGTCATCGACGGCCCGGATATCGACTCGGGCGAGCTCGAGTACGCGCTGGCAACCTGCGTCTACGTCGCAGGCAAGAAGATGCAGCCCGACTTTGAGTCTGTCATCGAGCGTAAAATCCACGCCTGGTTCAACTACATGGAAGGCGTTATGCACACCGGTCAGCGCAACCAGTTCCGCATCCGTATCTCCAAGGACGCCTATGACAAGGGACTTCGTCTGACGCACTTTGCCGAGGTTCTGTACCATATGATCACGGACGAATTCGAAGCTGTCGTCGACAAGTGCGAGGTCCATCTGATCACCGACCCCGTGAAGGCAACCGCATTCCTCAATGACGTTGCGATGCCGCGCTACAACATGCGCGACGACCGTCTTGCCTCCATGACCGACGAGTCTGTCGACCGCTTCTTCACCTGCATCCTCTGCCAGTCGTTCGCGCCGGCGCACTGCTGCGTCGTCACGCCTGAACGTCTGGGTCTTTGCGGCGCCGTTTCCTGGCTGGACGCGAAGGCAACGTATGAGCTCAACCCGAACGGTCCGTCCCAGCCCATCATGAAGGAAGGCTGCCTCGACGAGCGCACGGGTCGCTACACAACCGTCAACGACGCCATCAAGGACGCGACGCACGGCGCGGTCGAAGAGGTCACGCTCTACTCCATCATGGAAGACCCGATGACCTCCTGCGGCTGCTTCGAGTGCATCTCCGGCATTGAGCCGATGTCCAACGGCTTCATCGTCGTCAACCGCGAATATGCGGGCATGACGCCTGCCGGCATGACCTTCGGCGAGCTTGCCTCCTGCACCGGCGGCGGCGTGCAGACCCCGGGTTACATGGGTCATGGTCGTCACTTCATTTCGTCCAAGAAGTTCATCCACGCCGAGGGCGGTATCGAGCGTATCGTCTGGATGCCGAAGGAGCTCAAGGACGATGTGGGCGAAAAGCTCAACAAGACTGCCAAGGAGCTCTATGGCATCGACAACTTCACCGACATGATCGCCGACGAGACGATCTGCACCGACTGCGACGCCCTGATGAGCTTCCTGCAGGAAAAGAATCATCCGGTACTTGCAATGGAGCCGCTGATGTAATATAATGAGGATGTCCGCGTAACAGCGCCGGTTTTCCCGCCGGAGTCTGGCGGGCATCCAGCCTGCAGAGCAGTCCCACATTCTGCCGGGTACTTTTAATAACTGGGGGGAGGGTTCTTGCCCTCCCCTTTTTTGCGAAGTGTTTTTGTGACGCGGACATTCTGTTTGAAATGTCCACATTTCAAAGCTGTACGTGTGCAAACTCGTGCTTGCAGACGTATGGATTTGAAATAGAACCTACACCGAAAGGAGATTCCATCCGATGTATCAGATTACCTTCCAGTTTGAAAACGGCGGCAAGCCCGTCATCGTCGACGCAACGCCCAACACGACCATTCTGGACGCCGCGAAGGCTGCAAACGTCGCCATCGACGCACCCTGCAACGGCAACGGCTCTTGCGGCAAGTGCCGGGTCAAAATTCTCGAGGGCACCGTTGAAAGCACGCCCACACATCACATCTCGGAAGAAGATTACGCCGCAGGCTGGCGCTTGAGCTGCGCAAGCAAGCCCGCGTCCGACGTGGTCGTGCAGGTGCCGGACATCGCCTCGGCATACCAGAGCCGCATGAAGACGGCAGACCTGTCCACCGGCGAGGAGGTCGCGACGTTCAATAAGCTGCAGGAAGACATCCGCGCGGCAGGCGTCGAGATCAGCTGCGACTTTGTCTCAGCGGTTCTGGAGCTCTCCGAGCCGACGCTGGACGATACCATGCCCGACACCGAGCGTCTGGAGCTTGCCGCACAGGCTGCATTTGACGGCTGTACAGAGGTCAAGCTCACCTACCACACCGTCAAGAAGCTTGCCAAAACGCTGCGCGAGGCAAACTTCAAGGTCCAGATTGCCGGTACGCTCGACATGGGCGTTCTGACCGTCATGGACGTGACCGGAAAGCTGGACGCGCCCATGATCGGCTGCGCCATCGACATCGGCACCACGACAGTTACGGGCGTTCTTTTAAATCTTGAGACCGGCGAGCTCGTCGCAAAAGCATCCTCCGGCAACGGACAGATCCGCTACGGCGCAGACGTCATCAACCGCATCATCGAGCAGTCCAAGCCCGGCGGCGTCAAGCGCCTGCAGGACGCGATTTTGAAAGAAACGCTTGTTCCCTTAACGGCCGTCATGTGCAAATCCGCCGGCATTACGGCAGACCGGATTTTCCGTGCCAGCGTCGCGTCCAACACGACGATGAACCACCTGCTTCTCGGCGTGGATGCCAACCCCGTGCGCATGGAGCCGTATATCCCGACCTTCTTCCAATGGCGCGGCATGGTCGCCAAGGACCTCGGCTTTGTGGCAAACCCCGACGCCGAAATTCTCATCGCGCCCAACATCGGCTCGTATGTCGGCGGCGATATCACCGCAGGCACGTTCGCGAGCCTGATCTGGAACAAGGATGAATTTTCGCTGTTCATCGACCTCGGCACCAACGGCGAGCTGGTCTTCGGCAACCGCGACTTCATGATGTCGTGCGCGTGCTCCGCCGGTCCGGCATTTGAGGGCGGCGATATCTCCTGCGGCATGCGCGCAACCGACGGTGCAGTCGAGGCAGTCGAAATTGACCGCGATTCCATGGAGCCGAAGCTCACCATCGTCGGAGACGCCGGGCAGAAGCCGGTCGGCATCTGCGGCTCTGGCATCATCGATGTGATTGCCGAGCTCTACCGCACCTCCATCATCTCCTCGAAGGGCAAATTCGTCCGCGAGGGCGGCAGAGTCGCCCACGACGAGCACGGCATGGGAAGATATATTCTCGCAAGACCCGACGAGAGCGAAACCGGACGCGAAATTTCGATCACCGAGGTCGACATCGACTCGTTCATCCGCGCCAAGGGCGCGATCTTCTCCGCCATCAACATCATGCTCTCTTCTCTGGATATGGACGTGACGGTTCTCGAGCATGTCTACGTTGCCGGCGGCATCGGCTCTGGCATCAACATGGAAAACGCCGTGCGCATCGGCATGCTGCCCGATATCGACCGGAGTCTGTTTACCTACCTCGGCAACACCTCGCTTGCCGGCGCCTACGCAATGGTGCGCTCGGAACGCGCAAACGAAAAGGTGCATGAGATTGCATCCAACATGACATATATGGAGCTTTCGACGAATCCGCGGTACATGGACGAATTTGTGGCGGCGTGCTTCCTGCCCCATACCAACCGTGAGCTGTTCCCGTCGAGCGTACAGGAGTGATACGATGGCAGAGCTGAACAAAAACGACATTCAGAACAACAAAGAAGAGGTCCCGTTCGCCCACTATGAGGCGCTGTTCCGCGCGCTCGATCCCGACGAGGCGGCGCTGCGCTGCGGTGTGCCGTTTGAAAACGGCGCGTTTACCGTGACGCTTCTGGGAGAAGCCTACGTCATCACCTGGCCCGAATACACCATCTCGGCGGACAACCCGAAGGCGTTCGGACTCAAGAACATCCCCACGCAGACCTTCCTGCTCCGGTATCTGCTCGAGGGCAAAAAGGCAGGTCCCTGGCTGAGCTTCAAGACCTTCCGCGAAATGCCGTGGGGCGAGCTGTACATCAGCCCCTACACCGGACGGGTCCTGACCCGCGCCGCGTTCACCTTCGGCACCCGTGTCGGAAAATTTGCCGAAGCCTGCGAAAAGATGGGCGGCGCGCGCGTTGAGCACGGCGACGCAGGATATGAATTTGAGCTGCTGCCCGGCTACCGGATGCAGATCATGGTCTACGCCGGAGACGATGAATTCCCGCCCAGCAGCCAGGTGCTGTATTCCGACAACTTTGAAACCGGCTTCTCTGCGGAAGACCGCGTGGTGGCTGGCGATATTCTGATTTCCAGCATCAAAAATAACTTCTGAGAGGAAACATCATGAGCTTTGTGTACAAGGGTTTGAAGGCAAATTTTGAAAAGCTGACGGTCACGGAGCATGAGCTGGACCGCCAGATGGACCGGCTCCGCCAGCAGACGCCGCGCGTGATTCCCGTCACCGAGCGCGCTGCCAAAATGGGAGACGACGTGGTTCTGGACTACGCCGGCTTTGTCGACGGCAAGCAGTTTGACGGCGGCACGGCAAAAGAGCAGGTTCTCACGCTCGGCAGCGGCATGTTCATCCCCGGCTTTGAGACGCAGCTCGTGGGCGCGGAAAAAGGTGCGGACGTGCTCGTCACCGTGACGTTCCCGGAGGACTACCGCGCGACCGAGCTTGCCGGAAAGCCCGCCGAGTTCCGCTGCCACATCGTCGAGGTCCGCGAAAAATCCGCCTATGAGCTGGATGACGTGTTTGCCAAAGAGGTCGGCGGCTGCCAGACGCTCGAAGAAATGAAGCAGAAGCTCCGTCAGAGCCTGCAGGACTATTACGACGAGCGCGCCGAGATGGAGGTGCAGGACACCCTCATGCGTCAGGCGGCTGCAACGCTCGACTACACGCCAAGCGCGCAGGAGCTGAAAGAAGGTATCGACGCGCAGGTCGAGCTTTTAAAGGCGCAGCTGGGGCGCAAGGGCTTGACGCTGGAGGCATATCTCCAGTTCACCGGCAAAACCGAGCAGCAGATCCGCGACGACGCAAAGCCCGAGGCGGAAAACAGCCTGCGCATTCAGAAATCTGCCGAGCGCATTGCTCTTCTCGAAGGTCTTACTGCGACGGACGAGGACTATGCCAACGAGCTTGCTGCCATCTGCCGGCAGAACGGGCTGACCATGGAGCAGCTGAAGCCTCATATGAACGCGCAGTTCGAAGCCAGCGTCCGCGACAACATCCGCATGAAGAAGGCAATCGCCTTTGTGCGGGCAAATGCGGACGTGACCGTGGTTGACGCGCCCGCGTCGAAGGACTGATTCTGCCGGGGCTGATCCGATTGCATATGCCGAGTTCTCCCAGAATAAGGATATTCCATACGTGAAATATCGCTCGGCATTTCGGACAAAATTTCTGCGCGAACGGAAAATTTATTTGTATAAACGCGCCTGAGAGCCATATCAGCACTCAGGTGCTTTATATCATATGCGACATATCGCACAAAGAAACGGCGGTGTTTCCGTGCAAAGCTACAAAACGTTTTTTAGGTATTGACTTCCAAAAAGGTTAGTGATATTCTAAGAACGAACCGATAAAAAAGTATCGATTCCGCATGGCGCTGAGAGCTGCGGATGAAGGGATGCACAGCGCCAAAGCTATTCTTTCCCGGGGGCGGAGTGAAAGCCCCGGAAGAACAAGGAGGAAATATCCATGGCAATCGAATTTAAAGATGGCAAGTACGTTGACCCGCAGACCGGCCGCGTTACGCTCGACCCGACGGTATACAAGGACTGGCAGATCGCTGAAGAAGCGGAGAAGGCGCTGCCTTCTGTGGATTACTTCCGCGAGAAGCTCGGTCTGCTGCCGGAAGAAATCATTCCCTACGGCAAGACCCCGAAGATTGACTTTATCAAGGTCATGAACCGCCTGAAGGATAAGCCCGACGGCAAGTTCATTGAAGTCACCGCAATCACCCCGACCCCGTTCGGCGAGGGCAAGTCCACCGTCTCTCTGGGTCTGATCGAAGGTCTCGGCAAGCTGGGTCTGAACGTTGGCGGCGCTCTGCGTCAGCCCTCCGGCGGTCCGACGATGAACGTCAAGGGCACTGCTGCCGGCGGCGGCAACGCGCTTCTGATGCCGATGACCGAGTTCTCCCTGGGTTTGACCGGCGATATCAACGATATCATGAACGCGCACAACCTGGCGATGGTCGCTCTGAACGCGCGTATGCAGCACGAGCGCAACAACAACGACGAGTGGCTGGCCAGCAAGGGTCTGAAGCGTCTGGATATCGACCCCAAGCGTGTGGAGATGGGCTGGGTCCTGGACTTCTGCGCACAGGGTCTTCGCAATATCATCATGGGCATCGGCGGCCGTCTGGACGGCTACCTGATGGAGTCCAAGTTCGGCATTGCCGTTGGCTCCGAGCTGATGGCGATCCTCGCTGTCGCCCGCGATCTGAAGGATCTGCGTGAGCGTATCGGCAAGATCGTTGTTGCCTACTCCAAGAGTGGCGAGCCCGTCACCTGCGAGGACCTCGAAGTTGCCGGCGCCATGACCGCATGGATGCGCAACACCATCAACCCCACCATGTGCTACACGGTCGAGCATCAGCCCGTTCTGGTCCATGCCGGTCCGTTTGCCAACATCGCCATCGGTCAGTCCTCCGTTATTGCGGACCGTCTGGCTCTGAAGCTGTTCGATTACCATGTCACCGAGTCCGGCTTCGCTGCCGACATCGGCTTTGAGAAGTTCTGGAACGTCAAGACCCGTCTTTCCGGTCTGACCCCGAACGTCTCCGTTCTGGTTGCAACCGTCCGCGCGCTCAAGATGCACGGCGGCGGCCCGAAGGTCACCCCGGGCGCTCCCCTTGCCAAGGAATACACCGAGGAGAACCTCGAGCTCCTGGAAAAGGGCACCTGCAACCTGTTCCATCATGTCAACACCATCAAGAAGTCCGGCATCAACCCGGTCGTCTGCATCAACCGCTTCTACACCGACACCGACGCGGAAATCGCGCTTCTCAAGAAGCTCTGCGCCGAGCATGGCGTCCGCTGCGCCGAGTCCAACCACTGGCGCTTCGGCGGTGAAGGCGCGATCGAGCTGGCAAAGACCGTTGTCGAGGCTTGCGAAGATCCCGTCAACATCAAGTTCCTGTACGACCTCGAAATGCCGCTGCGTCAGCGCGTCGAGCTGATCGCGAAAGAAGTCTATGGTGCAGACGGCGTCGAATGGGCACCTCTGGCTGTCCAGAAGGCAGAGCGCTTCGAGTCCGACCCGAAGTACAAGGATTACTGCACGATGATGGTCAAGACCCACCTGTCCCTGTCCGACGACCCCACCAAGAAGGGCGAACCCAAAGGCTGGAAGCTCAAGGTCCGCGACATTCTGGAATACGGCGGCGCGAAGTTCCTCTGCCCGATGGCTGGCACCATTTCCATGATGCCCGGCACGGCTGCCAACCCCGCCTATCGCCGCGTCGACGTCGACACCGAGACCGGCAAGGTTTCCGGTCTGTTCTAAAATCGAACAAAAGCAGGCTTTTGTTCGAAGAATTTGCAGTCTGCGGCAGCGCACTTGCTGCGCTCGCACGTTTGCAGCCTGAGCAGGATTTTTTGCAAGGGTAAAGCCCTCACAAAAAAACAATTTCAAATTGATTTTATGCTGACGCATAAAACTCTGCGAGGCTGTAAAGTAGTATACGCAAACCCAACCGGGAGGCGGCGGATATCCGCCGCCTCTCTTTACGAATAAGGAGAAACATCCATGGATATGACGACAAAATCCTGCCGTGAGTTTGTCACGGTTCTGGCTTCCAACGAGCCTGCCCCCGGCGGCGGCGGTGCGTCCGCGCTGGTGGCTGCGCTTGGAACGGCGCTCGGCAATATGGTGGGCTCGCTCACCGTCGGCAAGAAAAAATACGCAGACGTCGAAGAAGAGATCAAAGCCCTCATGAAAGAGTGTGACGATCTTCAGACGCAGCTTTTGGATCAGGTCCCCGCAGACGCGGAGGGCTTTGTGCCGCTTGCGAAGGCATACGGCATCCCGAAGGACGATCCCACGAGAGCGGAGACGCTGGAAAAGGCGACCATCATTGCCTGCCAGGTTCCGATGCACATCATGGAGCTGTGCTGCAAGTCGCTCGACGCCATCAAGGTCTTTGCCGACAAGGGCTCCCGTCTCGCCGTTTCCGACGCAGGCTGCGGCGCTGTGATCGTAAAGTCCGCATTGCAGGCGGCTTCTCTCAACGTGTTCATCAACACCAAGACGCTCGCCAACCGCGCAGTCGCCGAGGAAATGAACGCCAAGTGCTTAGGGATGCTCGATACCTATGGCAAGCTCGCCGATGAAATCTTTGAAACCGTCAAAGCCGGATTCTTTAAATAACGAAGGAGATATGACGCATGGCTAAATTACTGCTGGGCAAAGAAGTTACCGCTGCGATGAACGAGAAGCTGCAGGCGCGTGTCGCGGCTCTGAAGGAAAAGGGCGTTACCCCGAAGCTGGCAATCGTCCGCTGCGGCGAAAACCCCTCCGACCTGTCCTATGAAAAGGGCGCAACCGCGAGAGCCGAGCTGATCGGCGTCGAGGTGCAGAAGTTCGTCCTGCCCGAGGACGTGACCAAGGAAGCGCTGATTGCCCAGATCGAAGCGATCAATGCCGACGATTCCATCCACGGCTGCCTGATGTTCCGCCCGCTTCCCAAGCACCTCAAGGCGGATCAGGATGAGATCTGCAACCGTCTGGCTGCCGCCAAGGACGTCGACTGCATGACCGACCTCTCCAACGCCGGCGTCTTCACCGGCAAGAAGCTGGGCTTTGCACCCTGCACGCCGCAGGCCTGCATGGAAATCCTGGATTACTACGGCATCGACTGCAAGGGCAAGAACGCCGTCGTTATCGGTCGTTCTCTCGTCGTCGGCAAACCCGCAGCCATGATGCTCATGGCAAAGAACGCAACCGTCACCGTGTGCCACACCAAGACCGTGGACGTCGCCGGTATCGCGCGTAAGGCAGACATTCTGGTCTCTGCCGCAGGCGTTCTGAACAGCCTGACGAAGGACTACGTCTCTGAAAACCAGGTCGTCATCGACGTTTCCATCAACTGGGACCCCGAGAAGGTCAACGCCAAGGGCGGCAAGGGCGCCATCGCGGGCGACGCGGTCTTTTCCGAGGTTGAGCCGATTGTCGGCGCGATCACTCCGGTTCCCGGCGGTGTCGGCTCCGTCACAACGTCGGTTCTGATCGGTCATGTCGTCGAGGCAGCCGAACGTACGCTGTAAGTTCTGATTCATCCAATCTGCCGCCGGACCACTTTTCCGGCGGCAGTGTTTTGAAAAGGGCATGTTCTAAGAGGGGGAACTGTTTTGATGAAAGAAAAATTCAGGCAGCCGGAACAGGCGATCCGGCTTTTTTTCTGGCTGTTTGCTGCGGCCTGTCTGCTTGCGGCAATTGCCATGCCCGACCGGGGGCAGATGGTCGAAGGAATGCTGCGGCTGTGTACGCTGCCGTATCAGTCGGCCAACAGCTATTTTGACGCGGCAAACGGCGGCTTTGCCGGTACATTTTTGAATGCGGCAATCGTCTGCGCTGTCTGCGCGGCGATCTACTCGCTTCCCGGCAGCAAGCCGGACGGCGTTTCGGTGCTTGCCTATTTCCTGACGGCGGGCTTCTGCTTCTGGGGCATTACGGTGCTGAATATCTGGTTCTGCTTTGCAGGTGTGCTGATCGGCTGCCTTATCCGTAAGGTAAAGTTCTACACGCAGGGCAATGTCTTTCTGTTTTCCACCGGCATTGCGCCCCTGATGACAGATCTTCTCATCCGGTATCCGGGCGCAGAGTCGCGCGGCGTAACACTGTTTGGCGCGGTCTTGACGCTTCTGGTCTGCACTGTGATCGGACTCATTCTGCCGGCGGGGCTTGCACACAGCCCGAAGGTGCACAAGGGCTACGACCTTTACTCGGCCGCGGTTCCGGTCGGCCTTACAGCGTTTTTCCTGCGGGCTGTACTTTACCGCGTGCTGGGCGGAACGCTGCCGGATGGTGTGGGCGTTGGCGCAGGCGACGGGAACTGGGCCGTCTGCAACATATTCTGCATCGCGGTGTTTGTGCTGGCGCTGGTTTTGGGTCTGGGCCTTGGCGGCAGCTTCCGGCAGTACGGAGAGCTGCTGAAGGATTCCGGCTTCGGCGCGGATTACGGCGCAAAATACGGCACCGGGACGGCCATTTTGAATTTTGCAATCTATGGTCTGTTCATCGTGCTCTACTATAACCTCATCGGCGCAAAGTGGAATGCGGCGACGCTCGGCTGCGTATTCTGCATGGTCTGCTGCTGCTTCAAGGGAAGCCATCCGGCAAACGTCTGGCCAATCATGGTCGGCTATGTCGCGGCGTCGTTTTTGACGAAGGCGCTCTGCGGGGCGCTCGGGACGGACTTTACGACCGCCATCAACGCGCAGGCGATCGTCATCGGTCTGTGCTTTGCAAACGGCCTGAGCCCGGTCGCGGGAAATTACGGCTGGCTTGCCGGGATCGTGTTTGCCATGCTCCACTACGGCCTTGTCACAAGCGTACCGTTCACCCACGGCGGGTTCCTGCTGTATAACGGCGGG
>ENA-ORSY01002338-ORSY01002338.1-human-gut-metagenome-genome-assembly--contig:-NODE-2338-length-11044-cov-1.970061_pt1 | contig 11044 bp, 9 predicted proteins | sample MGYA00242193_ERZ509160 | MGnify/ENA primary metagenome ERZ509160 (study PRJEB26280, sample SAMEA2338670) | human gut metagenome | biome: human gut; feature: human-associated habitat; material: faeces...
GATAGCCGTTGCGCTGGTCAAAGCGGTATGCGATGTCCGGTGCCTGCTGGTGGAACCAGTCCGCCAGCTCTGTGGGGTCGTACGCCCCATCCGACCGGTAGAGCGGGAACCGCTCGGATAGGACAAGTCAGACCGTTTCCTGTGCCCCGGCGACTTGGGCGAGCAGGAGCCAGGCATCACAAAAGTAGCCCATCCTGGTATCCTGCGACCAGCTTTGGGGATATTCTCAAGCGTCTTTTCCAGCGTCCGGAGCTTGCGGGGCAGGCCGAACAGAGCATAATAGGGCAGCAGGTCCTCCTCCGTTCCACATTCATTCCTCTTCATTGGAGCGCTCGAACGCCTCCCGGCTAGCCCGGATTCTGACCGGGCCGTGGGGTATGGCATCATAAGCTTTTGGTTTTAGTAATTCCCAGCCTTCGTGGTATTTAAGTTGAATGATATTTATTAAGACCAATCTGCCGATGAAGCCTGGTCAACCATTCCAGCAGGAAGGGAATGCTTTTTCCGTTGGCACCAATTCCCGGCTTGGAAAGTGCGGCAACGATCCGCTGGATATGTACCATCTCCTGCGGAGAAAAATTCGCAAAGTTCGGTGGCGACGGAACATCAATAGAAAGAAAATCAAATTGTGAAATGGTAGTTAAAAAGGTATATGTGCTGTAGGAAAATAGGCAAGAAAGAAGTGTGAGCGGAACGGACTGCGAGGGTTTAATACTGTAAAAGTGGTGAACAAACAAAAGGCAGCAACTCCCGGCCTCCAGGGAATAGGCATCCCCATTGACTATGAGGCACCCGCCTCCATGGTCTACCAAAATAAACTGACAGCCTTCCTGATAATGATAGCCAGTGGCATTGTATACAACCTGGCGGCGCATTTGAACATTGCCGGGAAGCATGTCCTGATGCAGCCAATTCCGGCTCAAGCCACTGTGATTGTATATATTCCCGCCTTCCAGAATCATGCGTAATCCCTCTTCTTTCTCTCCCGATATTGCGCAGGAGTCTCACCACACTCCAACTTAAATAAGCGAATGAATGTATGCACAGAGTTGAATCCGGATTCCATAGCAACATCACATATCGGCAAGTCGCTGGAAGCTAGTAGCCCCGTTGCAAACTGCAGACGAATACGGTTGACATATTTATGGAATGTAATATCCGGGCCATATTTTTCGCTCAATAGGCGGTTGATGATACTCTTGGTCAGGAATAATTTCTGCGCACAGGCATCACATGTGACCGAAGATCGAAAATTCTCCATCACATAGACTTGGATCTCTGAGAGCTGGTCATTGATCAGCCCCTGGGCCTGGGTTCTATTCAGCAGCATTTTTTCACGGTACTGCTGCGGAGTTGCTCCCCGCAACCTCAAAAAGTCCCGATATAGTGCACTTTCACTCTTGAACCCTGCAAATTTTGCCATCATGGTTCCAGTAACATTGCTGCGCAGCAGGCAAGCGCATGCATTGCATACCTGTGCATGACGTAGCACAGCGTTAAATCCCTCCAGACAAACCCGGCGCAATTCTCGGTTCAGCTGGAGTGTGGAAATGTGAAAAGACTCTGCCACAGAGGCAGGCGTCAGTGCCTTCAGGCTGTGCTGCCCTATATAAAGGAAAATCTGACCACACAGGGGCATTGGGAAAAGCGGAGCCACGGAGACAGCAGTTCCATACAGAAGCCGCAGCTGATCTGAGATGCATAGCCGGATCAGCCGACTGTCCTCGTCTGCGCACTGGGCTTCCTCTCGATAGAGGCTTAAAAGTTGCTCGACTAGCTCACGATCCACCTGACAGGCAGGCAGAACCACTGTAGATTCCCCAAAAGCCAAATCATCTTCGGCAAAGCTTGTGACAAAGTAGGCCATCTCCGGGTAGGGATAGATGAGCACTTCCATGCACAGAGGCTCCTCTGAAGACGCTTCAAACCGGAACACATGAAATTGGTGCATACTGCAAAAACAGCCTTGGCTTAATGGGTATAAGGTCTGGTTCACTCGTAGAAAGCCTGAACCAGAGCGAACGTAGAACATCACACACTCGTCTTCCCAAAAGAACGGTGTTATTTCTGAGACGGTATAGGTCTGAACCACACCGTACCAAGAGGCGTGGGCTGTAAAATACCGCTGCGGCTTCTCCAGCATTCTCACGATCTGTTCCATCGGCATCCTCCGTTCTTCCTTTTTGAGAAGATTATACAGCTTACCTACTCCGAGCTCAATACATATATTCTTTTTGTAAAAAAGCGGGAGCATTTCGGATTTTTTTGCACACAGACCTTGAAGTATATTTTGGAAATACGCCAGGAAGAACGGAGCAAATCTACAAGAACCGTTCCGATTCTCCTGTGAGGAATCTGTTTTTTTAAAAGGATCGCTGCAAGTAACTTGTGATTTCTTTCAAATCTTTGCAGCCTCTTTTGCTGTTATAATAAATATACAGACAAGATAAAATTTGAGTTCACTTATGATAATTGCACAGAATATATCCCTTTGTCTCCCACAGAGCAGAGACGGTAGACAGAGCGGATCTAGTATGCGCAATTGTCAGGAACAGCTGTTGAGGAGGCAGAAAAATGTCATTCGAGAAACTATTTTCTCCCATCAAGATCCGGGAGTTGGAGCTGCGCAACCGGGTGGTGATGTCCGCCATGGGCACCCATGAGAGTGCGGCCAGCGAAGACGGGCGCATGGTGACAGACAAACTGATTGCCTACCATGTGGCCCGAGCCAAGGGCGGCTGTGGGCTGAATACCATTGAGGTTTGCTCTGTGGATGCCGCAAGCGCCCCTACTGGCTTCCTCTCCATCGCCGATGATCGATATATTCCCGGAATGAAAAAGCTGTGCAGCGCAGTTCACGCTGCTGGCGGTCGTGTCGCTGTTCAGCTGTGGCAAGGCGGCCTCGCCGTAGCAAGCGACCCACAGGCGCAGATTTTGCTTCCCTCAGATATGCCGCTCTCTCCGGAATATACAGTTCCCGGCATTACAGAGGAGCGCATTCAATCCGTTATTGAAGCGTTCGGCCAAGCGGCCCGCCGCGTCGTAGAAGCCGGGATCGACGTCATTGAGTTCCATTGTGCACACAACTATCTGCCGCATTCTTTCCTTTCTGGCGGGATCAACCGGCGCACAGACGGATGGGGTGGCAGCTTTGAAAACCGCAAAAAGTTTCCTTTGGCCTGTATTCAGGCGATTCGGGCCAATATGCCGGAGGGGATGCCCCTGTTCATGCGGATAGACTGCCAGGATGATATGCTGGAAGGCGGCCTGACCATTGAAGAGGTCATTGATTTCTGCAAGTGCGCCGGAGACGCTGGTGTGGATGTGCTGAATATCTCCCGGGGCAACATTCTGACTGCAGCTACCGTATATGAAGTTGCACCTGTGGACATTCCCCACGGCTTCAACGTGGAGCCTGCCGCACGTATCCGCCGGGAGACCGGTCTGCTGACGATGCCCTGCGGGAGGATTAACACGCCGGAGATGGCCGAGGATATCCTGATGCAGGACAAGGCGGACCTTGTGGTCATGGCCCGCGCCCAGTTGGCGGATCCCGAATTCTGCAACAAGGCTAAGGCCGGAAAGCTGAACTCTATCAAATACTGCATCGGCTGCGACCAGGGCTGCTATGACTATTTCTGCCGCTGCCTGGAAGATCCCTCGCTGGAACACATTACCTGCCTGCGCAATCCCGCTGTTCTGGAGGAAGAGACCATGGCTCTGCGTCCGGCCCCTCAGGCCAAGAAAGTCCTAATCGCCGGAGGCGGCATCGCGGGGATTGAGGCTGCAGATGCCCTATACAAGCGCGGACATCATCCAATCCTCTGCGAAGCCGGAGACACTCTGGGCGGACAATTTGTGCTGGCCGGTGCCGCGCCCCGGAAAGGCGATTTCCAACGGGCGGCGTACATGGCGGCAGAAAACATCCGTGACTTGGGCGTGGAGATCCGAACCAACACGCCGGTGACACCCGCACTCATTGCGGCAGAAAAACCGGACGCCGTCATCATTGCCATCGGCTCCAAGCCGATTATCCCCAATATCCCGGGTGCTGACAGCGGTTGTGTCGTGGAGTCTCATAAACTTCTGGCCCAGAAAGATGTGTCCGCGGGCAAGGCCGTGGTGATCGGCGGCGGACTGGTTGGCATGGAAGTGGCTGAATTTCTGGCTGGGAAGGGTTCCAGCGTGACGGTCGTAGAGATGAAAGACTCAGTTTTGGGTGAGCTGGGACAATTGCGGAAAATCGGCACACATATGGCAATGGCGCAGGAAGATATCCAGGTCCTGGTAAATACCACCTGCAAAGAAATCCGGGCGGACGAAGTTATCGTGGAGCAGGATGGGAAGGAACGGATGCTTGCGGCAGATCTTGTGGTCATGGCGATTGGGTCCAAACCGGTTCCCTCTCAGGATCTACAGGATACCTGCGCTGAAGCAGGGATTCCCTGCTATGTGGTGGGCGACGCACTGGCGGCGCCGCGGCTGGCTCTAAACGCTATCCATGAAGCCTATCGGGCCGCCCTCTCTATTTGATTTGTTTTCCCCTTCGCATTCTGAAGGTGCGAAGTGATAAAAATGAAGGAGGTCTCATCAATATGGGAATTTACGCAATCACCGGAGCATCATCCGGCATCGGCGCGGCAATCGGCAGACAGCTGAAGGCTCAGGGACACTATGTCATCAACATTTCCAGAAGGGCCGCTGCTGAAGACGCTGCGGACGTCAACATCTCCGCAGATCTGGCGATGAAAGCAGAGCGGGGACGGGTACTGGAGGCGCTGTATGCTGCGGCGCCAGATGGACTGGATGGCTTCGTGTCCTGCTCCGGCGTTGGCCCCACCCAGCCTGCGGATGTCATCGTCAGCATTAACTATTTTGCTGCCAGAGAAATGACAGAAGGCGCCTATCCGCTGGTGGAGAAAAAGAAGGGCGTCATCTTGGTGGTGTCCTCAAACTCCGCCACGCTGCCCCAGCTGAACACCGAACTGGTGGACATCATGTTGAACCAAAACGATGAGGACGCAGCGGTTGCCTATGGTAAAACACTGGAGGGACCTGCCAAATATCAGGCGTATCAGGCATCCAAGAATGCTATCGCCCGCTGGGTACGCCGCTGGTCCGGTTCTTGGGCAGCTCGCGGCGTCCGCATGAACACCATCGCTCCCGGCGCTACGCAGACTGAGCTGATGGATCAGGGTGTGGCTGACCCGGATTTCTCTGCCAACATGATTAACTACCCTATCCCCATGCTGTATAACACCGGCAAGTTCCTGCCTGCTGATGATATTGCCAAGGTTGCTCTGTTTCTGCTGAGTCCAGAGTCTGTGGCGATATGCGGTGCTATCATTTTTGCCGACGGCGGAACGGACGGCTTCCTGCGCACCGAGGGATTGTGATAAAAATTGAAGGAGGAATCCAACTATGAATCCACTGACCAATTATGCGGAAGTCTTCAATAAAAACGACTCCAAACTGTTTGCTGAACTGTTCGCTGACGATTGCATCTTCTATGACACCGCTCCTACCTGTGCAGGCATGGACCCTATGTTTGTCAGAGGAAAAGAGGGCGTGGACATGATTTTCAATATGTATTTCCACTCAATGCCCATGAGTGCCAAGCCGGTCTCGCTCAACGGCAATGTTCTGGATTACATCATCTGCTACCCCGGTATTGAGATACCCTGCCGCGGCGAGCTGCTGGAAGAAAAAGATGGCAAAATTGCCCGGTACCATGTGTGTTATCGCGCAGAGTAAACATGACAATATCCTCCTTTCAAAAATTGAAAGGAGGATATTGTCAAAAAGGGCAGTAAGTAAGGTAAGGAGGCTGAACAAGCATGTTAAGTAAAAAAATCATATTTCTTACTGGTGCCACTGGCACCATGGGAGAGGAGGGCCTCAAGCAGATCCTATCCCGGTCCGACCGCTTCAACCTTCGCGTTTTGGTCCGGCCTTCCGCTAAGAACAAAGCATTTATGTCCCGCTATGAACATGACGCTGCGTTGGAGATTGTCTGGGGGGACCTCTGCTGCTACGACGATATCCTGCGCTGTGTGACAGGCGCGGATTATGTGTTGCATGTGGGGGCGTTCGTTTCTCCCGAAGCCGATAAACTGCCGCAGCGCAGTCTTGAGGTCAACCTTGGATCGACTATGAATATCATCCGGGCGATCAAGGCACAACCAGATCCGGATGCGATCAAACTGGTCTATATCGGAACAGTGGCAGAGACCGGCTGCCGTCTGCCCCCTATCCACTGGGGGCGTTGCGGAGATCCCATCAAGGGATCTGCATTTGACTATTACGCAGTCTCTAAAATCGCCGCCGAGAGAGCGGTCATTGAGTCCGGGCTCAAGCATTGGGTGAGTCTGCGTCAAACAGGAATTATGCCCTCCAAGGAGTCGGCAGCCCGGGAACCGATCATTTTCCATCAGCCGCCGCAGAATCTTTTGGAATGGGTGACTTCCATCGAGTCTGGGCTCCTCCTGGCAAACGTATGTGAGGATTGGGTCCCGGAGAAGTTCTGGCGGGGCATTTACAACATTGGCGGCGGCGAGAGCTTTCGGCTGAACTATATACAATACTTTGATGATATGCTGAAACCCTTTGGCTTTGGATTCAAGGATGTATTTGAGCCCCGATGGTTTGCCCGATTCAATTTCCATGGCCAGTGGTATACGGACTCAGACGCACTCAATGATATCCTGAGGTTCCGTGTGATGACCTATCAGCAGTATATCGCTGGCGCGTGGCAGGCCATGGAGACGATGATTGCAAACGGGGATGCTGCGGCCCTGCCTACAAAGGAGCGGATGAAGGCCATGCACGAGCAGATTGCCCATCAGGAGATGGGAACGCTGTGGATGCTGGAAGAGGGACACGATGACTGGGTGCGCGCCTTTTTTGGAAGCCGGGCGGCAGCCTTGGCACAGCCAAAAAGCTGGGATGAGGTGGAATTCCCCGAGCCCAGCCGCACACCGGTCTATCTGAACCACGGCTATGATGAGAGCAAGCCACTGGAGCAGCTGGGGCTGAACGACATGAAGGAAGCCGCGGAGTTCCGTGGCGGTGCCTGCCTCGATTATACCGCCGGTGATTTCTACAGGCCCGTGCGCTGGCGTTGCGCGTTCGGACACGAATTTGAGGCCAGTCCGAACCTGATATTAAAGGGAGGGCACTGGTGCCCGGAGTGCGAGCGCAATGCTTGGAATTATGGAGCCGTCGCCGCCCGCAGCCCCTTCTTCAACCAAGTGTGGGCTCCGTTGCACGACATCTCTGAATCCTTTTCCATCCCTAAAAAGGTAAACGATCTGGGCTATCAGGGCAAGTAAGGAGGCTTGTTGCCATGAAACGTCTGTTTAAGACATTTAGTATATTCTGTCTGGCCTGTGTGCTGCTGTCCGCCTGTTCCCAGCAGCCCCCCGACACAGCTCCTGTGCAGGAGCCCGTTCAGGATGGGGCTGTGGAAGAGGCGCCGGTATACGTCTATCTCACCCGTCACGGGCAGACTTTGACGAATCAGACCGGCCGCTTTGTCAGCGGCCGCGGCAACACGCCGCTTACAGAGGAAGGTCGCAAGGTAGCATATGCCGTGGGCCTGGGGCTCTCCGGCGTCAAGTTTGAAGCCGCCTATGCCAGTACGCTGGGCCGCACCCAGGAAACTGCGCGCATCATCCTCTCCCAGAGTCAGACATCCAGAGATCTGGAGATCATACCTGTCGAAGACCTGAAAGAGGTCGATGGCGGCTCCTATGAGCCGATGAGTTATGCCGAACTGATGACGGACGAGGGTATGCAGTTCAGCGGTGTGACAACTGAGGAATTCACAAACCAGTTCCATGAAAAGGATCCGGAGGGACTGGCCGAGAGTTATGAGCAGATGAAAGACCGGGCCTTTGAAAGTTTCCAGAGGATCTGTGAGGAAAGGGCCCAAAACGGCGGCGGAAATATCTTGATGGTGGCCCACGGTGGAATCAACAGCATGATCGCAGCAGAGATTATGCAGGAGCAGGAACTGGAGCCGCTGGACAACTCCAGTATTGTCCTGATTGAGTACAAAGACCATACATACACCGTTTTGGATTTTAATGATCTGAGCTATGCACAGAAAGCCCAGGAAAAAATGGAATCTCCTGATCCGGTGGAGATTTATCTAACCGTTCATGCCGAAACCGCGGCAGATGCCGCTATGCGTTTGAATGGGCAGCTGGATACTGCACTGACAGAGAACGGTCAGGCACAGGCTGCGGAACTTGGAAAGGCACTGGGGAATCTGGAGTTTGCGGCCGTGTATGCCAGCGATCAATTCAAGGATATCCATACCGCACGGATCATCGTGGAAAACAGCGCGGTAAATCCCGATCTCATGGTCAATCAGAACATGGATCTGCGTGGGGTGGGCTGCGGCTATTTTGACGGAGAATTGCGTGCGGTTGCGGATGCTTTGGCAGGGGAAGAGCCCACTGCCCATGCCCGTCTCGCCGCATATGCAGCCGCAGACAAGACCGGTATGACAGAAAACTATGAAAGCGCCCGCCAGCGTCTCACGGGCGCCCTCCAGACAATCTGTGAGGAAACTTACAGCCACGGCGGCGGCAATGTTCTGGTAGTGTCTTCGGAATTGGCCGTCCAACTGCTTGCAGAAGCCCTCGGTTCCTCTGAGAAAGCGGTCGCTCTGAAAAATGCGGATGTTGTACATATTACATTTGACGGAGATGTATTCACAGTACATCCGCAATAAAATTCATATAGATATACTTCTTTTCCTCCAAATTTCCTGAAAAAGGGGAACGGGCCATCCGCAAGGTTGGCCCGTTCCCCTTTTTGGGCATGGACTGGGTATCGCCGCGTGTCAGTTCGGGCCGCAGAGCCCTCGTATCAATGATGCCGACGTCCAGATTCCTTCCATGGTGGACAGATCATTTCCCTCCGCATCGTACATCACGGTATAGGTGATGTAACTGTCAAAGGTAGGGACGGATAAGGCGAAGTAGAACTCCCATTGCTGCCTGAGCGGGAGAGAGGGGGTGGAGTGGTTGCAAGCATCCGGAACGGAAAAGGGAAAGCAGGCATCTATTCAGGTGCGGACACGGCTGCAGTGTGGACGATTTGCCAGGTACTGAAATCATGCTGCGTAACTTCACCAGAGCAGACAAGGTATATATCTCGCCTGCAGCTATACGGATCTGCGGAAAGGAATCGATGGGGTGGCGGCCATGGTGCAGCAACGGTTTAAACCGGACCCGTTCACCAATACGCTGTTTCTGCTCTGCGGCAGACGGCTGGACTGCATCAGGGAGTTCTGCAGGGACCGGGATGGATGCATCCTGCTGTATAAGCTATAAGCGGCTGGAACAGGCGCATACCAACGGCCGCAAAACGAAAAGGAGGTACGGCGGTTGACGCCGCAGCGATACCGCTGGCTGATGGAGGGGTTGAAAATGGAGCGGTCAAAGGTTCGCCGCCCGGGGAGTGGCCTACATATAATTGGGGTAGGAAACGGCTGAAAGCACTGGAGGTTTTGAACGCTTTGGCCCCAATATAGCATAATTCACCCATGAAAAACGGAAGAAATCACGGGACAAGCACCCCTGGAGATGGTAACCATTTCACGGGCGGAATATGAGTCTCTGAAAGCGGAAAGAGACGAGTTGAACCAGAAACTGGACTGGCTTCTGGAACAGGCACATCTGAGCAGGAAGAAACTCTGTGGGGCGTTCTCGGAGCGGCTGGGAGAGGAACTGATGAACCGGTTGAGACGCATGTTTGATGAGACAGAGGCATGGCTGTCCAAGCGGAGAGATAAGCGGACAAAGGCGGCCGCCCATACCCGGCGCTCCTTGAATACCCCCACCCAAACTGAACGGTGACAGATATCTGTTCAGTTTGGGCGGGGGTATTCATAACGGGTAGAGGCCAGCGCACTGCGCAGCATTTCACATTCCCGTTTGCCCATGTCAACACCTTCACGCAAAGGCATCTGGCTGTGGTATTACGGAAAAGGTTACTCTTTCCTCTCTTAGAAATTCTGCGATTGCATTCACGGCTTATCCTTCTTTTCCGTGATTGCCTTCATAACTTCAAAGATCCGGACCGTACTGTGTTGGGCTTCTACAAGGAGGTCGGGCATGATTTTAGCTGTGGGGAATCTTTTGCGAAGCGTGTGGATGATTTTATCATCCACAGCATCTTTGCCGCCTGCTTCGTATTCCTGAAGCAGTTTGCTGAACTGTGGACAAGCATAGGCACAGCGAATGATCCGACAGATCTTACCTTTTCCGTCGCTCAGGAAAGGTTTTTGACCGATATCTCAACAATGGCGGAAGCTCCGGTTTTAGCATGGTCCCTGAGGTAGAGATTCCCATTTTTTCATCTTTGTGTTTATCACCGATTTCTGCTGCCGATTATTAATCATTGCTTCCCATTTTGAACAGCGATAAAATGATTCACCGCTCGGTTTTATCGATTGCTTTGTAAATGTACGCGGTAAAATTGTTTGCTCTAGCTGCAGTTCCGCGACTGATGGCCCTATTCCTTGATTCGGCCTAGCATCTCCTGAGCCGCTTTCTGCCGGTATATTTCGGAGCATATCAAGCAAACTAAGAATTACCACGAAAAAGGAGCGGTAGATATGTTTAAGCATGAAAAGCAGTTATTCCATCCGGTGGCCGTGGAGCGGCCGAATCCCCAGTATGCAGCATTGCTGCAGGAGCAGCTGGGAGGCGGCAACGGTGAGCTGAAAGCGGCTATGCAGTATCTGTCCCAGAGCTTCCGCATCAAGGACCAGAAGATCAAGGACCTGTTTCTGGATATCGCAGCAGAGGAACTGGGACACATGGAAATGGTGGCCCAGACCATTAATCTGCTCAACGGCCACGATGTAGATGCAGATCAGGTCAAGGCGGGCGAGATCCAGAGCCATGTGATCTTGGGCCTGAACCCCGGCTTAATCAATGCCTCCGGCTATTCCTGGACCGGCGATTATGTGACCGTGACCGGCGATCTGTGCGCCGACCTTCTCAGCAATATCGCCTCCGAGCAGCGA
>ENA-ORSY01002339-ORSY01002339.1-human-gut-metagenome-genome-assembly--contig:-NODE-2339-length-11043-cov-2.494175_pt1 | contig 11043 bp, 9 predicted proteins | sample MGYA00242193_ERZ509160 | MGnify/ENA primary metagenome ERZ509160 (study PRJEB26280, sample SAMEA2338670) | human gut metagenome | biome: human gut; feature: human-associated habitat; material: faeces...
GCCGATACGTTTTATTGTATGTAGTGATCCTAAGATCATAGAAGAAATTATCAATAATAACAATAAACAAAATGAAATTTTGCCATCTGATTTAAGAAGTAATGATAAACAACAAGTAAGACTTAGAAAAGAGTTTGAAAAATATCCACAACTGTATTATAGCGGTGGTAGAAGAGATAGTACAAGGGTTAGAAACAAAGAAGTCTTTGATCCATATTTGGTTGCACAAACTTTATTGGCTTTTCATGGAGATTGTGTAACTGCTTATAACTCAAAGAAATTGATATGGGACGAGGATAAAGAATACACAAATATTTTTTCGGATCAATTAACTGCAGAACATATTATTTTCGTATATTCATTGGGGAGAGCTATTGATGAATTTAAAATTAAATTAAAAAATAAGAAAGAACAAAGAACGGATATAGAAGATGATGAACTTAATTTTTTGAGTAAGCGTGGCTCTAAAATGTTATTGATATCAGCAGTAAGCACTTGTATGGAAAGCTTACTTGGAAAAAAGATTTTAGATTCTTGGAGGTTAGTGTTTAAAGATAATAAAAATTTTGATAAGTTAGTTGAAGAATGGAAAGCAATATTAGATGTTTTGATGCCATGGCATTCTACGCTTGAACCGGCAATTGTAAGTGGTTTAAAAAGTAAGGAAGCCACACAAAATGCAGCTAAACAATTGAGAGCAACGTTGACATCGTTTAGTTCAATGTATGCTCAACAATTGAAACCATTTTCAGATAGTATAAATACAGATATGTAGATAAATACAGAGATATTGTGATAACACCATGATAACAAAATCTCCAAAAACCACACGGACACAGCGGAAAATCCGTATTTTTCCACACAAAATGCACGGAAAATAACCATTTAGCCTCTGCAACACGCCATTCTGATACCGTGAAGGTGGACGTACTGTAGGATCAGGACGTGTTGCTACAATCCTTCATTGAGCAATGACTGATTTGTGCGAAAAATGTAGAGTACCGCAAGGTATATTGTTTTCAAACGCAAGACGGGTCTGTCACATGAGCAAATATTTTTTGCTGATATGCTCCCTTCCGGGTAGACAAATAAAAACTTGTCTCCCAGGAAGGGAGCATATTTTACGTAAACGGTAGAATACGAGTACCTTGACAAATAGCAGACCGCTTTTGCGGTCTGTTTATTTTCCGCTGGCTTTTTGCGGCTTTCTAATGTTTTCGGGCAACATATCTGACCATGGCAGAAGTTCTGCAAGAAAATCTATGTTTTTGTCATCTACATGTTTGGGAATCTCCGTAAGCAGATATTCGAAATAATCGAAAGGTTTCAGGTTATTCGCCTTTGCAGTTTCTGCGATACTGTAGATGATCGCTGAACTATTGGCTCCATTGACCGTATCGATCATCTCCCAGTTTTTCTTCCCTATACAGAATCCACGGATCGCACGTTCGCTGGCATTGTTGTCTATTGGAACATCCCCATCTTCCAGAAAAACTTTCAGGTAGCTTTCCTGGTTCAGTGCATATGTAAATGCTTCCCGTATTTTACCGTTCTTTGGAATCTTAGGTTCATTCTGTTTCAGGTACGCAAAGAAAGCATCCACCAGTGGTTTTACCACAAGCTGACGCTGCATGAGCCTGTCTTCCGTAGAAAAATCAGACAGTTTTCCCTCTTCCCGGTAAATGGCCTGTATCTGTTTCATGATCAGATGCAGGATTGATTCCTTTCGGTGTGCTTTTGGTATCACTTCCAGTGCATCGTTAAACCTGCGCCTGCAGTGAACCCAGCAGCCTGCAATCTTCAGATTTTCACGCTCCTTTTCCAATGTATGATATACCTGGTACCCATCCGTAACACAGATCCCGGTGTAATCCCTCAGGAATTCCCGGGGATGGGATGCATTACGCGTTTTCTGGTATTCATAAAGGATGATCTGACGATCCCGGTACATAAAGCCGGACCGGTACACCCACATGTAACTCTGGCTGCCAGCAGGACGCCCGTCCTTATTTACAAGTACAGGAGTCTCATCTGCCTGTATCACATGATAATCATACAGAAGCTTATGCAGATAATCATACATGGTTCCCAGATATTCTTCCCCAAGACGGATCATCCAGTTCGCCATGTTCTGTCTGGTAATGGCAAGCCCGTACCTTTCGAATTCTTTTTCAAGACGGTAGAGAGGTACCGCATTTACATACTTACCATTTATGACTGCCGCAGCAAGGGACGGGGATACAAGGCTTCCATGAAGCAGATTTCTGGGATGGGGTGCCTTTATCATGTGTTCATCCAGTTTACTGGAATAAACGCCGATATGATGTTCCTCTATCACGACACTGGCCGGAATGAACTGATAACATCGGGAAATGGCATCCGGAAGCTGTTTCCATCCGTTTTCACCAAACTCAGCCGTCAGTTCTTCCTCTTTCAGATAGTGATCAATACGTTTTACTGTCAGCCCTGCTATATCAGCCGCTTTTTTCCCTGGCTGTTTTTTCTTTTTGGGTGCTTTCAATTCCAGGTCATCAGGTTCCGGTGCATCCAGGTCGCAGACTGCCTCTGCTTCATTAAAGAATACGATAGTCCCGTCTACTTCCATGAAACGTATCTGTTCAGAATCCGCCATTTTTTCGCTGGATCTGCCAAAACGGTTCTTCTGGAAAAGGACCATCTGTTCCATCATCAGCTGCATCCTGTCATTTAAGGCCTGCGTTTGCCTGGACAATTCTTCCATCTGTCCCTGCATCCCAAGAAAAAGCTCTATCAGCAGATCCTTATCAAACTTATTCAGTTGTTCTTTTGTGTACTTGATCGTCATAACCGGAACTCCTGTCTTTATACTGATTCCGATTATAACAGAATTTTTGTATTTCCGCCAATCCTTCAGATATGGACTTTCGTCATAATGACGGTGGATAATACATCTGGAAAGCCGTTGTTTTACAGCTTTTCAGATGTATTATCCACAACAGTTTTTCTATCCACACGATAACAAATGGAATGAGAAAAGACTGTTTGTGGATAACCTTTTTCATCCGGTTGATACACATCATTTTTACAGTTTTGGTACTTTTTTATTTTCGGCATTTTGCACAGGCTACATAATGCGGGGTGTCTCTTTCAGCTCAGAGATCGGATGGCGTGCAACGCTCTCCAGTCCCTGCATCAGCATACGGTACTGGTCGTCTGTGATCGCCATTGCCTCATCTGCCGAGCGGGGCCACCGGAATGCACCATTATCGAGTCTCTTGTACATAAGGAGAAAACCATCACCTTCCCAGAGCAGTGCTTTGATCCGGTCACATCTTCTTCCACAGAAAAGAAACAGTGTATTTTTGTCGTAAGGATCAAGCTTAAACTGAAAGCGTACGATCGTTGCCAGTCCATCGATCCCACGACGGAGATCCGTAAATCCCATCGCCAGATACACCTTTTTAAACCCGGAAGCATCTGCATCATTCAGCATGGGTAAAAGCCTTTATGAGATGGCAGAGCATTTCCGGTGAAGTACCGGAAAATATCTCAGCTGACAGTCCCCTGGTATTTTTAATACGGATCATTGGCAGAGTTCCTGCCGAAATGCATGTACCGGATTCTTTTGGAGTATCTGTTTTCTTTGGATCTGGTGCAGGTGCGGGCAGTTCCACAAAAGCAGTGGTTTCTGTGTCCTGCATCTGATCCAGGCATATCTGCCTGACACGCCGGAGACGGTAATAATAGTTGGCTTTTGTAAGATTATTTTGGGTACACCAGGTTTCAACATCCATCCCTTTGGGACGATTCTGACAATTCCGAATCTGTTCTGCCCATTGTCGGATTCTGACCTGCTGAGCTACAAGGCTGGTTTGCGTAGCCATAATATTCCTCCTCTGAATCATAGTCAGTTAAAAAAGTTAAGTACTAAACTTTTTTGACTATGTTATTTTGTTGAGTATGATTATGGCATAACTTGAAGTGAATAAAAAGGTACTCAGGTTCTACCGTTTACTATTTTACTTTACAGGGGAAACTCTATCGCTGGATATCCATTTTTGTGGGTTGACAAATGTTCAAATTAGAACTAAAATACAAGAAGTTCAAATTAGAACAAGAGGAAGGTGGAAGCATGTTTGATGAGCAGTGGCAGTTTGCCGTGGAAGTAGAACGGGAATATGCACAGTACCGCAAAAAGGTGATGATGCGTTATCATTTGTCTGCCGCAGAAGTAGATATTTTGCTGTTTCTTGCAAATAACAGTCAGTTTGATCTTGCAACAGATATTGTACGTGTGCGGAAAATGCAGAAATCACACGTTTCGCTGGCCGTAAACGGGTTGTGTGAAAAAGGCTACCTGCGAAAAGAGGGCGATATGGCAGACCGGAAGAAAGTGCATTTGAAGCTGGAACCGGCTGCGGCAGAGTGCGTTTGTTACGGACAGAAATGTCAGAAGGAATTTGGAGAATCTCTGTTTTGCGGAATTTCAGAGGAAGATAAAAAAGAATTTTTGCGGCTCTGTGAGCTGATCCGGAAAAATGTAATCGGGAAATAGAATGGAGAAAGAATGGAGAAAGAAGGAATTTCATGACTATTACAGAATTAATCGTATGTATTGTGGCCGGCCTCGGTGCCGGCCTTGGAACGGGTCTTGCGGGACTTTCTGCGGCGGCGGTCGTTTCGCCTATGCTGATCACATTTCTGCATATGCCGGCGTACCAGGCGATCGGGATAGCACTTGCATCGGATGTCCTCGCGTCGGGGGTCAGTGCGTGGACATACAAGAAAAACAAAAATATCGACATTCGCCATGGCGTGATTATGTTGATCTCCGTATTGATTTTTACACTGGTCGGAAGCTTCGTTTCCTCCCTTGTGCCAAACGGAACAATGGGCGGATTTTCAAAAGGTATGACACTGCTTGTCGGCCTCAAATTTATGATTCGCCCGATCATGACAACGAAGGAAGTACAGGCAAACAAATCCGAGGAACAGAAAATCCGGCAGTCCATTCTTTGCGGTGTGTTAATTGGCTTTATCTGCGGTTTTGTCGGTGCCGGCGGCGGTATGATGCTGCTTCTGGTGCTTACAAGTGTGCTTGGCTATGAGTTAAAAACGGCGGTTGGAACGAGCGTCTTTATCATGACCTTTACTGCGCTGACCGGAGCTGTTTCACATTTCTATATCGGCGGAAAACCGAACCTTCCGATTATGATTGCCTGTGTGATCAGCACACTGGTGTTCGCGCAGCTTGGAGCAAAATGGGCGAACAGCGCAAACGTAAAAATGCTGAATCGCGTAACCGGAATCCTGCTGTGCGTGCTGGGAATGGTGATGCTGTTCTTCTGAAAAAAATCCTGTCCAATACAAAACCGGACAGGATTTTTTCTTACTATGAAAGCATGCAAATCAGGTTCTCATCGCTCCGTCCACGGAAAGAATTTCACCCGTTATATAGGAAGCCATGTCGCTTGCCAGGAAGAGAAATGCATTTGCGATATCTTCTGCCTCGCCGATTCTTCGAAGCGGGATGTGGCTGATCAGAGGATCGATCATTTCCTTCGGAAGTGCTGCAACCATATCAGTTCTGGTGATACCGGGGGCAACGGCGTTCACGCGGATGTGAAACGGTCCGAGTTCTCTTGCAAGTGACCAGGTGAGACCATTGACAGCATATTTGCTGGACGGATAGGCAACGCCGCCTGGCTGGCCACAGATGCTGACCATAGAGCTGGTGTTCAGAATACATCCGCCGCCCTGCTCTTTCATGATAGCAGCGGCCGGCAGGATTCCGTTCATCATGGCGTTCACATTCAGATCCATTACGTTGGCGAAATGTTCTGCGGTGTATTTGTCGAGCGGTGTGCTGTCGGAAACGCCGGCATTGTTTACGAGAATATCAATTCTTCCGTATTTTTCCTTGATTTTAGCAATCTCATCTGCCATGGCGGCCGCATCGGTCAGCTTTGGCCATGCGCCGGAAACGTCCCAGTCCGGGTTTTCTTCTTTCAGGGAAGCAACCGCTTTTACAACGGTCTCCTCGCGGGAGCCAAAAAGTACAACTTTCGCGCCGTTCTGTAAAAATTTTTGAACAATGGCATAGCCGATTCCCCTGGTTCCACCGGTAACAACTGCTATTTTATTCTGTAACATAAAAACCACCTCACAATCCATTTTCTTATTTCTATCATAAGGGATTCCGTTGGTGGACAGTCAATCCATATTTTTTGCCGGAAAAAACAGTGAATTTTTCTTAAAATCAGACGAGTTGTTACAGTGCGCCGGAGATCAGCAAACTGTAACGACGATTTTTGCGGGTAGATGAAATTGCGGTGTGGATTTCTTTGCCATAAATAGTTATAATAAAGCTAAAAAGTGTCCAGTGGGTGTACACTTTGAGCAGAATGTATCAGAAAAAGGTGTTTTGCGGGCTACGACGTTCTTGTTTGGGAAATGTTTTCTGAATGTGCCGGGAGCAAAAAAGACGGCGCGGCAGATGATAGGGTTCGCTTTGGAAGACGTTCGATGCTCCGGAAAAGATGAGGGAAACTGACAAAAAAGGGAAAATGATGTACAAGGTGTGAATTCATGAGAATACAGGAAGTAATGGGAAAAACGGGACTGTCCAGACGGACGATCCATTATTATATCGATCAGAAATTAATTATCCCCCCGGTGAATGAGGGCAATGGGTACCATGATTTTACAGAGGAGGATGTACAGAAGCTTTTTATTATCCGAAAGCTGCGGGAGGCGGGGCTTTCTCTTGCGGATATCCGTGCAATTCTGCGTAAGCCGCGAACAACGCCGTTTTATCTTCATAAGCAGATGAATGAGCTGCAGACGCAGATGCTTACGATACAGAAAACGATCAGCGAGATGGACCGCTTAAGCGGCCAGCTCCCGGTCTGTCAGTCGCTCGACCAGCTTGCGGGAATGCTGGAAGACACGAATTTCAGCCCCGATGAGCCGCCGCAGTTTCAGATGGAATCGAGAGATGCCAGGCTGCTGGCGCAGTATCTCTGGATGGCTTATCTGGACACGCCGGTCACGGAGTATCAGCAGTTTCTGTGGCAGAAAATCATGCAGCAGACCATGGAACATGCGCGGACAGATCTGAAAATGATGTCCCGTTATCTGCAGTCTATTTCCCCGGAGCGGATTGATGCGACGAATATTAACCAGTATCTGCGGAACCAGAAAATCATTGCTCTCACGGGGGCGGATTATCCGACGTTTGTGGAAGAATTGAAAACTTCTCTCCTTGCGTTTGCCTCTGACCCGGTACAGCAGGAAAAATGGAGTCTCCTCTACCAGCCGCTCATCCATCCGATCGCCGTTTTCTGCGTCTCTGTCAGCGGCTGGATGCGCGAGTTCCACCCGGCATACCGCCGCTATTATGAAAACACGCACACCTGCTGCCGCATGCTGAAAGATTTCATGGACAGTCCGGAGGGAGCTTTACTGAATGCTGCGCTGAACAAAGCATTCAACGGAAACTGCGATGTGCGCACCGGTTACTACGGCGAACTCGAAGTGGCGGCAACATTTCACAAAAGCATTTATGCACTGCTGTCACCGGAACAGATCCGGGAATTTCTGGCAGGGGTGGAAGGGTGAGTATCTGACCTTGCTTCGGAAACAGGAGGGTCTTACACAGGCAGAGATGGCAGGGAAAATTTGTTATATTGGAATGGCACATTACGGAAAAAGAGTATGTGTCAAATGGGAATACAAAATAGACAATAGCCTCACAGGTCGGAAACATATGAGGCTATTGCGGTTTTCGAGCATGATAAAAAAGATTTTTCAATCATGTTCGGAAATAGAAGACAGATTTTTTTGCGACGATGCGCGCGGAACGATCGTTACCGGAAGAATGATTTTTTCCGTCTCGGCGGCGGGATTTTTGAGGGCGGCAAGCAGAATCCGTCCGACTTCGCGTCCGATTCCGGCAAAATCCTGATGAATGGAGGTAATGCCGAGGCTTCGGCTGACATTTGTATCGTCGAAGCCGCAGAGGCAGAGATCCTCCGGAATGCGAAGACCGATCGTGCGGCAGGCGAGGAAAATCAGCTCGGCGATACGGTCGTTTTCGGCGATGATGGCGGTGATGCCGTCGCTGTGCATGGCAAGAAGCTTCTGCTGAAACGGTGTGCGTTCTGTGGAAAGTGCGGCATCATCGGAAAGCTCCTCGCAGCAGGTGACAAGCTGATGCGGGTCCGGCGCGATCCCGGCGGCTTTCATTTCATGCAAAAATCCGGCAAAGCGGTCGCGTACCGATGAAGTCTCAGAGAGTGGCGCCGCGGTGAAAAACGCGATGTTTCGGTGTCCCTGCCCGAGCAGATGGCGCGCTGCCTGTCGTCCGCCGTCATAGTTGTCGCAGACAACATTGTTCAGATACGGACAGTCCGTCTGCTTGTCAACGATGACGATCGGACAGCCGGAGAACATGAAATCGTTCAGCTTTTCCAGGTGAATGTTGTCGCGCTTCGGATAATAGACAAGCGCGGCAATATTTTGAGACCGGAGCAGTTCCAGTGTTGTGCGTTCCTTCGGTGAGGAAGAGCCGGTGACGTGAATGCTTAGAAAATAGCCACATTCAGCCAGCACAGCGCTTAAGCTTCCGATTGCCTCCGAAATATTTCCCTGTGTGGTGGCGAACGGAAGAAGAAGAGAAATCATTTTCGGCGTATCGGTTGCTTTGCTGTCCGGTGAAAGACTTCGCGAAACAAAGCTTCCAACACCGCGCTTCCGGTACAGAATCCCCTGCTGTTCCAGATCCTCGATAGCACGCTTTGCGGTAATCCGGCTGACGTGGTGTTGCTCCGACAGCATTTTTTCGGTACAGAAGGATTCGTCAAACGAAAAGTCTCCGGCGTGAATGCGTGCAAGCAGGGTTTCTTTGATCATTTCATATTTTGGTTTTGTTTTTCTGGTCTGTGAATCCATAAAATTCCTCTGGGATAAAAAGGTATAAAAACGTTGATTCCGTCTGCGTGTTTCATTTGCTATTATAGCGAATGTAAAAAAACAAGTCAAATAAGAGCTGCGGCCTTTTCGGACACGATTTACTGCTACAGCAGACGTGGCACGATGAAAAACGATAAAATGATATATCATATAGAAAGCGAATGTAAAATGCTTGACAGAATATCATCTGATTTCTATAATATGATATATCAAACAAATTGGTGTCAAAAGGTGTTTTACCCCGTTTGATACCAGAATACTCGACAAAATGCCGTATCGGCAGAAGGACAGCAAGAAACCAAAGATTTTTAAAGAAACGAAAGGAAACAGATCATGATGAAAACAACCGTACATATTATTTCCCATTCCCACTGGGACAGAGAGTGGTATCAGTCTTTTGAAACACACCGCATGAAACTGATTGAGCTGGTGGACAATATTTTGGATAAGGCGGAAAACGATCCGGAGTTCGGAGGCTTTTTCCTCGACGGACAGGTCATCGCAATCGATGATTATCTGGAAATTCGTCCGGAGAAGCGTGCGCAGGTGGAAAAATGCATCCGCGAGGGCAAAATTCAGACCGGTCCGTGGTATATTCTGCAGGATGAGTTCCTGACGAGCGGAGAGGCATGTGTCCGCAATCTTCAGGTCGGCATGCAGGAAGCAGAACAGTACGGTGCAGTCGGGAATGTTGGTTATTTCCCGGATGCGTTTGGAAACGCAGGTCAGATGCCGCAGGTATTAAAGCAGGCAGGCATGGAGGCAGTTGTCTTCGGGCGGGGTGTCAAACCGATCGGACCGAACAACGAAGTTACCGGCGGACAGTATGAGTCTACATATTCTGAGATGATGTGGGAATCCCCGGATGGAACGAAGCTGCCGGGTATCCTGTTTGCAAACTGGTATAACAACGGCGTTGAAATTCCGGTAGACGAGGCGGAAGCGAAGGTTTACTGGGATAAAAAGCTGGCAGATGCGAGAAAATTTGCTGCAACGCATCAGCTTCTGCTGATGAACGGATGCGATCATCAGCCGCTGCAGAAGAACATTACGGAAGCAATCCGCGTGGCAAGAAAGCTGTACCCGGACATCGAGTTTATTCATTCTGATTTCAAAAAATATGTAGAAGCAATGGAGAAGGAAATCTCTGAGAACTTCTCTACGGTTAAGGGTGAGCTGACAAGCCAGGAAACCGATGGAAGATGGACGCTGGCAAATACAGCGTCTTCCTGGATCGGATTAAAACAGGACAACCGCGCGGGAGAGACGGCGCTGGAGCGAAAAGCAGAGCCTGCGGCTGCAATGGCACAGGTGTTTGGAAAAACATATCCGGAGGACCAGATGACCTACAGCTGGAAGAAGCTGATGCAGAATCATCCGCATGACAGCATCTGCGGCTGCAGTGTGGACGAGGTCAACGAAGAAATGAAGACTCGTTTTGCAAAGAGCAGACAGGTTGCGGATGCAATTTACGAGGAGAGCGTGGAGTATCTGACGAATAAGGTAAACACGGCGGCACTTCCGGGGGACGGCGAGAAAATCCCGTTTGTGGTATGGAATACATCGGGAGTGGCGAAAACACAGGTGGTGGAGAAAGAAATTCACGTGTTCCGGGATTACAATCTGTTTGTGTGGGATGGCTATGAGGCGGCAGAACAGGTGGAGCTTCCGGCAATGGTGCTGCGCGATGCGGACGGAAATGAAGTTCCGGCGAAGATTGCGGATGCGGGGATTGCGTTCGGATACGATCTGCCGGATGACCGGTTCCGTCAGCCATATATGGCGAAGAAGGTACGGGTGACGTTTGAGGCAGAGGTTCCGGCTCTTGGATACCGTACGTATTATCTGGAAACCGCAGAACAGCTACAAAACGTGGACGTAGTTTCCGGTGACGCGAATGTGCTTGAAAATGATGCAATGAAGGTTGTTGTGAACGAGGATGGTTCTTACAGCCTTCTGGACAAGAAGACGGGCAGAACGTATGAGAACCTGGGTTGCTATGAAGACACCGGGGATATGGGTAATGAGTATATTTATATTCAGGATACGGGCAAACAGGTGATTTCTACGAAGGGCAGAAAGGCGGAGGTT
>ENA-ORSY01002344-ORSY01002344.1-human-gut-metagenome-genome-assembly--contig:-NODE-2344-length-11022-cov-2.348226_pt1 | contig 11022 bp, 10 predicted proteins | sample MGYA00242193_ERZ509160 | MGnify/ENA primary metagenome ERZ509160 (study PRJEB26280, sample SAMEA2338670) | human gut metagenome | biome: human gut; feature: human-associated habitat; material: faeces...
TGCACCTTCCGCTGGGCAAGTTCCGCGCTGTACCGCAGGCGCTGGTCCGGCAGGCGCGTCCCGCCCCGGCCCCGGGAAAGTTCCGTATAAACCACGTCCAGGGACTTCCCGAAGGCCCCGGCGATCTCCCGCGGAGAACGTCCGCCCTCCCACATTCTCTGAATTTCTTTCCGGTCCTCAATGGTCCTGAAAGCATAGTCGGCCATGTCCTCACCTCCAAACGTACAAAAAATTAGGCTACACTCGGTCGGTTGACCTTGTGTAACCTAATAGTAATGCCTGCCTTTGTGGTGTTTGCGGAAGATCGGCGTTGACAGAAGGGGCAGCTTGCGTTAAAATAAAGTAGATTCTTATGCGCCCGTAGCTCAGTAGGATAGAGCGACCGCCTCCTAAGTAGGGAACAGAGCGCCCCACTCCGGGGATACAAGCGTACCATTCCGAGTTCGATTTCAATCAGGTAATTTCATAGGCCCGCGTAGCTCAGCTGGATAGAGCGACCGCCTCCTAAGCGGTAGGTCGGGTGTTCGAATCACCTCGGGAACGCCAAAAGAAAAGACGCCATATGGCGTCTTTTCTTTTGGCCCTTCTTTACAAAATAAATCCCTTGCTTTGCAGATAGCGCAGCGCCTCTGGCAACGGCAGCACGCGGGAGTAATAAAATCCCTGCACCATATCACAGCCGGTCTCACGGATCATCTCGTGCTGAGCCGCCGTTTCCACGCCTTCACACAGCACCCGGGTGCCCATATCGTGCGCCAACGCTATCAGTCCTTTCAGCATCCGCGCGCCCTTCTCCGTCATGGCATTCAGCACCACGCTTCGCTCAATCTTCACCAAGTCGATCTCATGGCTGTAAAGATCGGAAAGCGCCGTGAATCCACTGCCCATATCGTCTATCGCGATTTTGAAGCCCATTTTTCTACAGGCTTCTATATTTGCCGCCGCCTGTTCCCCGTTTTGGATCAGCGAATCCTCCGTAATTTCTATGATCAGCCGATCGTGGTCAAAGCGGTAACGCCCGGCTATTTCCCCGATCCTTTCCGCAAAGTCCTCCTGAGAAATGGATACACGGGTAAAATTGCAGGTTAGGAACAACTTGCCACAGGGGGTGCCCTTCCAAACCTCCAGCAAGGCACACAGCCTCTCAAAAACGGCTTCATCGTGCCGGGTGATGGCGCCGGTCTGCTTCATAACACCGATATAGGTCCCGGGGCGCATCACGCCCAATTCCGGGTGTTCCCAGCGGGAAAGTACCTCTGCCCCACAGATCTCGCCCGTGCGGTTATCTACTATAAATTGCAGATAAGCCTTGATCTCTCCATTCGCCAGTGCCCGGTCAATGTCCTGCCGCAGCTGTTCGTTGCGGCTATTTTGCTTCTGCAGCTCCCGTGTGCTAAAGGCAAACAGTTCATCTTTCTTGTGGGCGTGCTGCCAGCCCTGCCGGGCATAGTACAGGGCGCCCCTTGCATCGCAGTCCGGATTCTCCTCCAACGGACAGATGCCCGCCCGGAAAAGCCCTGTGTATTCCTGCCGGAATTCCGCCAGATACTTTTTCAGGGATAGTATCATCTCCCCCATCCGGTCGGCCGCTTCTTCCCGATTGCCGCAGTAGTAAACCACCGCAAACACGCCATCCGCCATACGGCAGAGAAATTCCGTTCCGCTGATATGCGATGCCAGCTGGTGTGCCGCGATCTGCTGGACCTCCTCTTGTTCCTTTGGGCTCAGCAGCTCCTTGGCATTGGCATCCTCCCAGGCCAGATACCCTACATAGTAGAGATCCCGCACCCTGTCTGCCGTCACATTCCTGAACTGGGCCGCATAGCATTGCGCATTACCCAGCCCGGTCAGCGGGTCGAGCATTGCGTTCTCTTGCCTCTTTTTTCTCTTCCCATGCCGTATTATACCGAGTATTAGCAATGTAGCTGCCGCCGCTGCCAAAGCCGCCGCCCCTGCCAAGCGTGCCTTCTTCCGCCCGGCCTGCGCTCCTGCCCCAGGGTAAAGGAGATCGCCAATGTTGTTTTGTCCTCCTCCGGGATGGCCTCCAGCGCCTTTATGATGCGCTCCCGCAGCTCCTCTTTGATAATCCCGGTAAACCCCACACAAATCGCTGTTTCCCTGCCGTCCGTTTCGGTGGTAAGCACCGTTCGCTGTACCGGCAGCACCATTCGGCTAAATTCTCCCCGCCGGAACGCCGTCACCATTTCCACCTGGCTGTTACGGGCCATTTCCAGTCGGCTGTCCTCACTGCCGGCATTCACATAGGCAAAGGAGATCCCGGTATCCTCCGCCACCATTCCCAGCAGTTCTGGCAGAATTCCCCGGTAGCATTGCTGCTCACTGTCGTAGTACTCTATGGGGTACAGGTCGGGATTCCCCGCTATGTATACGCAGTCCGCTGGGCCGGCTTCTTCCACGGTGGTAAGCACCTGTGCCGCGCACCGGGGCCCCAACAGCACTGTGCTCATTACCAATACCGCAGCCATCCCCCGCCGCCAAAAGCCATGTCCCCGCTGCTTTTGTTTTTCCATCCGTCCGTTCACCCTCTCCGGTCCCATTTTTCTATGCCCGGCGCTGCCGCAGCTGCCTCACCGCTTTTGCGGCCAGCTCCCCAGCCAATGGCAGCAGCGCTTTGGCGCAGTCCGTCAGCAGTACCGCTACATCGTGCAGCGCGCCCCGCGATTTATCGTTCCTTTGCAGGGCGGCATTTTCTTCCCTCAGGGCCTGCACCTGCTCCTTCAGCGCCGCTATTTCACGGTCCTTTTCGCACCCCTCGCTGCGCATCGCCTGCACAATGGCATCCAGCTTCTCCTCATTCTGCCGCCTTTCCTGCTCCATCTTGGCAGTCAGTTCTTCGCTCATTTTGGCAATGTATTCACATACATCCTGCTTCTTAAAACCCCACAAACCGGTTTTTAGATTGTTCAGTTCCATGGCTTTCCCCTCTTTTATCAATTGTAATTTATCGTTTTACGCTTCATGCTGCCCCATTGCAGTCTGCTCTTGCGGTAGCCAAAAAATGCCGTTGCCCGCACCCATGTTAAAACAAACCGCAGGCAGGTGATCTCAAAAAAGCACAGCAGCACCGCCTTCATCATATCGGCAAAGGACACCCTCAAATCCGCGGTATACATCCGCGCAAAGAAAGCCGTAAGGGAAAGCACCACCCCAAACAGCACATAGATGAGGAACAGCAGCACCATAAACCGCACATTGATCAATCCGCTGAACCATGCCAATACCATGGTAGCAACGCCAAAGATCTCTATAACCGGCGAAAGCAGTTCATACACCAAAAAGTAAAAATAGGAGATGAAGCTCACCGCGCCAAATTGCGGGTTAAACAGGATTCCGCGGTGCTTCATCATACTTTGGAACAGCCCCAGGTGCCAGCGCCTGCGCTGCTTTTTCAGGTCGCTCAGCCGCTCCGGTGCCTGTGTCCAGCATATGGCATCGGTGGCATAGCGGATACAGTAATCCATACGGTTCACCGTGCAGTATTCGTGCAGTTTTACCACCAGTTCCATATCCTCTCCCAGCGTGGAGACATTGTACCCCCCTGCCGCAATGACAACATCCTTCCTGAACAGTCCAAAGGCACCGGAAATAATCAGTGAGCCATTGAATTGATCGAACAGAATGCGGGAAGCCAAAAAGGAACGGTCTTACTCCAACACCTGCATACACGCCAGCAAATTCCGGGGCAGACGGTATTTTTTTACCCGTCCATGCTCCAGCTCCACATCATTGGCAATGCGCACCAGCCCTCCTACCGCCACCACATGGCGGTCCTCCAGCATTGGCTGGACTATCTTTTTCAGGGAATCCGCCTGCAACACCGAGTCGGCATCCATGCAGATGAAGTATGGGAAATTGGCCGCGTTGATTCCCATGTTCAGCGCATCAGCCTTGCCACCGTTTTTCTTGCGAATGACGGTAACCGGAACTTTCTGTGTCCTTGTTTCATAAATAAATTCTTCCGGCTGGCATGGCACCTGCCGCCGAATGGGCCGGTGCACTGCATGCATATTAAAGGCCTCGATCAGCGTTTGGGAGGTGTCGTCCTCGGAGCCATCATCCACTACTATGACCTCATAGGCCTGGTATTCCAGGTTCAGCAGCGAATGGACCGTAGCCACCACCGTTACCGCCTCATTCCATGCCGGTACAATAATCGAAATGGGCATATGATAGTCATTGGGTAGGTAGTTCTGCAGCCGCCGCTGGCGGTGCTGCCGGTACAATTGGATGGAGCCCACCACTACCGATAAAAACAGGAAGGTGGAGTACCCGATCAGATAAACGATGAAAAAGATGCCGACCACATCCAAAAAGCCATCAATCAACTGGTACATTCCTGCTCCGCCTCCTTTTGGGTCAGATTTCTGATGTCAAAGCGATAGCGCAGAATCTCGGTGGCATAGCGGTCATGCCCCTCCATTACATCAATGAGATCCAAATAGGTCAACCCCATCCGCTCCAGGCTTTTGGAAGCATTGAACCGGATATACCAGTTGCGGCTGTACAGGTTGCGCTTCAGCCGCTCAATGGTCTCGCCACCGGGGTAACCACACAGTGCCGTGGAGGCGATGGCCGCATATTCCCAACGGGCATCATTGCGGCATTCCGCCAGGTCCAGCAGTGTATCATAGGCTGGCCCGTAAGGGTAGCGCCCCAGGTAACGGATACAGGCGTAGCGCACTTCATCATCGGTCGCTGTGTTCTGCAGCAGCGCCAGTGCAAAGGCGCAGTGTTCCCCGGAATCCAGCCGCAGGAAGCTCATCATCGCCACCTGCATCTCCGGGCTGAAATCCGCGAAGCTTTTCTCTATACAGCGTCCCAGCGCCTCATGGTCGCCGGTAAATTCCAACAATCCGTCGGCCAGCAGCTTTTCGTGGAAAAAGCTCTCGCCGCCATCCAATATCTTCAGAGCCTTCATGATGCAGTCGCAGTCTCCTGTGGTATATAGGGCCTGCATAGCATTCTCCCGGCAATAGATACTGGACTCCCTCAGCAGCGTATACATTGCATCCACCACGCCGGAAAAGGGCCGGTTCTCGATCAGACGGTACTTTTTGATGATATAGGGGAAGTACGCCGCCTCAATCCGGTCCTTCCGCCCATAGCGGATCGTCAAATACACAATTACCCCTCCCAGCTGAGAAAGATATTCCGTCGCCTGCCGCGGTTCCTCCCGGTACAGGTCCTCCAGCATCTTATCAAAGGCGATCATATTCCCGGTGCGGGTCAACTGCCGGCTCAAGTATTTTTTGTGCCGTCTCTCAACCTGCTGTCCTGTGTTGATGCGTTCTATCTGCTGCAGGATGTGCTGCCGAAATCGGGCGCTGGCCCGCACCGTTCTGCGGTCCCTGCGCTTTAACACGATGGCGGTAATGATGTTGAATACGATCATCCCGCTGCAAATAAACAAATAGACATACAGCAGTGTCTCTATCCTCAATACTATCACCTCCTTCCCGCATCATCCGTTCCACAGCTCCTGCATCATGTAATAAGATGCCTTCAGTCGTTCATGATAGGTCACCCGGTTTCCCCAGCCTGTAAGTGTCAGCAGCGAAAGCTCGCACCGGCTCTCCTGTTCTGCCGTCATTACCCCCAGGTACATTTCATCTATATTGATATGCTCAATGCCGTAATTGCCGTTGTAATAGTCGTCCAGTATCTGCATTTTAGAGGGATCAGCAAAATTGAGCAGTTGCCACGGCAGCCGCAGCTCTATGCAGCCCTCCCTGGTCATAAAGTCCGCCAGCGAATCATACGCGGCACTGGCCGGGTCACCGCAGCCATATCGCAGCCGCCCGGTCTCAAAGGTCGCTCCGCCGTATTTTGCAATGATGGCCTCAGTCATCACCTCGCCCTCATTAAAAATCTCCAGAATCATATCGATATTGGTAAAGCCAGGTGCGTGCGGGTCGGGCAGGTTATCCCGCAGGTAGGTATCATAGCCCCAAACATTCTGCGAGTAGGTACTGCGCAGCACTTCATAGGGTTCCTGCACCATCACCCGGCTGTTTTCCCGGCCATCCAGCACCACCAGAAAATCCACCCCACGGTCGAATTTCAGCCCAAAGTTCTGGCAATAGCTCGTCCCAGTCTTTGGGGTGGTATCTATGGGCAGATATAGGGTTTCCCCCTCCGGATTCCATCCCTCTTTCCGCACCATCAGGTACAGATACCGTTCATCGTATTTCGCGGAAAGGGTCATCCCCTCATTTTGCCCGATGACATCCATCTCGGTCCATTCGGTCGGGTCGCCATCCAGGGTACACACCGTTTGCTCCTGCCCCGGGTCAAAGGCCAACAGGCCAAAATACTGCTCATTAGTCTGGATATCCGACCAGTATGGGGTGCGGGTCAGATTCACAGCATGCATGGTGTTCCAGGTTCGCTTAAACCACTCATCCTGCCAGGCAAATACCACACTGCCCGCACAACCTGCTGCTTTTATGTCCTCGTAGCAGGTAGCCAGCGCCATCCCCTGCTCCTGCTCCGTCATATTTCCTTGGTTGCGGCCAGTATTTAGGTCCCGGTGGGCCATCCCTCGCCCGGTGGAAACACCAAATTCTGAAATGACTACCGGCATGGTGTGGTGGGCAACCAGCCCCGTAAGATACGCCCGGTAGGTATTCATCCGACTATCCTCATCCCGGAAGATCTCGTGGTCCTCAAGCCCCAGTCCGCTCCAATCCTCTGTCCAGTTCAGGTAATCGGGATAGTAAGGATACACATGGTAGGAGGCAAACTGTCCCGATATCACCCACTCCGTGGTGCGGATGTGTTCCACATCCACCGTCGCACATTTCATATACAGCCTTTTGATCTCATCGGGATATTGAAAGGGGTCAGTGGTGGGCCAATTGGAAAAGGCTATGAGCTTCTGTGTTTTGTAGCGGCTGCTCTCATATTCCAGCACCTTATCCCCCACCCGGGCCAACAGCACCTCAAAAGGAGTTGCCTTATCCGTTGTGGTCAGGTATTTTCCGGTATAGGCGGTATAGCCCTCCCGGCCGGCATAGGTGTCATCGGTATAGGCTACTGTCATGTCATCCCATTCTACCCCCAGGATGTACCCGATCACCCATGGGGAAATGTCCTTTTTATAGCTGCCGTAGCCAGCGCTTTGCACCTGTTGGGCCGCCAGGCGGCGCTGCCCGTGCACTACATCCAGCATGGTGCGGCAATCCTGCAGAAAGGTCTCATAAAAATCCTTATCGTAGGCATCCCGGTGGGAATTCTGCACATAGTCATTTACCCACACCCCGTGGATAAGATACAGCGGTTCCGGGTTATCCTTGTTGTATTCATAAAAAGCGTTGTAGAACGCCTCACCTTGGATGGTATAGACCCGAACGGTATTGGCCCCCATTGCCTGGATGTACCCGAACCACCGCCGGTAGGTCTCTTCGTCTATGGCAAACTCCGTTGCCCACTTGCCCGGTATCCCGGAGCCCATATTGACCCCCCGGATCTCAAAGGGCTGCCAGCCCTCCCCACAGTCCAGGTAGATTTCCTTCCCATCGGTCTTTACAAAGGTCGTCACGGGCTCCTCCGGCATCAGATCAATATACCACCCCAGCCGGTAGTGTGCCGCATCCAATGCCATAAACAGCAGCACCAGCACTGAAAGGGCAATAATGAACTTCTTCACTTTAATCCTCCTCAGTCTGTCACTTCGCTGTATTTCTTCACTCGGGATTCCGCGCTGTACTGCCGCAGTGACTCGATATTTTCATCCATCCAGCGCCCGCGCTGCCGGATAAAATCCTTCAGCTGCCGCACCGCCTCCTGATGGGAATGAACATTCCGTTCCGCCGGGGCCAGCAGGGTATCATCCCGCAGCGAATCCTCCCATCGTTCAAAGTTTCGCTCTATGGCCGGACCCAAGTATTCTTCCACCTCATCTATGTAGCGCAGGAGGTACTTTTCATTCAGCCAGCTTTCACGCAGCTCCCGGTAACGCCGGATGACCCGTTCGGTGAAATATTCATCCTTCACCATCATGTTAAACCACAGCTTGCGGTGCACATCAAAGTGCTGCACCTGCATGGTGGTTTGCTCCTGGTAATTATCGCAGGCGTTATTAAAATCCCACACACACATTTTCAGTCGGCCGCTTACATCCCTGTAAATATAGGTGGAATAGGAACCGGCATCATAGTTGGTGGTAAACTCATTCAATATCAGATAATTCACAAAGGAATCTACATCCACCTGCGCCCGATAGCCATACTTTCTGCTGTCATAGTCATAGGAATACAACCCCTTTTCAAAAGCCGAAAAGTCCGTCTTGATCGCCTCTTTGATCTCTGGGGTCAGCTTCTTCTCTCCTGGGAATTCCACCTCCAGCTTCAGCTCCATTTCATTGCGGTAGCTGTATGTGGTCAGGCTGTTCAGCCGGTCGTACTCGCTTCCATCCTGCCGGTCCAATCGCAGCAGATAACCTGTGTAGGTATTGTCGCGGGCATCCACTTCCATATTCAGCCGCGCGCCATCCCGCCCACTGCCAATAAGCTCCGTCAGCACATAGATTCCCTGGTACTCTCCATTCAGCATCAGCTCACAGAATCGCACATTAGGGGCGTATTCCATGCATTCTCCGGCTATGTTGTACCACATGTAGTTGCGCATCAGGCTTTTATCCAGATAGGGTCCATGCAGCGCCCATTCGTGGTGGGCATCCATCCCCATCAAGCTCTTTGGGTTGTTGTCCCCGTTTTCATCCACCAACTCCAGTCGGTAACCAGCCTTCTCAAAATATCGCGAGGAATTTCCCCGCACATGGATGACCACATTGCTCTCCACCGCCGGCGCATCGGTTGGGTGGTTGTTTTCCTCCGCACTGTCCATCACCCGCATCTGCGCTGTAATGCGGTCCGCACCTTCTGCCGTGGTGGTAAAACCCATGTGGCGGTCTTCCTCATCCACCAGCCCTCTCCCAGGGATCTCCGCCCCGCCGGTGTCAATAACTATCAGCGGCAGGTGGGTGCAGAATTCCTTTTCGGCATGTACGGCGCAGACGGCCTTTGGCGTGGCTTCTCGGTGCTGGTGGTATCGCCGGCTCTCCATCCGCCCGGTCAGCAGCACCGGGTAGTTCAGTACACTTACCAGCAGGATACAAATACACGCCGCCGCGCCTATAATCCTATATTTCATGCTGCTTTCTGCTCCATTTCCTTCAGCCCGAAACCTCGTCGTTCTGCATCACGATGTTGACATACTCCACATTGCCCAGGGCATACAGACAGCTGCAGAGATCTTTCTCCTTTTTCTCGGCCTTCTTCAGCATGCTCTGGCTCAGCTCATAAATCAGCTCCACCGTTTCCTCGGTGGTGTTCTCCACTCGCAGAACAGCCTTCCCCCGGAACAGCTGATACACCTGCGCCTTGATCGCCGCAGTCTTACCCCGGTCGGCCCGCAGAATCAGCAGCATCCGGTTGTCGCTCTTGATGCACCCCAGGATGAGGATAATGAGAAACACCACGGCGCTGCCCACCGCCGCCACCAGGTAATCCCCCACTCCGCAGCAGATGCCCACAATAATGGACCAAAAGATATACACGGTATCACGGGAATCCTTGATGGCAGTACGGAACCGCACAATGGAAAGCGCGCCCACCATACCCAGGGAAAGCGCTATATTATTCCCGATGACGGTCATTACTGTACCGGTCAGGGCCGCCAATATCACCAGCGAGGCATTAAATTTCTTGCTGTAAATGGTGCCCCGATGGGAAATATAGTAGGAAATAAAAATGAAAAAGCCCAGCACCGCCGCAATACCGATATTCAGCACAATCTGTTCCGGCGTCATCTCACTGGGGTTGGTAAAAAGGCTCAGGATCTTATCCTTCATGTTGTCAATCTCCTTTTCGTCGCGGCTTACAGCCGATATCGATACCCGTTCTGCCGGGCTAGCATGTATTTACTTACCGAGAGCTCACTTTGATCCACGGTGTTGATCATCCGCCGGATATAATCCAGCAGGAAACCGTTATACTTCACTTCCATCACCACCGCGCCAGGGGCCAGCACCGGAGCCATATTCAGCCGCTCATCAAAGAGGTCAAAGCTGCTCTCGGTGGCAACGATACGGCTGTCAAAGGTCACCCGTATCTTGTTTTCCTTTGCGATGAAGGCCTTACGGTCATATTCCACTATGGCCTTTGGCCGATAGCAGCGGCTTTGCATTAGGGCATAGCACTCCGCCGCAAAGGCTTCCCTGCTTTGCAGTAGCGGAGTATAGTCCCCGGTGATCAGCCGCTGGGCAACCTCCCTTGTCACCCGCAGCGAGCGCTTGAGCTGGCTTGCCCCCTGTTTCTGCTTCATTTCCAGCATAGCATAGCCGGCAGCCGGGTCATAGCAGCGCAGCCGTATCTTGCGGCGGGTCTATATTACGGCCAGCTTTTCATGGTAGTCCTCATCGTACACCGTATCAAAGTACAGCGAACGAATCCGGTATCCATGCACTCCGTTGTGGGGGTCCTCCCGCATCACCTGCCTCAGTAGGTGGCTCCTTTGCAGGGCCTCCGCCATACCGATAAGATACTTCTTCTCCTCCCGGAACACCCGATTCATCCAATGTCACTTCCTCCCAAAATAAAAAACTGACCGCAGCAAAAGTCTCTTTGTGCGGTCAGTCCATCATACCGGCATTTACCGGGTTAGACACTAAACTTTGCGTCCCCGTCTTTCGGCGGGTTTGCCGTATTCATTTTTGCTCAGAATTCCGCCGCGTTCTCCACTATCTCCGCACGGTCATTCACCTTTTTGTTCCGGTACATCATGGCATCTGCCTTTTCTATGGTGGCATACAGAGCCTCGATGCCGCCCTCGTACAGGGCATATCCTAGCGAAACCATCGGCATTTTGGGGTCCTGCTCCCGCAGCTGGCCCAGCGCTGCCTCGAACATCCCGTTCAGCTTTTCCATCTGGTGCAGGTTCTTGGTCAGAATCAAGCTAAACTCATCGCCGCCATAGCGGTAGCAGTCACCATGCCGCCCA
>ENA-ORSY01002346-ORSY01002346.1-human-gut-metagenome-genome-assembly--contig:-NODE-2346-length-11015-cov-2.077737_pt1 | contig 11015 bp, 6 predicted proteins | sample MGYA00242193_ERZ509160 | MGnify/ENA primary metagenome ERZ509160 (study PRJEB26280, sample SAMEA2338670) | human gut metagenome | biome: human gut; feature: human-associated habitat; material: faeces...
AAATGTATTCGGTTCTGACAAAGCAGTAAAGTCCGCTTACCTGCGGAATATCTGCGCTATTTTGTGAGAGCATTTCTTCGGGCTTGGAGCTTGACTGCACGGCAACTCTTTTTCCGCTGAGGTCGGACAGAGCGTAGATATTGCTGTCGGTTCTGACGGCTACAGCCTGTCTGCTGTTCATATAAGGTCCTACCCATCGGTACTTGTCTTCTCTGCCGTTCATCGAAAAGCATCCCCACAGGCAATCGACCTTGCCGTCAGCGAGCATTTTATCCTTTTCATCCCAGACAATGTTTTTAAACCGTCATCTGGAACAAATAGGTGTCCGTGCAGAAGCATACACCGCATCACCTTCAAAAATAATTGTAAATTGGATTATTTGGACAACTATCATTTTGGGAGCTTTGCTGTTTGCAAAATTTCAACAGAATATCTTCAAAAAAGTAATGTTAACATCCTCTCTCATTATTCTAGGGATGCAATGTGTTGGATACATCTCACTTTTCCTCTCCGCAGATAAATCCGCCTTTACATACTACAGTGACAAGGACGAACTTATACTGGATGGAAGTAAGCAATTTACCGTATCCTCAAATGATAACATTATCTTATTTATTCTGGATAATTTTTCCAGCACTTACCTTGCATCTGCCGTTGAAAAATATCCGGATTTAAAAGATTTTCTGCATGATTTCACTTATTACAATAATGCCGACTGCAATTACCATGGAACCTATCCATCACTACCGCATTTACTAACAGGTAACGATTTAGATCCTTCGTTATCTGTTGATGACTGGTTAGAAGATTGTTGGACAAATACTACTACAAACGATTATTTTTCTATTTTATCTCATGCCAATTACAAAGTAAATTTATATACTCCAACGACATCTATTCTGACAGGTAATCATTCTCTGTCGCTTCTTGACGGAAAAATTAGTAATATAACTACAAAACAAAGTTCTATTTGCATTGATTACCATAAACTGTATAGGACAATGTTCTATATGTCCTGCTATCGCTTTATGCCAGAATATTTCAAATCCTTTTTTGACGTATCAAATGAAACATATACCACTATTGTATCTTATCCTGAAAATACTATTTTACATGCGAACTATGATTTTTATAATCATCTCATAGAAAATGGTCTGACGACTGATTCATCTGGTAATTATTTCATAATTCAGCATTTAAATGGGACACATGAATTCACAACCGATGAAAATTGCCAGTTTGATGCTCAGAATGCAACCTGCCAATCAACCGTTAAAGGAATTTTCACTATGCTTGAAGCTTATTTGAACGAATTAAAAACACTAGGCGTTTATGATGATTCAACTATTATTATCACCTCTGATCATGGTGACGTTGAATATCCACAAATAATCTTTTTCATCAAGGAAAAACAGGAATCCCACGAATTACTTAATGGTACCAATGCTCCTATTACTTTAGACGAACTTGTTCCAACCATCGTTCAATCGCTTGATAAAGATTACAGTGAATTCGGATATAGTATACATGATTTTTATCCCGATCAGCAACGGGAACGTCTGCTTTATATCCGGGATTATGACGCTTCTTATCCAGATGTTCCACGCTACGATGGAATCTCTTCTGGTGGATCAAACGTATACCACTTATACAACTATACAGGTAATATTGATGATCAGATTAATGCCTTGCAAAATTATCAATACACAACCATACCAATGGTTGACTCTTATTTTTAAACACAGAAAAGGATACCTTTTATGAATGAAACAACTTTAAAAATTTTTAATCGAACACTCCATATAAAAAAGCAATGGAAAATTACATTTCTCGCCACATGGATTGGTGGAATGCTGGCTCATGCCTATCGTTTTTTCAACTTTCTGCCATCCTGGGATTCTATGTATAACTTTGCCGGAACCGGTGCTACTTACTCTTCCGGAAGATGTTTTCTTGAATTTTTCAGTAAAATCTCTTCCAAATATGATATGCCCTGGGTGAATGGTGCATTGTCCCTGCTCTATATCAGCCTTGCAAGCATACTGCTTGTTGAACTTTTCGAGTTACAGGAATGCGCATCCTGCGTATTGCTTGCCCTGCTCATTGTTTCTTTCCCTACCGTCACAGCATCCTTTGTAACCTCAGACAGTCCGATTTTTTCCATTTCTGTCTTCAGCATCTCTCCGGTCTCAAATTCTGCCTTAGAACCCGCCGGGCGATACCCCAGTGTCGGATGTGACCGGTATTGTTCCATTCGTTTTGCCAGTTCATACGAATACGGTATATCCAGATTCTGTAACACCTTTTTCTGTAAAGTCACCCCGTTGTCATGCATATTCTGTCACTCCTGTTTCTATCCTGTCCGTTCTGTCACAGGAACCGTTACTTATTTTTTTACCATAGAATTCATATTTTCAGTAATTTTCTGCAGAATCTCTCTGTTTCTCTCTTCCGCTTCCAGTGTCTCACTGGCATGGGCAGACACTTCTTCCGTAGTCGCTGAGATTGTCTGAATGGAATCCACGATCTCCTGGTTGGCTGTTTTCAGAGCTTCTACTGTCTGAAGCATCTCACCCAGATTATCCACGATCGTATAGCTGCTGTCTTCAATTGCCGTGAAACTGTCCGCCGCGCGCATCGTTCCTTCCCTTTGGCTGCCAATACCGTCTATCATCTGACGGATGACCGTCACCACTTCTCCAATCGCTCCGGATACATTTTGGATCAACTCCGCGATGTTGCCGGTAGCATCCTTTGTCTGGGTGGCCATTCCCGAAATCTCCGTCGCTACTACGGAGAAACCGCGGCCGGCTTCACCGGCTCTGGCTGCTTCTATGCTGGCATTCAGCGCCAGAAGACTGGTCTGATTAGCTATTTTGCTGATGATTTCCACGATGGAATGCATCTCCTGCATATAATGATCCAGCGTTTCCAGCTTCTGTGCCGCCAGTTCACTGTTTCTTGCAGAATCCTCTGCCTGCTCCTTCAGACCTGTCATCTCTTCTTTTCCGGCATCCAACATTTCTATCGTATGTTCCATATTGCTTCCGATCGTCTCTGCCACTTCACCCACAGTATTTACTTTTTCCTGAATAGCCTCCGTCTGGGACGTCTGCTGCTGAATCGCCGCTGCAGACTCCCCGGAACCTGCAGACACCTCCTCCATGGCTGTTTTGGTACTGTCAAAAGCAGTTTCCAGTTTATTCAATTCCGCTGTGATATCAACTACTGAAGTCTCCATCCGGCTGCTCATTTCCATGACTTCACGTAAGGTTGCTTCCGCGCGGTCCTGCGCAGCTGTAATGCTCTCTATATTTTCATCGGTGTTCTTCTGGTTGGATATGGTAGCATAGATGGATGTAATGCACAGCAGAATCATTACCGAAATCTGTATAAATCCTGCGTCCTGCCCCAGATAGCCAAATCCACCCTGTGTGGCTCCCAGGAGCACCACCAGGATATTCTCTACTACCGTCCCCACATTAATAAGTGCAAATGCCTTGACATCATGATAAGGCATGACTGCAAACATCATGGGAATTACAAATGCATACACCATGTTGCACTGTGCCGTAAAAAGCAGCACCGTATAAAACAACGCAAATCCGATCAGTGACAGATGTTTTATAGCTTTGGTTGCATGATCCCTCTTCCAACAAATAAATTCTGCAAGAACCGGTATGATCCCAAGAAGCAGTAACACTGCCAATACCGGAGCCGACACTGTGTGTTCAACAAATCCGATCACGCTAATGAAAAGCATACATGCATTGATCACACCATGTGCTATCATGGCCACCCGGTTACTTCGTTCCAACTCTTTCATTTGCATTCTCCTTCTCTCCCGTATGATATTATGCCAGGCTCAAAAAGTCTAAGCCCATATGAGCTTGCTCATAAGTGGGTGAAAGACCTTAAATTCATAACGTAATTCCTCACATCCCTTATATTGTAATTCATGATGGTATCCCCGTCAATAAAGCACACGAAAATGCAGTCCGGTTTTCTATGAAAAACGGACTGCATTTTCTGTCATTTATATGTTATCTCCCTGCCGGACAGCTTCCGGCCCCCTCTTTATACCTTGAAAACATCCAGTACCTTTTCCAGCTTATCCGCTAATGCCAACAGGTTCTCAGAAGAATTCATCAGTTCTGTCATGGTATCACTCATTCCATGAGCCGCCTGCATGGTACTGTCTGCGGATGCTGCATTCTGTTCGGAGATTGCCGACAATCCTTCCACTACATCACGGATCGCGCTTCCGGACTGTCCTAAGACATCCATCTTCTCCCGGATACCGCCGATATGCTGCAGGGAATTCTCCACACCATCCGCTACTGCCGCAGTCTTCACACCGGTCTCCTCCAGCTTGCTCTGCTGGTGATTCATGTTGGCTTCCACTTCACCCATGATCTCCACCATTCTGCCGGAAGACTCCATGATATTTTGGATGATCTGCTGGATCTCGGTTGCGGAGCGCTTAGACTGGTCAGCCAGCTTACTGATCTGCTCTGCTACCACTGCAAAGCCTCTTCCCGCTTCTCCGGCTCTGGCTGCTTCAATGCTGGCATTCAGTGACAGCAGATCTGTCTCGTCCGCAATATCCTGAATCATGGATACTGCCTTGGTGATATTCTGAATTGCTCCGTTCATATCCGTAATCTGTTCCGCTACCCGCAGGACAGATTCCTTGGTGCTCTCGTTGGAGCCGTTCAGTTCCTTCATGATCTCTTCGGAAGCTTTCTCCGCTTCTGCCATCCTGCCGGCATAATCCGTCAGAGATTTTACTTCCTCAGATATATATTCGATCTGCTCGCCGATACGCACTACATTTTCATTAGCATCCGTTGTCTCATTGGCCTGATTCCTTGCGCCGTCTGATATCTCGCCGACAGCATGGTATACATCATTCACAGATTCCTGGGTATCCTGTGCCATCTTGATCAGTTTGTTGGAAGATGCTGTCAGATCATCCGCGGAATCCTTGATCTCTGTTACGATCGAACGGAGAGTTTTTTGCAGTTTTACAGAAATACGATATACATCCCCAAGTTCATCCTTTTTACGGCACTGCTTTTCATCCGGCTCTGCATCCAGTTCTCCGTTCACGATCCTGCCTAGGAAATGCTTCGTCTTCTTCATGGTCTTCACCATGCTACGGGATAATACGCTTACCAGCGTTGCCGCCACAAGAACACATGCCACAGCAATCAGAATAATATCCTTCACCTGCATCGAGATTGTATCCTTGACATTCTGCATCGGCGTCGCCACTTCGATGGCACCGATCACAGAGCCATCAGAATTGATCAATGGCTGATAATATACATAATAATCTACTTCGGAAATGTTGCAGTCCGTCAGGAACAAAGCCTCCCCAGTCTGAATCTGTGCATAGACATCGTCTTCCAGCGCCGTACCGTTAATACGTCCTCCTTCCGGCTTGGTCAATGTCGTGATCAGACGCATATTTCCATACAAAAAAGACACCTGGAAGCCTGTCTTCTCCTGCAATCCATCGATCAACTGTGTCTCCCCGGAAATGGATGTGCCGCCCTTGCGCACCTTGCCTCCCTTATCTCTGGTGTAATCGCCTTCATACAGATTCGTGTAGGTTTCATCCACACTGACACCAACGATCTGCAGAGACTGCTCAATCTGTTTCTCAATTCCGGTCTCTAATGCTTTGGCCCCCACCGTAGCCACCAGTGCACATACAATGATCATCGGCAGAAGGCTCAACGCCAGTATCTTTTTCGAAATTGTGAAAAATGGCTTTTTGTTCCCTTTTACTTTCGTTTTCTTATTCTCTGTCTTCTTCATACTTACCACATCTGCCTTTCTGTAAAAGACTTTATCACATTCGATCCATCTCGAAAACGTTTAAGTATTTTCTCAGTGAATTCATTGTAACATTTTCCATATAGTAATACAATTCGACAAAATTACAAGTATTTTATTGTTAAATTTGGTCATTTTTCCTTAACGTTAAGTGAAAATATTTCTTTTTGTTTACGAAACAGTTAAGTTTTCTGCTTCCAGACCGGCATACGCAGTATCTTTATCAATAGCGGAATGATCATGATAAACCACACAATAGGCTCCGCCGCGATGACACCCAGGTATCCGAACATGGGAACCAGCGTCGCCGCGATCACAATTTTCCCTATCATTTCCAGTGAGCTGGAGATCAGCGGTACAATACGTTCTCCCAACCCCTGCATGGCATTTCTCACAATACAGATTACCGCCGTCACATAATAGAACAAAGTATCTACCTTGAGATATAACGTTGCATTGTAGACCACTTCCGGGTTTTCACTGCCCGTGACCAGCCATACCAGCCAGTCACCGATGGTATAAGCAGTCACAATATTAAGCGTACACCAGATGCAGGTATAACCGGTTGCCAACAGGATTCCTCTGCGGATCCGTTCGATTTTGCCGGCTCCCAGATTTTGTCCGCAATAGGTCGCCATGGTCTGACCGAAGACGCTGAACATGATCATGAAGATCTCGGAGATCTTGCGGGCTGCCGTATGAGCAATGATAATATTCTGTCCCAGCTTATTGATGGAAGTCTGCAATGTCAATGTACCGATATTGACCAGTGAGCTCATGAATCCCATGGAAAGACCGGAGCTTAACATATTGCGGAGCATTCCGGCATCCTGCAGCTTCATATCATCCACACGTATCCGCAGAATTTCATACTTTTTCCACAGATAGACCGCACACACCACCACAGCGATCAGCTGCGACAGCACAGTAGCAACTGCGGCACCCAGCACTCCAATATGCAGCACCACGATCAGAAGCAGATCTCCTCCGATATTCAGCACCACCGACACTGCCAGCACGATCAGCGGGGTCACGGTATCTCCGATTGCTCTTAAGGTCGCCGATAATACATCATATAATAAAGTAACAACAAGTCCCGCTATGATCACGGACACATACTGTGTTGCTGTGTGCAACAGATTTTCCGGCACATTCAGGAATCTGAGGATCGGCTGTAAAAATACAAGTCCTCCAAATGTCAGTACCACCGCTGCCAATAGACCAAGCACCAGAGAATTGCCTAAGGATCGGCGCAATCTGTCCATATCCTTCGCTCCGAAGCACTGTGCCGAAATAATAGCAAAGCCATTGCACATTCCCATTAGGAATTGTACGATCAGGTTGCTCAGCGTCGTCGTGGCCCCCACTGCCGCCAGGGCATTATCTCCCAGAAAAGTACCTACGATGCGGGTATCTGCCAGGCTGTAAGTAAGTTGCAATAAATTGGCCAAAAAAATAGGAAGGGCAAACGTCAGTATCAAAACTGACGGTCTGCCCTTTGTAAGATCTTTCATATAGTTCCTCACTTCTATACTTCCGGAAAAAATATGGATTTTCCCCGTGTGATAGGGCTACAGAACTTTTTTAAAACTTTTTCTTGGCATTGTCAAGGTATTTCTTGGTCTCAGCCACCACAACACCATTTAATGCCAGCAGTGCGATCAGATTCGGGATCGCCATCAGACCGTTGAAGATATCTGCGATGGTCCATACTGCCTTAACAGTCATGTAGGGTCCGATGAATACGCAGGCAATGTAGATCCAACGGTATACTTTGATCGCCTTCGGCTTCTGACCGATCAGGTATTCCAGGCATCTCTCACTGTAGTAATCCCAACCGAGGATCGTGGTAAATGCAAAGAATACCAGGCATACCATCAGGATAAAGGATGCAATAGAGCTGTTAAAAGGCAGCCCCTGCTGGAAAGCTCTGGTGGTAACATCCACGCCGTCCAGACCTACGTTCCAGGAATCGGTAATTACGATCGTAAGACCGGTCATGGTACAAATGATCAGAGTATCAATGATGGTACCCAGCATTGAGATCAGACCCTGTTTGGCAGGAGAGTCGTTCTGCGCTGCAGCCGCTGCGATCGGTGCACTACCGATACCGGCTTCGTTGGAGAAAATACCTCTCGCAATACCCTTCTGCATTGCCATGATAACCGCTCCCAAAGCACCGCCGGCTACGGCACGCATACCAAACGCACTCTGTACGATGGTCACGATAGCTGCCGGAATGGCAGTTACATTAAAGATCAGTACTAACAGACAGGCTACTACATAAGTCACTGCCATAAAAGGAACGATGACCTGTGCCACGGTGGAGATACGCTTTAATCCACCGATAACAACCAGTGCCACGCAGATGGTCAAAAGGATTCCGGAGATCACCACGCTCCAGGAATAGTCCATGCCGAAGAGCTGTACGGTATGTGCATTGTTCGCATCGAAGAAATTATGTACCGCACTGGTGATACCGTTGATCTGGGTAAAGGTTCCGATACCGAACAATCCCACGCATACACCCATAAAAGCGAAGATCTTCGCCAGCCATTTCCAGCTCTTGCCCATACCGTTTTCGATATAGTAGAAGGGGCCGCCGATAATGTGTCCATCCTCTGCTACCACACGATATTTCACCGCCAGCAGGCACTCGGAATACTTCGTAGCCGTACCTACCAGCGCAGCGATCCACATCCAGAACAAAGCTCCGGGACCGCCTGCTACAATAGCCGTTGCCACACCAACGATATTACCGGTTCCGATGGTAGCGGACAATGCCGTACACAGTGCCGCGAAACTGGATACTTCGCCGTCTTCGCCCGACTTTTCATTGGCAATTAAGTGTTTGATTGCATGGGGAAGCTTCGTGATCTGCAAAAAATGAAGTCTGGCTGTAAGAAAAAGACCGGTAGCCAGAATGAGGACGATCAGGGGGATGCCCCAGACGAAATCATCCACTGTGGTCAGAAAGTTACTAATCATGTCTAACATATTCCCTCTCCTTCCGTCACCTCTTGTGACGTCCTATCGTAGATTGATTTCTTCCGAAGAGAATGGGAATAAGCATATAGATGCTCTGTCCTTTTGCCTGAGAGATTGGCAGCTTTACTGCCGTACACCTTCGGCGCCTTCTATACGGAAATATGATAATTGCTTTCCGTGGAAGAACTCTCCAGAGTAAATCTTTACCGCACTAAAGCGGCAACAAAATCACAATAGCATACTTTTTCACCCATTGCAACTTTTTTTATCTTTAGTCATTGATCTGACCAACACAGACATTGACTTTTATGGTACCTGATTACTATAATATAATTCATATGAATACTAACACGAACAATCACAAAACTTCATATTCCATTACACGTGGACTGTTTTTCCTGATCATGTGTTCTGTGATTTTTACAGTACTGTACTACAGTCTGCCCAGGCAGAACCGTGAGCCGGCAATATCGGATTATATTGACTTTTCAGAAGGCTGGACCACCTCCGATGGAAGCCCCGTTGATTTTTCCCATATCAGCGGCACCTGCACAGTGACCAAGAAGCTTCCTGCGCTGACTCACGACATGGCACTTTTCTTTTTTTATAAAAGTTCCAATGTGACGATCCTGATAGACGACCGGCTGATCTATGAGACCATGCAGCCGGAGAGAGTTTTCTTCGGCAAGACACCGGGAGCCTCTTATGTCTCTCTGCCCATCTACCGGGAAGATTCCGGGCGCACGCTCACCCTGGTGATCGATAATCCTTACGGAGACGGCAGTGGCAAGATCAATCATATGTACCTGGGACGTAGTGAAGATATCCTGATAAGCCGCATCCGCGACAAGGCACCCGGATTCGGCATCAGCTTCCTGATCGCCCATCTTGGTCTGGCATTTATCCTGTTTTATCTGCCATTACACAAGAAGCACATCATCGGCAGTGAGATGCTTTATCTGGGATTATTTGCTCTGAATACCGGTATCTTTATGTTGGCAGATAACCGTATGCTGCAACTGATCCTGCGTAACAGCCATATTTATCATACAATTGCGGAACTTTTTATGATGCTGATCACCATTCCACTGTTTCTGTACCTTGGCAAAATGTATACAGAGTACTCCCCTGTGATGGTACAGACAGTATGCCTAATCAGTGTCATGGATTTCAGTATACGTTTCTGCCTGAATCTGACCGGTCTCAAGGACTTCCATGAAAGTCTTCGTCTGACCCATATTACTTTTGGCATTCTGATCGCACTTGTTATCTATGCCATCGGCAAAGGGTTTTATCAGAATCAAAGGCAGCATCTGAAGCACAATCTATATCATAACCTTGGAATTCTGTGTCTGTGCTTTGGCGTTCTACTGGATATCCTGCTGCTATGGTTCGGCAGTGCTCCCGAGACCAGCTTCTTCACACGGATCGGTGTGCTTATGTTCCTGATCATGGAAGCAGTCCAGGTTACCCTGCGCCTCATGACCAACTATCAGGAAGGTGTTCGCATGCAGCTGCTCAGCCGCCTGGCTTATCGCGACGGTCTGACCGACCTGCTGAACCGTACTTCCTATATGGAAGAATTGAAAAGATTGGACGCATCCCATAATTTTCATGTGTTGCTGGCACTGTACGATGTGAATAGCCTCAAATATGTGAACGACACCTACGGTCACCAAAGCGGTGATGAAATGATCCGCCGGGTAGCGGATACTCTGTCGGCACATCTCGGTTCCTTAGGAAAATGTTACCGGATCGGCGGAGATGAGTTCGTATTCCTGTCGACCGTATCCGATTCCGAAAAAGAATTTCTCAAGTTGCAAAGAGATTTCGAAGCGTCTCTGGGAACTCTGAAGCTTCCTGACGGTTCCGAGCATCCCATTACTGTAGCCATGGGATATTCCGTACTGACCCATAATATGCCCCATTCCATGGACGATTTGATCCGGGAGGCCGATGCCAGAATGTACGAGGCGAAACGACGAATGAAAACAGAAAATTGATCATAAGATTGGCAGCGTTTTTGCTGACAATCTTATGAATAGCGTGGCTCATTGCAGAGAACTGCCAACAAATGTGGAGTGCCCTTTGCGACACATTTATGAATTGGGGGCATGGCTCGTAACGTAGGGTTGCCATAGCCCCCACGCAGAAAGGACTGCCCACCCCGGACTCGGATGCTA
>ENA-ORSY01002357-ORSY01002357.1-human-gut-metagenome-genome-assembly--contig:-NODE-2357-length-10958-cov-4.493626_pt1 | contig 10958 bp, 4 predicted proteins | sample MGYA00242193_ERZ509160 | MGnify/ENA primary metagenome ERZ509160 (study PRJEB26280, sample SAMEA2338670) | human gut metagenome | biome: human gut; feature: human-associated habitat; material: faeces...
CCCTGCCGGTGGGCGGCTTCACCGTGACGGGCGGCGCGTTTAACACAGATGTGGCCTCGGGCCGCGTCGAGGCCGACGCCGTCGCGGGCGGCATCATCGGCTACAACCGTCTGCTGGCGGCCAAGCCCACAGGCGGCACGCTGGAGGCGCTGCTGCCGACGATTAACGAGAGCACCGGCGTGCTGACCGACAGCACCGACGCGAATACGGCGGGCGGCGAGGTCACCCTTGCCAACTTCCAGAACAAGCTCAACCTGCAGGCCGACATCTACGTCGGCGGCATCGTCGGCGCAAACGACGCCAAAACGAAGCTGACGATTCGAAATGCAGCCAACGGCGCAACGCAGAACGCCCTGTCCGTCGGCGGCCTGAACCCGTCCAACAACGGCGCGTTTAAAGGCGGCGTTTTGTTGAGCAAACTGGCCGATGGCCGCTATGACTTTGGCACCGCGCGCGGCGCACTGGCGGGCGGTATCATCGGCTATGCCACACCCAACACAACGCTGAAAAACTGCACAAACTACGGCACAGTGGCTCACAAGTGCGCCGCGGGCGGCTTTGCGGGCTGGAACGAGGGCACGATCACCGGCGGCAGCATGAATGCGTCCCTCGGCAACCGTGAAACCGGCTATACCTATCTGGGCGGCGTTGCGGGCGTCAACGGCGGTCTTATTCAGTCTGCCTACCCGGCGCAGGGCTGTGCCGTGCGCGGCGACAGCTATGTCGGCGGCATTGCGGGCGTCAACCTGGGCGGTGACGCCAAGGCAAGTAAGGGCCTCATCATCTGCACAGAGAACAACAGCACTGGCACGGTGGAGGCCAACCAGTACGCGGGCGGCGTGGCCGGTGCCAACGTCGGCAGCATTTCGCTGTCCGGCCAGCTGCAAAGCAGTGTCACCGCAACCGACTATGCGGGCGGCGTGGCCGGTATCAATACGAAGAACGGCATATATACAGGCAACATTTACGGCGCTGACAACGCCAACGACGCGGTCCTGGGCAGCGTCACTGCCGCCAACTACGCGGGCGGCGTGGCCGGTACGAACCGTGCCGAAATCACCCGTGTGGAGAACCGTGCCTCGGTGCGCGCCAGCACAAAATATGCGGGCGGTATTGCGGGTGTGAACGACGAAGGCGGCACGATCAGCTATTGTAGCCATGCGTCCGGCAATGCCGCCGCAGTCTACGCCACCAACGGCGAGGCGGGCGGCATCGCGGGCAATAATAATAAAGACGCGCTGATTGAGAATGTGCAGGTCAAGGCCGACGTCACCGCGGCCAACGGCACGGCGGGCGGCGTCACGGCCACGAACTTCGGCATCATCGGTCAGGAGACCGGGCCGGAAGATAACAGCAGCGTAAGCGGCTGCACGATCACCGGCACATCGGAGAGCATCGGCGCTGTTGCGGCGCACAACGGCAAGAACGCGACCATCCGAAATGTGAAGCTGGCGGAAAACGCCAAGGTGCAGTTCAGCACCCCGGCAGTCACCATCGGCGGCCTTGCGGGCATGAACGAGGGCACCGTAACCGGCTGTCAGGTCGGAAACGGCGCGCTGTCGCTGAACGACGGCCTGCGCGCGGGCACCAACACCGTCACGCTGGGCGGCGCGGTGGGCCGCACCACGGAGCACGGCAAGGTCAGCAGCACCGACGTTCTGCTGGACCTTACACAAAATCTTGATAAATATACAAATTTGGGCGGCGTCGCAGGCCGGAACGACGGTACCCTGGATCAGTGTACCTATTCCGGCACGATGGGCGGCGACGCGGACACGGACGGCCTTGTCTCCGTCGGTGCGCGCAGCACCGGCAGTACGGTGGGCGGCATTGCCGGTCTGAACAACAGCACAATCACCGGCTGTGAGGTCAAATACATCAAACTGCAGGTCAGCGGTATCAGCAACATCACCACGACCCAGACCGCAGACGAAAAGCTCGCCAGTGCCAGCCATGTGGGCGGCATTGCGGGCCGCAACAATGCCAAAATCGTCAACAGCTATGTCGCCACCGAGAGCAGCAGCAACGGCGCGGGCAGCATCATCACGGCGCGTTACGGCTTTGTGGGCGGCGTCGCGGGCTCCAACAACGGCACTATCAAGGGCAGCGGCAGCAAAAAGGCGCTGGTCAGCGACGACGCAAAAAAGACCGCCCTTGTTACACAGGTTAAAAATTGGCTGGGTGTGGCAGATGCCAATGCCGGCATCAACAGCATGGCGGCAGAGCTGACCACAGGCACGACCTACGCGGGCCTCAAGGGCGTTGACACTGTGTCCAAAGAAGGCTGCGGCTATGGGAATGTCTACAGCCAAAGCGGCCTTGCCGCCAATGATCTGCTTGTCGCCCTGCGCGGCAGCAACAACAGCGAGACCGTCCGTGCCGCCGGTTATCTGGGCGGTCTGGCAGGCTTTAACTCTCTCCGCGGTACAATTGACACTTCCGCCACCGGCCAGTGGTTTGTCTATTCTGACAATGCGACAACGGCATCCACCGTCGGCGGTATTGTCGGCCAGAACGAATCCAACGTCACAGACAAAAGCGTGCTGGACACTGTGGTAAACTGTGCCGCTGTGCGCCGGTTTACGCGCGTATTTGATAGGTCTAAGAACAAGGACGATACAGACGATGACAACATTTACAAGAGCGAAAATCGTGTTGTTGTCCATGTGGGCGGTGTCATTGGCCAGCAGCAGAACCGCAGCGATGACCGGTGGTCTGTCAGCAAGGTAGTCAACTGCGGCAGTGTGTTCAACAGCCGCTCGGCCAATGTGGGCGGCGTGATCGCCTATTGGCTGGACTACGGCGGAACCGTGCAGAAATGTTTCAATTTTGGCAAAATCACAACAAACACGAACGACAAAAACAGCGGTTACGGTGCAGTCGGCGGTATTGTCGGCTTTATTGACCAGCCTATTTCCGGCGGCACCACAAATGTGCTTTCCTGCCGTAACTACGGTCAGATTTGGTATAAATCAAACGGCGCAAATGACTGCGCGGGCATTATCGGTAAAATCGAGATGAAGAAGCCCACCGATATTATGACGCTGAACATCATCGACTGCGTCAATAGCGGCGCAATCAAGGCAGCGTCGCAGGCAGTCGGCATTCTGGCATGGATCGGCCCGTACAACAAGGGGAACATTGATAATGTTACGGTAAATATTGACCGCTGCCGAAACCTTAATACTGACTTTACGTGTAGCAGAAAAATCGGCATTGTCGGCAGCCGCGGTAATGGCTCTGGGTCGCAAGAAGCAACCAATGTCACAAACTGCTTTGCCACGGTTGGTACAGATTGGTTCCCGATTGCCTATTTGCGCCTGAGTGGCGAGAATGTCACCGGCCACGGCAACTATTATATTGAAAATTCCGAAAGTGCAGGCAAGAGCTTCTTTAAGAAAGATTCCCGTAAACTGACCACAGTAAAACCGAACAGTACAACAGGTAACTGGGAGAAAGCGGATAAGCAAGGAAGTGACTCGGCCTACAATGAGACAGATTGGAACAAGTCCTCGAAAAAAGTAAAAGCACACCGTCTGTACATAGGCTATAACGTCACTGATAAAGCAACCTCTCCTTATATTGCGTTCCTGCCCACTTTGGCAAAGGATGGGAACGGCGCAGCGTACAGTCTGTGGTGGATTCGCGGCCGTGGTGCTACGGCGGAATTGGGTGCCCAACCAAACTCTGCCTATATCAAGACCGACGGTAAGAAAGCCTACATTTTCGATGACACCGGCGCGGGCTATAATGAAAATCCCGGCCAAAAGAGAGCGGACGTGATGCTGCAATTCGGCGAAGCCGCGAACAGTACGAACGACTCAGACGTTGATATTACCGACATCACCGACGAGGTCATCCAGAACTACTATAAGTACGTGCTGGACAGCACCAAGCCAGCCAAGCCGGAAAAAATCGACGTCAAGGCCAGCCAGGTGCAGGACGCGGACAACAACGTCTATGGCCGTTATAAAGTGACGTGGGACGAGCCGAAGGACAAGGAAGCCAGCCCCGCCGCTTACTACCGTGTTGAAATTCTGCCCTGCGATGCCGCAGGCAATATCACCGGGGCCGCCTACCTGACTGCTGACGTCTACCAGCGCAGCTATACCTTTGTGGCTGATAAAGCGTGGACGGGTAACTTCGTCGTGCGTGTAACGCCCTACAATACCAACGACGACCCGAATCAGGATGACAACTTCAACACCAGCGCCGTGCAGACCTTTATGCACGCCCTGCCGACACCGGAGATTGAGTTCCGGCTGGTCAAACGCGAGAACGGCGGCTTTGACTGGAATCAGTGCCAGACGCCGGATGAAAAATCGAGAGAATTCAAGTATGAGGTTGTCGCGGTGCTGAAAAACTACACCGAATACCCGACAGACGAGGCTTGGACCGTCAAGCTGACCGATGGAAGGCATACTTATTATTTCAGCAGACAGGATGGCAAGCAGTACATCCGCCTGACCCAAAATTTGGAACGCACTTTGACGCTTACGGCGTTGGCAACCCCGGTCAACAGCAACAGCACAAAGTATCTGCGCTCGGCCCAGTACAAGTCAGAGACCTATCTCCCGTCCCAGTGGCGTGACCACAACGGCGATAACGGCAAGGACGAGGACGGTCTGCCGCTGGGCACGCTGAAAAAGGACGGCGACACGGACTATGTGACCTACACCGGCCAGACAGCGGAGAGTTTTGAAGCAACCGTGAAGTTCAGCTTTACCCCGAGGGTCAAGAGCGACAGCAGCGAGCACGGCAGCCCGACCTACCGTGTCATGCTGCTGGCAAAATATCTGGGCAATGACACGGTCAACGGGCAGTCCCTGTACGGTCAGTACATCACGCTGGCCGCGCGGGAGGGCATCGTCACCGAGACACCCGTCACCTTCAACCTGAACAGCCTGCCGTCGGATGCTATGTCCAACTACACGGACTTCCTTGTCATTGCGGTGCCCATTACCAGCGGTAAGGGCGATGTGACCACACGCTGGGATGCCAAGGCGGAGGAAGTGTCCGCAGCCATCGCCAGCCATGCAAACGACACCAGCAAAGAAATCTGGTGGAAGAACGGCTATGAGATCGTCCGCACGGGCGAGCACAGCTATACCTATGCCCATTTGACGCCGCTCTGCTTCTCCGACGTGAACCGCACCGATGACAAGAGTTGGGCTATACAGGCCACGCAGACGACCCCGCAGATCATCTTCAAGCAGCTGAACCTGAATGTTCTGAAAGCCCCGACGCTGGACAAAAACACCGAAGGAAAAGTTGACGAGAAAACCAACGAGTTGACCTATACGTTCAACTGGACGCAAGAGGACATGGACGCGAAAACGCCGACCTACAGCATCAAGCTCTACGGCCTGTTGACGGACAAGGACGGCAATGTGACCGGTCAGGAGCAAATTGCGCTGAAGGACGGCGTAAATCTGGCCGATAAGGTTCAGAACAGCGGCAACAACAGCTTTACCCTGCCTGTCAACGTGGATATCATGCTGGCCAACGGCAGCGACAGCTGGCGCTATGACAAGGTCCGGCTCGAGGTCACCCGTGTGGCGGCAGCCGGCACCGATGAAATCGGCGCGTCCGCTGTGGCGGATTACAGCGTTAAGCAGCGCCTGCCCGGCATCAGCGCGCCGAGCTCCATCACCCGCGTCAACGGCGAGACCGACAACGCGGATGCCCTGCTCTACACGGTCAGATGGTCGCCGTCCGACGACGCGCGCATTGACCACTATGAACTGTGCGTCGTCGATGACGGCGGCAAACCTGTGCTGACGCTGCCCACCACGGGCAACGTCGGCAGCCTGACGCTGGATCTGGAGCAGTATCAGGGCAAGACATTGCGCTTCCGCGTTGTTGCCCGCCGCAAGACTGGTAGCAATTGCTTTGACGGCCCGGACGGCGCATTGAGCCAGTCCGAGACCATCGTCCGCCGCGCCGATGCGCCCACGGTTACGGCCAGCAGCTTTGCGCCCGACAGCCCGAATCAGGAGACGTTCCTGAACGACCTCAAGCTCAACATGACGCTGGACGCAGCCGCACAGGGCAATGTCTACTTTACCGGCTATATCTTCAGCGATGTGGCCAACTATACAAAAATTGCCAAACTGGCCGAGGCTTGGCAGGGCGAAGGCACCGGACAGGCCAAGTATGAGGCCCAGCAGGAACTGACCAAAGCACTGGACGAGATGCTGGCCAACGGCGACGCCGAGCTGGTCATCCCGAAGGACAGCCGCACGGTGGGCGGGAGCGCCAGCGTCAACGACACCACCGCCAGCTATACCTTTGTGCCCGACGGCAACGGCTTTACGTTGACGCCCGACCACGCAAAACAATACCTGCTGCCCGCGGTGCGCGTTATGCCCACCGACGGCAGGACAGCGTCGAACTGGTTCTACATCCTGCAGGATGCCGCAGCGGCACAGCTGCCGGCCATCACGCTGGACGCCCCCGTGGACGAACCGGAACGCGCACTTGGCAATGCCGTTTACGCGCAGGAGGTCAACCTGTACAACGACCCCGAGTTTGCCGTCGAGCGCGGTAAGGCCACGCTGGAGCTGCGCCGCTTTACGGTGGAGTGGACCGCGGTGAACAAGTACACCCAGGCCGACGGTACGGTGCGCAACCTGACAGACAGCTACAGCTTTATGGTCACGCCGCTGGGCAAGGACAAAATGCCCTACAGCATTACGGTGACGACCTACGACAGGGACGAGACGGACAAAGACGGCAATGTCACGCATAAGCGCGGGGAAATCAAGACCGTTACCAAGACGACCTATGACAGCAAAACGACAGAGATTGCGAAGCAGACCACCGTTGTGGACGCGGAGACCAACAAGACCCGCAACTGGTACGACCTGAGCGTTGAGCCTGTGACCGACGAGAACGGCAACGTGACAGTCTGGCAATCGCAACCCTATGACGTCACTGGCACGGTGGAAAAGGACGGCGGTACGCTGTACTACAAGGCACAGACGGTTCCCATGCTGGAGCTGGTGCAGGAGGACGGCGCCGAGCCTGTTTACCGCATCACCCTGCCCGAGCTGCAGGAAAAGGTGCAGGACGATTCGCTCGAGCTGCAAAAGTTCACCGCAAGTGTGACGCTGCAGACGCTGGCGCATTCGGATAACAATGGTAAGACCGTCGAATCCGGCACGGTCAAGGTCCCCGTCAACGAGACGAACACCGCCGATGCGGCGGAGGATGCCCAGAGTATGGACTCCGCGGAGAGCGTCGCGCCCGCCGAGACTGCAGAAAGCACGGCGGCGGAAAGCGCCCCCGCAAGCGTGCCCCCGGTCCTGATGCGGGCCCGTGCGGCACTGCCCATGGCGACCCCGGAGACCGCCGCTGCCCCGGATGAGACGGACGCGGCGGAAACCGCGCCCCCGAAACAGACGGAAACAAGCGACGCATCGTAATTTTATTTCAGGAAAGAAGGTGGCATTATGCACCGCAGGGCACGCAGCATTCTGCGCGGGGAGCAGGGACTTTCGATGATACTGGTCCTCTGCATCGGCGCGCTGTTTGTGGCGCTGTCGGCAGCGCTGGTCTATGCGGCCTCCGTGCTGACGGCCAATGCCAACCGCCAGCTGCTGGAACAGGAAGCCTACCAGCTGGCAACCAGCTTTTCCGACGTGCTGGAAGGGGAGCTGAACGACTATGACCCAAATGACCGCGACAGCAAGACATTTGCGGGGTTCGTCAACAATGAATTTATGTTCTCGGTGAGCTACGGCAAGGACATCTATGATTTGGAATCCCAGCCATTCGTGTTTGAGTTAATGAAGGGCTCCACCGCGGCGGCAGATGGTGCTGATTCTATCACAATCACATTACGCCGCCGCCCGGGCGAGGATGTAGATGATTTGAACCTAGGCGGACAGGGACAGTATGTTACGACAGACAAAGAATGGCAATCATTCCTGAGAGACTGGCAAAGCACGGACTATAAAGTAATAGATTTGCAACTGGATGTAACTGTTACAGCGAAGAAGGGGGGAGAACAATTCTCCTTTACACGAGTGTATGACAGACACATCCATTACCCGATTGATTACTATACGATAGACGGGCAAACAGCTCATTATAGTTGGACTTCTGGCACGAACCAGTTTACAGTTCCCGGTGGTTCAACACTTGTCATTGATAAAAATGACACAACGGTTCATACAATTGTGCCGCACTATGATACGCGGCAGCAGGACAAAACGACCATTACCTACACCCGCGGTGTTAAACAAAACGCCAGCAAAACACAGGAGTGACCCGCTATGAGACACATTTTCAAAAATCGGCAAGGGGAAACGATTGTGGAAGTGCTTGTGTCGTTCCTGCTGCTGATGATTTTTACGTCGATGTTCGTCGTTTCGCTGCGGTACGCCCGCGCCATGTCCCAAAAGGCCGAAACGCTGCGGGAGACAGCCTATGAACTCTGCGCAAAGTTATACGGGCCTAATGACAAAGAGCCGAAATGGAACGATGACGGCGCGGCGCAGGATATGACGTTCGGCAACAATGATTTCACGGTTAAAGGTGTGCAGCTACAAAGCACAAAGCAAAAAGTGACAGTGAGCCAAAACGGCACAGAAAAGACTGAGGAATACGTGTTCCACCGTTACTGCAACAAGGAGGAAGAAGGGACGACCAACCCATGAAGCAGCGTTTGAAAAACCAGAACGGCACAACGCTGGTGGAGCTGATCGTCTGCATGGTGCTGCTGTCGCTCTTTACGCTGGCGGCGGTCACGCTGATACAGCCCAGCGCGCAGGCGTACATGGACATCCAGCAGCAGACGCGCGCCCAGAACCTGGCCGACGCGCTCATTGAGACGATCCGCGGCGAGGTGCTCGAGGCGAACGGCTATATCCGCTTCACAGACGGTGCAACAATCCCCAATGATACTGATGAAAATAACGGATATGACAGCATATTTAAAGAAAAAACAGGGGTGAGTGACGGTACAGCACTGGAATTTAGTGTTTATCCCAATCACATCGAATTGATTGATAAAGACTATGTACCGCCATTAACAAAAAGTGACGGGACACAACTGCTGAAACAGGAACAGGCAAATGCGCTGAACGGCTACCTGCACATGCGGTTTTATCAGCAGAGTGGTACAGATAACAGCCCGCAGCACACTGCAACAGATGAAAATACCAAACAAGTGACGCAGAAATACGTTGCTTACGCCTATACGACGGCGTACCCCAAGGACGCTTACATGGGGTTGTACATCAAAGACTTGCACTTTTATGCTCGCAGTTATCAAAAACCCAAAAGTGGAAGCAAATATGCGCGTGTCACCGCAATTACGGTAGTGCTGACGATAGCTAAAAAGGATGCAAACGGTCAGAGTGTGACGCTTTGTACGCAAAAAGCAATTATTGCACTGCCGGGCGAACCTGTGTATATTGAGAAACCTGGCACCTGGGACGGCAAGGCATCGTCGGAGTCGTGAGCGGTGCCCTCCGGGACGATTTTTGAAAAGTTTATTACAATCCCGGCGGATGTACTGGACAAATTCAAATGGACTGGTTATACTTTAAAACATGAATACCTGTGTGCCGGACAAAATGCAGGAACGTCATGGGCATCAGAGCAGAGAGGATGACTAGGATGGCAACAATTGAAATCAAAATGCTGGGCGGCTTTGAGATCCGTATGAACGGCAAGCCCGTGCTGGCACAGCTGGCGCAGTCCCGCAAGGCAACGGCGCTGGTGCAGTATCTCGTTTTGCGGCGCGGGGAGCGCGTCTCCCACAAGGTACTGACCGATACCCTGTGGGCAGGGGAGCGGTCCACCAACCCGGACATGGCCCTGCGCGCCATCTTGCATCGCTTCCGCCTTATGATCGACGCGGAGGGTCTGGATGAGATGAAGGACTGCATCGTGACCAGCCGCGGCTACTACCAGTGGAACCCCCATCTGGATTGCAGCGTGGATGTGTTTGAGGTCAACGACCTGTCGGAGCTGGCCCGCAAGGAGGGCGACGCCGAGAAGCGCAGCCGCATTTATGAACAGATCGTCAGCCTGTATGACGGGCGCCTGCTGCCGCAGTCTGCGTCCGAGCCGTGGGTCGAAAGCGTCAGCGTGCGTCTGCACGGACAGTACCGCACAGCCATTTTAAACCTGCTGGAGCTCTGCAAAAAATGGGGCGAGAGCACCCGCATCGTTACACTGTGTACCCGTGCGCTGGAGCTGGACCCCTACGAGGAGCGCCTTTATCTGGAAAAGATCGTCGCGCTGGAGACGCTGGGCCGCCACGAGGAGGCGGAGGATCTGGCACGCCGCGGCAGCGCCATGGGCTGCCTGCATCATGCCATTGAGCCGGGCCGCGCAGGCTCTGCCTACCGTCAGATGCGCCAGGCAGACCGCAATATGGAGAGCGAGGTCTCCAAGCTGATCTCTGCTCTGCCGGATACCGAGGACACGGGGGCCTGTATCTGCGACTTTGAGACGTTCAAGGAAATTTACCGCGTACAGCGCGGCGTGCAGGTCCGCTACGGTCTGCAGGTATTCCTGGCGATACTGACCGTGGCTCCCAGCCAGAACACCGATGCCGCCGAGACCGCTCTAATGGTGGAGCAGCTGGGCGATCTGATCCACACGAATCTGCGCCAGTGCGATGTGGCCGCCCGCTACACCGATATGCAGTATGTTGTTATGCTGAGCGGCAGCACCGCCGAGAGCGGCACCGGCCCGCTGGAGCGCATCAAGGCCGCGTTCTACCGCATCCCTGCCCATGGCCGCTACCTGTTGAGCTATAGCCTCTATGTTCCCGAGGCCAAGGCCGACAGCGGGCGCGCCCGCCGCCGCAAAAAGACGGCGAAGAAGGAAAAATAAGTGAGCCGTTAAGCCGTACAGTGAAAGCTGTACGGCTTTTTTGCTGCACGGACCGGCAAAGAAACGATTGGTAGGGGCGGGCATTGCCCGCCCGTGCCCGTTTG
>ENA-ORSY01002361-ORSY01002361.1-human-gut-metagenome-genome-assembly--contig:-NODE-2361-length-10947-cov-3.105582_pt1 | contig 10947 bp, 10 predicted proteins | sample MGYA00242193_ERZ509160 | MGnify/ENA primary metagenome ERZ509160 (study PRJEB26280, sample SAMEA2338670) | human gut metagenome | biome: human gut; feature: human-associated habitat; material: faeces...
ATTTCGGCTTAAAAAGTAATTTTTTATAAAGGAAATGCAGAAAGCGCTAAAACTAATTGGCATATTTGCCAATTGTGATTACATTTGCACCTGTATTTAGTAACCATTAAAAGTGGCGACAACACTTAAAATACGGTAAAAACGATTATGACAGATAAAGGACAACATTCTTTTTTGGAAATTCCGACACAATCATCAGCCCAGATTATTAGCCGAAATGAGGTCGAAGTAATAGCTCCCGATGGAGAAGTTTTCACGGTCTTGTGCCAAATAGGTGCATACACAAGTAAAGAAACACAAGATCACGAACTTCATTGGTTGGAAGTCTTGTTTGACAAAAACTTTTCCGATGATAAAGAGGAAATGACAAATTCTATTTGGCGAGAATCTGTACAATTTGCCATTGGTGGTGGAATTTTAGGCATTAGTACTGGTACACGCCATAAGGATCGAGCACGTATCGGTGAGCGAATTCGTCAGATACGTGAAGACAGAGGTATGGAAGCTCGTGACTTGGCAAGACTTGCTGGCATTGATGCCGCTAATCTCAGCCGTATTGAAAATGGAAAGTATTCAGTAGGGCTTGATATTTTGTCTAAAATAGCTGCCGTCTTAGGAAAGAAAATAGATTTTGTTGACCTTAATTAGTCTGTTATGATTGACATAAACAATTTCAAGGTTGAAGTTTCTTGCGAATATAAAGGAGAAACATATTCTGTACGGGATAATGGTGCTATTATGAGGCATCCTAAAAAAGCTTGTCGAATAAGACCTTTGGATAACAAATGGACTTTTGGCGAAAAAAATGAAGCCAATGGATATATGTTTTTTGCTTCAAACATTCGCGTCCATCAAGTTGTAGCATCCGCTTTTTGGGGACATTAGAAAGCGGAAGGGATGGTTGTTGACCATAAAGACACGAACAGATGCAATAATAGAGCAGAAAACCTCCATTGGGTAACGAAGCTTGAAAACGTATTGAACAATCCGATAACTCGCCGAAGAATTATCAATATATGTGGTAGCGTAGCAGCGTTTCTTGAAAATCCTACCTTGCTGCGAGATAGTTCTGCAGACCCCAATTTCAAGTGGATGCGCACCGTGTCTGAAGAGGAAGCCGCCAAATGTAAGGCCAATTTAGAAAGATGGAATCAAGAAGATACAGAATTTACAGGTGTTCCGCAAGGCAATGGTATCGGTGAATGGATATACAAAGAGTATCAGCCCGTGAAACAAGGCGATAGTGTTCGTCAGGATTGGACACAATTGTCTACACAGATGCCACATGCTTGTGAACAACAGGAAGAAATGGCGTTGCCTTCATTAATGGAATCATTAACTTCTAATGCCATGCAAGAATATTGGAAAACGCCAACGGAATTTCCCTTATGTCCCACAGACAAAATATCTTTGGAGGCATATTATTCATCATTGGAAATAGGAAAAATATTTTCAAACAACACCTATGGTACAAATACCATCATAGAATTCGCTATATCAGATGATGGAAAACAGTTGTGTGTTGCGACCCATAATCCAGAGGGACTAAAACAATGGTATATTACCTATGTATATATATTGGATGATAAGTATATTCATAAAAATGGAGGTTCCTTTTTCGAGGAGAATGGCGCATTAAAGACAATAACACTCTTTCAGGGAAAAGAATGGACTGGTGATGATTGCATAGATGATTACTGCTAATCAGATTGGAATATCGTAATTAAAAATATCACAAGATGAAAACACCTACCCCGTTCCATCCGAACGGGGTTCTTTCTTCAAAACTTGTCCTTTTTTTCCCGTTTTCGATAAAGTACTATTGCCCGTAAAATGAAGAAATCATGGCAAGAAGTAACACGACAAACAAACGGGTAAACCTGTATATCAATGGTAAAGAAGCTGCCAACAGTATAAAAGAAGTCAAGGCCGAAATGCAAAAACTCGTGAACGAGCAAGCCCGACTAAAACTTGGCAGTGACGAATACATCGCCCATGCCAAAAAAATCAAAATATTAAAAGGTATCATTCAGGAACACAACGACTCGCTAAAAACGACACATACCCGTTGGTTATCTATTTCCGGAATAACCAACGGTTTTAACACGTATTTCGGAATGGTTACCTCCTTTCTTGCCGGCCTTACCGGTATCGTGTTAGGTTTCAGAAAATGTGGAGATGAAGCCGGAAAATTTGAAGAAAACCTCAGTAACTTATCCGCGTTAACCGGGCTTGCCGGGGAAAACCTTGAATGGCTAAGTAACAAGGCCAAGGAAATGTCAATAACCACGACCAAGGAAGGAATAAATATCAAACAATCCGCTACAGACATTCTCGATGCCTTCACGAAAATGGGTTCTCAACGCCCGGAACTCCTGAAAAATAAAGAAGCTCTCGCCGCAGTAACCGAGGACGCCATCATCCTTTCAGAAGCCGCCAAAATGCAACTGGAACCCGCCGCTGCATCTCTCGCGAACGTGATGAACCAGTTTAACGCGAAATCCTCTGACAGTAGAAGAATCATCAACGAACTAGCGGCCGGATCTCAAGCCGGGGCCGGGGATATTCAATACCTTTCCGACGCGATTGAAAAGTGCGGTACCACGGCCTATTTAATGGGAATACAAACGAACCAGGCTGTTGGACTAATAGAAGCGGTCGCTCCCAAATTTAAAGAAGCTAGCATGGCCGGCAACAGCCTAGACAAAGTTTTACTAAAATTAAAAGAGAAACAAATCGGTTTTAAAACCGGAACCTTTGATATAAACCAAGCCCTAGAGGAACTTGAAACAAGAATAGCCAAGGGAGAATCCTCCGCGAAAATATTCGGGGTTGAACACGCGAAAATGGCAGAGGTCTTGATTCAAGCAAAAGAAGATATTAACCGGTACACGAACGCCGTGACCGGAGCAGAGAAAGCTATCGAGATGGCCGCGAAAAACACGAACAACAGGATGGCAGAACGGGCCCAAGCGATGAACCGACTCAAACTTCAAATGATCGAGGTCGGGGAAAAGATTTCCCCGGCAATCACGATAGGAACCAACACGTTCACTTATTTCTTAAAAGCCTTGACCAAGGCTCCCGGGTTATTCAAAGAAAACAAAGAAATTATCGTTCCTCTCGCCTCGGCAATCCTCGCCTTATCCGGGAAAACACTCCTTGCCTCCACCGCAATTATTAAAAACAGGGCAGCTCTCTTGCTTGACACGGTGGCCAAACAAAAAAACGCCCTTGTCACCGCTTTTCTAACCGAAAAAACAAACCAGTATAATATCACGCAAGGACGTCTACACCCGGCCTTGTTAAAAGCAAGAACCGCATTCGTCATGCTTAACCGTGCCATGGTGGCCAATCCCATCGGGGCCATCACGATCGCATTCACCGCCCTCCGGAGTGCCCTTACCTATTACGACCGTAACAACGAGGAAAGTATCCGACTCGAACGAGAGAAAACGGAAGTCATGAACACCCTCAAAACAAGCAACGAAAAACTCTCCGAACAGTACAAAAGTTACAACACTCAAATATCAAGATTGAACACCCTTTCACGACAAGAGAAACTCGATTTACGTGAAAAAATCGCCCTTGCAATCCAATCTGCCAAAGCCGAACTTGAACTTTACAAAACCAAACAATTAAATATAAAAAAAGAGAATACTACCGTCGGGACATGGGATATCACTTGGAAAACACTAACAACATTCAAGAACCCGTTCGCTCCCCAAAAAGGTATAGAAAGAACATTTGACAAGTTAAAAGAAACAGCCCGGAAGAAAGGAGAAGAAGCGGCCGCCGAACTTGATCCAGGGATCAACAAGATCCAAGAATCCATCAACTCCATGGAGCAAGATTTAAAACAACTCGATGATATTTTCAACGCCGAGAGTAGCGCGGACAAAATCGGTTCATCCACGATCACCCAGCTAGAAGAAAAAATAAACCTGTATAAAATAGCTCTCGACAACGCCACTCGTGAAAGTGAAGAATTTTATCGAGTCCAGACGAAACTCGTCAACACTCAAAAAGCACTTAACGAGGCGATTAAAAACAGGGATTATACCACGGAATCTGAAGATAAAGCGACCGAAAAAGAACACGCGAAAAAACTCCAGGCCGCGGAAGCATTAGCTAAAAAGAAAAAAGAAATCGAAGAACAACTCGCCAAAAAGATTCAAGAAATAAACAACCAGGTACAAATCTCTTCCTTGAAAGAAGACGAGAAAGAGATCATGGCAGCTCACAACAAATTTCAAGAGCTACTATCCATCTGCCAAAAATATAACCTTGACGCAACAGAACTTTACGAAGCGCATCACCAAGAAATTTCCTTCATTATCGACAAACAACTCGAAAAAGGTGTCACGGCAACGATCGAGGCAGAAGAAAGAATACAGGCCGCTTTAAGCTCCTCCTCCGAGAAACAAAAGAATGAAATACAGAAAAGATACTCGGATCTCCTAGCCCTCGCCCAGCAACATGGCATTGACACGGATGCCATACGCCAACAAATCCAGGAAAAGATGGATCGAGAGCTTAAAAATATTCAAGATCCAGGCGGGATGCAACTATTTAACATCACCGAGGAAGAATGGGAAGAATTCGAGGAAAAAATGAACATGGTACTAGATCTCGCCGGACAACTCAATAATATCTGGGGCCAATTCAACGAGTTTCAGAATAACCGGGATAAAAAGGAGCTCCAAGACTACGAGAAAAACACCAACAAGAAAAAGGAACTCCTAAACAAGCAACTTGAATCTGGACGAATTAGTCAAGAAAGGTATAATGCCAGAATTGCCCAACTTGACGCAGATCTTGACAAAAAGAAAACGGAAATCGCGAATAGACAAGCCAAAAGAGACAAAGCGCAAGGAATTTTCTCAGCAACTATAAACACGGCATCCTCTATCATGCAGGCTCTAGCAAACGTCGCCCCTCCATACAGCTACGTCCTTGCCGCCATATCTGCCGCAATGGGAGCCGTTCAAATTGCAACCATTGCCAGTACTCCCCTACCCGAGTACGCCCAAGGAGGAATGACGGACGGTGCTAGAGTGTACATCGCCGGGGAAGCCGGCAGGGAATGGATTGCCCCCAATAACATGCTCAACGACCCGATCACGGGGCCGATCATTCAGCAACTCGAACTCGTTCGCTCCGGAATCCTCTCCCCGGAACAATTGCGTCCCGTTTTACCGGACTTCTCCACGATGACCTCGATACCGATGTACGCAACAGGAGGCCTCACCGGACCCGTACAAAACACGACGAATTTTTACCAAACGTCAACGGAAGATACACGCCTCCTAGAAACGGTACAAGGTCTCCGGGACGAGATCAGGATAATGAACACGTACTTATCGGACCCAAGAAACAGACAAGCATACATCAGTAACGACGTGTTGATTCAAAACGAGAAGGAAATGAACCTGTTAAACTACTTAAAACGTCTATAATTAATAAATTACATGGCAAACTTTATATTGTTGTTATGTTTTCTTGTTATAATCTTGTTATTATTTTGCTATTATTATATATGGTTTTCTAATAGTTTTATCTACATTTGCAATATAAAATTTATAATGCAAATAAGAGTATTAATATACAGAGTAATATTTTCTTACATTTATATGTATTAGTTCTTTTAACTCATTGTCACATAACTAATCGAGAAATATCTCGTTTAATTATTATAAATAATAGTGTATGAAAATAATAAAAGATACCGCTAATATCGTTGTTCTTGGTGCATGGAATAAAGCAATCCTTACTCCTGAATGGGTAAAGAAAAATATTTTCCCTGAAATTACAAATTTACAAGTTAACGTTCCTGCACCCCATATAATGGATCAAGCATCCTATCAATATAACACACCTGATCTATTATTTAATATAAACGGACAACGTTTTGAATTTAGAACAAATTCCAGTTATGAAAAAACTGTAAAATACACTAGAGACATTTTACGAAAATTAATATTTACACCAGTAACATCTGTAGGAATTAATGTCGCTTTTTCTGAAATTATCGAGAATATTCCCGATTCTCTCAAAAAACGTTTAGTTGCAGAAGATGACATCGAAAATAAAATAAATGCAGAAACTCTTATTTCCTCTAGTTTGAGTAAGTCAATACAAATCGAAACAAACCATAAACTTAATATCACGATTCTTAATACAAGCAATCAATACATTTTTGATTTCAATTTTGACTATAATGTTTCAGATATAGAAAATGTTTTAAATATTTTTGGTGAGAATAACACCATTATTGATGATAAAATATCAATTGTAGCTAATCTATTATATGAACTCTATGGATTAGGAATTGAAAATAACTAGATTATGTGTACAGCTATCAATGATAATAATTATCTTCCACAAGATAATTCATCTTTTTGCAAGATGGAACATTCGGATATTTACCATAAAAAAAATATCCGAGATCAATATTTTATCGAAACGATAAAAGAAACTTCCAACCATAAAGAGAATTCAGATTTATATATTGAAACTAAAAATATTGAATTAACATCTCCTAGTGAAAATAATATTTCTGTTTTTGATGTAGCTCAATACGTATTAAAATGCCTTCCAGATCATCGATGCTCTACAATGAAGCTTCATAAATTACTATACTATTGTCAAGCTTGGTCATTAGTATGGAATGATCGTCCATTATTCAAAGAAAAAATTGAAGCATGGGCAAATGGCCCCGTCATACGAGAATTATTTGTCTTCCACAAAGGACTTTTTAGTTTATCTTATCTTGATTTAACCACGGGGAATGAGGAAAATCTTTCTAAAGAACAAGAAGAAACAATAAACGATGTTCTAGCCTTTTATGGGAATCGAGATACTCAATGGTTAATAGATTTAACACACTCCGAGGATCCTTGGCGTCAAGCTCGTAAAGGCTTAAAACCTATGGAAAGAGGAAAGGAAGAAATCACGTTAGAATCAATGAATGCTTATTATTCGTCATTATAATGGTGGATAAAAACAAAAATAAAAGAGGCCCCAAAATAAAAGAACAACCTAAAGCTCGGCTACCCAAACAAGGAGTAGACATTGAGAATTACAAACAATTACCTGTTTGTTGGCAAATAGGAAATATAGATTGGGCTAGTCCATGGGGCAAAGAAACAATATTAGGAAAAGTCAAATTCAATTTTTCTAATTCACTATTTGAAAAGATCGCATCGTGCGAAGATAAAAATATTGATTGTGAAGCTTTAAACAAAGCATTAGAAGAATTGGAAGGGAAAACTTTTAATAATGCACATGATTTTATCAAAAGTCTTAACAAAAAATTTTCTGGTCCCATCCCTTCTTCTATATTACATGAATTATTTTATGAATTGTCACATAAATATTTTTTTGACACCCTTTATCCTCTAATCCAAGATCGAGAAAACGCCACTTGGCATGAAATTGATACAGCGACTCGCAGTAATGGAAAATCCAACAGCCATAATATTCTTGTAACAGATTTGTGCAAAGAAGCAAGAGATCGCCTAGACGAATTAAAATATGAAATAAGTGAACTATATTCATTGCGCCTCGGCGGTACATTACGAATATTTGGAATACGTATCTACAACTATTTAAAGGTTATATGGTTTGATACTGGACACGAAATATGTTCTTAAAATTTGCAAGTAAACTACCACTGACTTCTATTTTGGCACTCCCAAAAATATCATTTACTTTTTTCTTTCCTATATTTTGTAAAATATAGGTATAATCAATCCCCAAAAATGACTATCAACACCTCTGGCCACCCGCTTAAAAAAGAGCGCCCGAAGCCAAATTTTTGCTACTTTTTATCTCGGCATTTGAGAGTTAAAAAGTAGTCCCGCCACGGCGAAGCCCTCCTTTTCCTATCATGTAAGGAGGACTTCGCCGCAGTTGTTCGAATCTTTACATTTGCCCGTTATCCGAAAATGAATAATAACATTCTTTGTCCCCCGTGATAATCAAATGATCCACGAACGCCATCCGCATAATATCAGCGCATTTCTTTATATTTCGTGTTAATTTTATATCCTCGTTACTCGGGTGCAATTTCCCGCTTGGATGGTTATGAGCAATGACAAAAGCGGTAGCGTTCATTCCTAGTAAAAACTGAAAAATCATCCTTTCATCAACAACCGTGGAAGTTATTCCACCCTCGAAAAGTTTCGAGTAACCTAACACGTCACAATTATTATTCAATGCCAACACGTAAACACTCTCACGATATTCTATTTCATTTTGATCCCACACGCTTGTAAACACTTCCGCCATTTGGCCGGGAGAATTGATATGTTTATACTTTATATCCTTGTCACGAACGTAAGAAACTTTAAACTCCCCAACCCGATCCCCTCGTGTAATGGAGGATTCCATCATGTTACCCGATTTTATCCTGTACACTTGTTTATCGGAGAACAAATGTATCACGGGGAAATATTTCAACTCTTTCCCTCCCTTCGTCACCCGTTCCCGAGGTTTTCCCCACGCTATAAAAGCCTTTTCACCTTTACGCACCCCGTACCCGTCAACCTTCCACTCGGCAAAGGTTTTGAACTCGTTAGCATCACCCGTTTCGTATATGTAGTTCAGCAAGACATAATTAATAGTACCGTCAATTTCCTCTAATGATTTTAACGATCTCGCCACTTTCGAGGCCTCCACTAAAGCCTCTCTTTTCATGGCTAACTTTCCACTATAACACATATCACTAAATTTAAAACTTGAATAATAAAGACTTACAAAATATCATCAATACTATGATCAGGATTCGTTTCTAACACGATTTCTTTGCTCGCTCCCACTCCTGCAATCTCGACCTTGCGTACTTGCTTATCGGAAAACAAGTAACACACGGGAAAGAAACTATACTCGTCATCTTCTCCCTCCCCCCGTTTCGTGTCTGTTTCTTCCTTATTTTCGTTTCCCGTTCTCGGTTGCCCCCAAATAACAAACGCTTTAGAACCTTTTAAAATGGTATATCCTAGCTCTTTCCACTGGGCGAAAGTGTTGAACTCTGTTGCCCCGTTCGTGTTGTAGATCAATTTCAATAGAATTTCATTAATTGTCATATCAAGCCTTTCTTTCTGTCGCATCTGCTTGGCCACGTTAGAAAGTTCTATTAATTTCGTTCTAGTTTCCTTAAATTGTTTACCTTTGCTCATGATTGAATTTTTTTGGTTAGACACTTTAAAAATTTGATTTCTGTACGGGGAACGGTGGCTGCCGTTCCCCATTTTTATCAACAAGCAATTTCAGTTTTCAACTTATCCATTTTGGCATTAATCCTGTTCAAAACACAATTAATCACATCACCAATAACAACGGGGTTATTCATTGAAAACACGGTATCATTTCGATATTGCGAGAGTTTCCCAAGACTTAACTTGTAACTTTCACATTCAAATTCATCATCCTCGATACATTCTTCTATCTCTTCCTGGATCGTTTTTAAACGTTCCGATTCGCTTACAAGCCTATCCAACTGCATGATTAATTCTTGTTTCCGTTGGTAATACTGGATTCTTTCTTCCAAGTTCACGGGTTCCTGCAATTTCTTGTTGGCCTCCTCAAGTTGTTTTTTCAAACTTTCGATTTCTTCATCCTTATTCACCTCTTTTGGCTCTTCTTTCAAGGGAGGAACAATTTTAGTTTTCTCGGGGATTAATTCCATCGGAAGTAAATTTTTCGTTTCCTCTTTTGGTTTCTCTACTTTTTTGTTCGTTGTCATAATCTTTAAATTTTAGTTAGACATTGTGTTTGATTTCTGTATTACAAATATACGCAGAAAATCAAGAATATACAAGTATTTTTCTTATCCAATACACTACATATCAGCCACTTAAATACAAACATCTCGAATGAGATCAATTAAAATAGTTCTACCTCGCGAAAAAAAAATTTACTTTTTTCAGTCATGAAATAGCGAGATCCTCGCGGAAATCGCCTGTAATAAAGCCACAACTTTAGAATCATTATAAATTAGCACTTAAATACGGTTTATTTCTAATTAATTACATCAATGTCAAGTTATTGACACCATTCAAAACGGGAAATTCCCGTTTTGACAGCAAGTTAACCCCAGAGCCCCGCCCTATCCAGCAACGCAACTTTTCGCCTCGTGGCGCAGGAAATATGAAGGGAGGGAGAGGCCTTTAACATGTCATCACATACCGCCAATAGTCCTATATGCCAAATACATGTGATCCCTTTATAATTTAAATTTAGTCCTTGATTGCAAAAAGATTCATGCAATCAAAGTAGGTCAGTAAGTCGGTAGATCGTGAAAAATAACGCAATCCACATGATAAATTAATTTCATTTTATAGCCACAATAAAAAAAAGAACAATTTTGTTCCAAAATATTTTGAAACAAGGAACATATTTGTTACATTTGTATTGTTCAATTATAACGCTCTTTGATATGAAGTTTTCGGAGTTCTACAAGCTGATCGAAGCCGCAGGGTGGACACTCAGCAAAGGGAAAAAACATTACAAGTATGTTCATCCCGACTACGAGTACTCTATTCCAGTTGGACGTCATCCCTCGAAAGAAATTCCCAAGGGAACGTTAAACGAGATGATGAAACAAGCTGGAATCAAGAAGAAGTAGCAAGTACCACCCCTCGGGGTGGTACATAATTGAACGAATTAAAATTATAAACTATGGGAAAAATTATCGCTATTATCGAGAAATCAGAAGACGGAGGGTACGGAATACATACCCCTAACGTGAACGGATTATTTGGTTATGGCCTAACAGAAGATGAAGCGAAAGAAAGTCTTCAAGAGGCTTTGGATAGCCAACTTGAATATTTTGATGAAACCGGCAAAGAGATTCCGGAACTCCTCAAGGGAGAGATCACGTTTGAATACAAATATGATCTATCAGCTTTTTTTAAAAGTTTCCCATTTATCAACGTTTCAGCT
>ENA-ORSY01002362-ORSY01002362.1-human-gut-metagenome-genome-assembly--contig:-NODE-2362-length-10944-cov-2.631463_pt1 | contig 10944 bp, 10 predicted proteins | sample MGYA00242193_ERZ509160 | MGnify/ENA primary metagenome ERZ509160 (study PRJEB26280, sample SAMEA2338670) | human gut metagenome | biome: human gut; feature: human-associated habitat; material: faeces...
TTCTGGATACACAGAGATCCTGAAGTCCCGGAAGAAGGAAGTTGTTCATCATCTCGTTCTTTCTGGAAACCGGCTGGATGAACTCCGGATGGGTGTTGATATAATCGATCAGTCTCGGTGCATATTTGCTCATTTTGAAGAAATATGCCTCTTCTTTTGCCGGGGTAACCGGGCGTCCGCAGTCCGGGCATTTTCCGTCTACAAGCTGGGACTCGGTGAAGAAGGATTCACACGGTGTACAGTAAAGACCTTCATAATATCCTTTGTAGATATCTCCCTGATCGTACAGTTTTTTGAAGATTTTCTGTACCTGTGCCTCGTGATCGGCGTCGGTGGTACGGATGAATTTGTCGTAGGACGTATTCATCAGATCCCAGATTCTCTTGATCTCGGTGGATACGTTGTCTACGAATTCTTTTGGCGTGATACCTGCCTCTTCTGCTTTCAGCTCGATCTTCTGGCCATGCTCATCGGTTCCGGTCTGGAAGAATACATCGTAGCCCTGCTGACGTTTGAAGCGGGCGATGCTGTCCGCGAGTACGACCTCGTAGGTGTTTCCGATGTGCGGCTTGCCGGATGTGTAGGCAATCGCCGTGGTGATATAATATTTCGGTCTGATTTTTTCCATTGCTTTCATTTCTCCTTTCAAATAAAAAAACTGCCTTATTCCGCTCTCTTGTAGTCGGAAGAAGACAGGTTTGTTTACCCGTGATACCACTTCTTTTCGTCCCTGCCTCACGGCAGAAACCTCTGCAGGTACATGTGCTATACCTCTCCGCTGTAACAGGCGGAACCTGTCGCAGCCTTACCGTTTCAGATTGTTGTTCTCACGGTTCGGTGCGCCTCTCGGAAGCCATGTTCGATCTGCCGCTCCTCCTCCCCTCTCAGCCTGCAAAACCGGAATGGTTTTCGGGGGTGTTCTCTGTAAATTCGCACATGCAGATGTACTCTCTTCGTCACTGTGTTTTGTTTTTATGCACTGGTTTTATGCTAACACATTTACATCAATTTGTAAACCGCAAAAAAGCCCGCCGTACGGGGATTTTTTCATATTCTCCCCATTCGGCGGACCTTTCATTCATCGTAACAATTATCTGTGGTTTGCTTTGATCACAGACATTGCTGCTTCATCTGCTACAACTGTCAGATCGTTGTGAAGCTGCAGGATGGAAGCCGGAACCTGCGGAGTAACCGGTCCGTACAGAACTTTGTCGAGGATCTCTGCTTTTCCTTCGCCGCTGACGATCAGCAGAACTTTTCTCGCCTGCATGATGTTCTTGATTCCCATGGTGTATGCCTGGGTCGGAACATCCTCTACTTTTTCAAAGAAACGTTTATTTGCCTGAATGGTGCTCTCGGTCAGGTCAACGCAGTGTGTCTCTTTCTCGAATGCTGCGCCCGGCTCGTTGAATCCGATGTGGCCGTTGTTTCCAAGTCCAAGAAGCTGCAGGTCAATGCCGCCGACGCTGCGGATGGTTTCGTTGTATGCTGCACATGCTTTTTCGCTGTCCGGCTCCAGTCCGTTCGGAACGAAGGTGCGCTCTTTGTTGATGTTGACATGATTGAACAGGTTGGTGTTCATGAAGTAACGATAGCTCTGATCATTCTCCGGAGAGAGTCCTTTGTACTCGTCCAGGTTTACGCTGGTGACATTTGCGAAATCAAGGTCGCCTTTGTTGTACCACTCAACGAGCTGTTTGTAAGCGCCGACCGGGGTAGATCCGGTTGCAAGGCCGAGCACTGCGTGTGGTTTCATGATCACCTGCGCGGAGATGATATTTGCTGCTTTTCTGCTCATATCATTGTAATCTTTTGCTTCAATTAATAACATTTGTTTTTCCTCCAAATTTCTTCTATATAATAAATTACATAATAACCTGTTTCAGGTTCAGTTCGTCGTCCACCAGAAGTACATGCGCTTTTTTGCCCGGTGCAATGGATCCTACTTCATCGTAGATACCGATGCTCTGTGCCGGATTTCTTGTTGCCGCAAAAATGGCATCTGCCAGCGGAATATCAAACGAAACTGCTTTTCTCATGCAGTCGTACAGGTTCGTAGCGGAACCCGCGATCGTCTCGCCGTCAGTCAGTGTTGCTTTTCCGTCTTTCATCCAGACAGCCTGTCCCCCGAGAGAATACGTTCCGTTCGGCATTCCCGTTGCCATCATGGAATCGCTGATGAGAACCATGCGCTCACTTCCCATCATGGAGAAGGTCGCGCGGACAACCGCACCGTGAATGTGATAGCCGTCACAGATCAGTTCCATGCGGCACTCCGGATCGTCGAATGCGGCGCCGATGACACCAGGGTTACGGTGTGCGAACGGCGGCATGGCGTTGTACAAATGGGTGACATGGTGTGCTCCTGCTTTCATGGCAGTCAGCGCGGTGTCATAATCTGCTGTCGTATGGCCGATGGAAACCATGACTTCATCGGAAACCTCTTTGATAAATTCCAGTGAGCCAGGCATATTCGGGGCCAGGGTTACGAGACGGATTTTTCCGCCGCTCGCCGCATTGCATGCGCGGAAGAATTCAGCGTTCGGAGCCACGATGTTCTCCTCTGCCTGTGCGCCTTTTTTGATCGGATCGATGAACGGTCCTTCCATGTTGACGCCGGCGATCACTTCTGCTTCCGGCTCATCTTTGATTGCTTCGATGGTTCCGAAGATTTTCAGCAGATCGTCTTTTGGCAGTGTCATGGATGTCGGGCAGTAAGAGGTGATGCCGTGCGCTTTCTCGTAGCGCAGGATCTCTTTTAAACCTTCCACGTCTCCGTCTGAAAAATCATGTCCGGCAGCGCCGTGGCTGTGTACGTCAACCAGTCCCGGCAGAACCATCATGCCTTTCGCATCGATCACTTCCTGATCGATCACTTCTTCTTTTGTGGAAACGAAACGTTTTCCTTCTATATAAAGATCTTTTTCCGCAAACGTTCCGTCTTCCTGAAATACACGTCCGTTTTTGATAATCATTGTCTTGCCTTCTTTCTTTGATCTGTTCTGATTATAATTTATGTTGATTTTATTTTCAACTATTTTTATATTTTAGAAATTACTTTCACGTCATTAAAGTTCTTTCCATTTTTCCGCCCGCTTTCCCGTGCAATTCACACACAATTGAAAGTTGATTCACCACTCTGCCTGTGATACAATAAAGCAAGAACTAATCTGAATTTTTTTCAGATATTTACAGATACCAGGAGGACTTACGTTCCATGGAACACTTTGAAAAATCGATTATTCCTGTCATTGAGTCTGTCTATCCCTCGTTCACTCCCCTGGAACGGACGGTAGCAGATTTTTTTATTCATAATACCGACGAGTCGGATCTGTCCGCGCGCCACGTTTCGGAACTGCTCTATGTTTCGGAGGCTTCGCTCTCCCGCTTTGCGAAAAAATGCGGCTACACGGGCTACCGCGAATTTGTCTACCGTTACCAGGAAGGTCTAAACGCCGCACTGCCTGGCACGGACGATCACATCAAACAGGTGCTGAATACGTATCAGGAGCTGCTGAATAAAAGCTACTCGCTCGCCGACCGCGCGCAGATTGACCGCATCTGCCATATTCTCGCTTCGAAGCGTCGGGTGTATGTTTACGGTCTGGGAAGCTCGGGACTTTCTGCGCAGGAGATGAAGCTGCGGTTTATGCTTGCGGGCGTGGATATTGAAGCAATTACCGATATTCACATCATGAAAATGAACGCGGTTCTGCTTGATGAGAGCTGTGCGGCGATCGGCATCACCGTCAGCGGACGGACGCCGGAGGTGCTGCGGGCACTCGGCGCTGCAAAGGAAAAGGGGGCCTCGACGATTCTCTTTACCTCCCGCAGTTCGAGCGATTACGATGCCTTCTGCGATGAGGTGCTGCTGCTGGCAGTCAAGGAGCATCTGAAGAACGGCGGCGCGATCTCTCCGCAGTTCCCGATCCTCGTGATGATCGACGTTCTCTACTCGCATTTTCTCACGACCGACAGTGAACGCAAGGAGGCTTTGTATGAATACGCCGTCACCAAACTCCATGAAACGTGATCCCGGCCGCGGCAGCGCGTATCTTTCTTTTCTAAAGAAACGCTGCCGCGATTTCTTTTTCTTCTGCCTGCTCCTCGGCGTTTACGTCGCCTTCATCACCCTCACAGGCATCGGCTGTCCGATCTGGTTTTCCACCGGCATTTCCTGCCCGGGCTGCGGAATGAGCCGCGCGGTACTGTTAATGCTCTCCGGTCATTTTCGGGCGGCATTTCGGATGCATCCGCTCGTCTATGCCGTACTGCCCGCAGGGATATGGCTCTTCTTCGGGCCGGAACAGACGGCGGGACTTCGGCGCTTTAAAAAGGGGATCATTACGGTGCTTGTCGTGCTGCTTCTCGCCGTTTATGCCTGGCGCATTTATTACCACGACCCGCTCCTTTCTATTGACCCCTCTCTCGGGCGCGTGCTACAATGGTTCTATCTTAATTAAAGGGGGTATTTACAAATGAATGTAAAAGACAACCGCAGTTTCTGGGTCTATCTTCTGCTTTCGATTGTCACCTGCGGACTCTACTCGATCTACTTCTGGTATGTTTATGTGGAAGACCTGAACACCATCTTTTACGGTGACGGCGAAGACAGCCCGAACTACATTATTGTGCTGCTTCTGTCCTGGGTTACCTGTGGAATTTACGGCGTTTACTGGCGTTACAAACAGGCGAACCGCATGTACCGCGAATCCTACGACCGCTACGGTGTGATGATTGAGGAAAACGGTTCCGCCATTCTTCTGTGGACGCTGCTCGGCTACCTGACCGGCGGCATCGGCCAGCTCGTTGCCGACTATTTCATGATCCAGAACCTGAATAAGACGGCACTCGTTTATAATTCACGTGCATATTAAGCAGGGGAGGCGTTTTTTATGGCAACATCTATGGTGAAGGGAAATCCGATGAAGCTGATGCTTCAGTTTGCCTTTCCGCTTCTCATTGGAAATCTGCTGCAGCAGACGTATAACATCATTGATGCGGCGATCGTCGGCCAGACGCTTGGCCCGGAGGCGCTCGCCAGCGTCGGTGCAAGCAGCAGTGTACAGTTTCTTGTGCTCGGCTTCTGTATGGGAAGCTGCACGGGATTCAGTGTTCCGGTTGCAAAGTATTTCGGCGCCGGAAAGCTTGATAAAATGCGCGATTATATTTTTAATGGTGCTGCACTTGCTGTCCTGATTGCGGCCATTCTGACCACACTCTGCAGTTTACTCTGTGCACCGATTCTGCACCTGCTGTCGGTTCCGTCCGATATCTTCGCGGATGCCTACGCATATCAGCTTGTGATTTTCCTCGGGATTCCGTTTTCGATTCTGTACAATTATCTTTCCAGCATCCTGCGTGCCGTCGGGGACAGCCGCACGCCGTTTCTATTTCTGGCATTTTCGGCAATCCTGAATATTTTCCTCGATCTGTTCTGTATTATCATTCTGCATCTGGGATGCGCAGGCGCGGCGATTGCAACGATTTCCGCCCAGGCGATCAGCGGACTCTTATGTCTGTTTTTTATTTCCCGTAAGGTAAAGCTCCTGCTTCCGACAAAAGAAAACCGCACTCTGCGAAAGGATGCCGCGCAGGAACTCCTCGCAATGGGCATTCCGACGGGACTGCAGTTTTCGATCACGGCGATCGGCAGTATGGTAATGCAGTCAGCGAATAATGGACTTGGCAGTGTTTATGTTTCGGCGTTCACAGCTGCTATGAAAATCAAACAGTTTATGATGTGCCCGTTTGATGCGATCAGTACCGCGGCTTCCGTTTTCTGCAGTCAGAATCTCGGAGCAGGCCAGGCAAAGCGAATCCATCAGGGACTCCGCCAGGGTGTGCTTGTCGGTGTCGGCTATGGTGCGTTTGCGGGTGTCATCATGATTCTGTTCGGACTGCCGCTGACAAAGCTCTTTATTGTCAGCTCTGCTTTTGAAGCAATCAACGCTTCTGCAAAATATCTGCGCTGCCTCGGATTTTTCTACTGGATGCTTGGTATTTTGAATGTCTGCCGTATGGTAACGCAGGGACTTGGTTACTCGGGAAGAGCCGTTTTCTCCGGCGTAATGGAGATGCTGGCACGAACAATTATCTGCCTGGGATTTGTCGGTGCGTTTGGCTTCACCGCAATCTGCTTTGCGGACCAGGCTGCATGGCTCGCCGCCTGCTGCTATATCGCACCGACATGTCTGTACTGCGTGAAGAAATCCACGAAAATGATTGCGGATCGCGGTGCGAAATAATAACGTTATTTCCTGTCTTACAACGGCTTCCAGACACTTCTCAGATTATCGCGGCAATCACCAAAAACTTGTTCCATCACAGATTTTGGTTCATTGCCCGCAAAATCAAGAAAAAGATACTGTTCTGCATGGAATCATCTTCCCCGCAAAACAGTATCTTTTTTCTTGTTTTTTCAGCGTTACCGCTCGATTCCATCTCTTGCCGCAAGACCCTTGTCAAACGGATGCTTGATTTTTTTCAGCTCCGAAACATAGTCCGCCCGCTCAATCAGCGCCTCCGACGGTCCCTGCCCGGTCAGAATCACTTCCAGCTTCTCCGGCTTGTGATCCAGAAAATCCAGAAGGAGCTGCTCATCAAACAGTTTGCTTCCAATCGTATAAACCAGCTCGTCCAGAAACAGTACATCGTATTCTTCCTGAACTGCTTTTTCTGTCACTTTCTGAAACTGCTCTTCATAATACCGTTTCTGCTCTGCCTTCTCCTCCGGTGTCATCAGAAATGAAAACTTTATCTTGTCCTGCCCCGGCACAAACGTCACATTCGGCGACAGTAAGAGCACCTTCCGCTCGCTCGTGCTGTTATCTTTCATAAACTGATAAATCAAAACACGGTATCCATACCCTGCCGCACGCGTACAGAGTCCCATACCACAAGTCGTCTTTCCTTTTCCATCCCCACAGTAGATGTGGACACAGCCTGTCTGTTTTTCCATATTGAAATCCCTTTCTTTTTTACTATCCATATCTCATATGTAACGAGGAGTGTGATACTTAACCACACTCCTCTAAGAACATCTTTTGTAAAGAGTTTTCTGCTGGTTGTCAGCCTCGGTATCCAGTTAAGATACCTTTAACGGCATGGAAATCATTAAGTCCCCCACGTGGACTATAACTTACTCCAAGCTGTCAGACTCAATGTCTTATTAAAGGACCTAAATAGATGGAAATTTATCCTGCTCCATCTGCAGTCCAACTTTTAACGATGCTCTTACATCGAGAACATTTCTGTTCTTACCTAATTATACTCACTTCAAGTAAAAAATCAACCAGGCTATCATAATCGCGGACTAAAGCTGATTACAGTTCACTGGTATACAGCGACTTGTATGTAAGATTCGTACCTGTTCTATACGTAAATCTAGCTTGCAGTGTCAACTTCATTGCTACATAGAAGTTTGGCGTTTTTATTGCAATCATCAACGTTTTCAACTACTCTATTCTTCCCAGTATAGCCGGGAAATTTAGATTTTTCATTTATCAGTATTCACAAGTTTCGTAGCAAGGAATTCAGTAACAGCCTTCTCTGTATCCGCCAGACCATTTTCTTCCAGTTCGTTTACCATGTTGTCCCAATTTGCGTCAAATTCCTCTTCTGTACCCGAAACACATTTTACCAGCCCTGGCCAAGTAATATCCGAAATTGTATTCTGCTGCTCGGTCAGCTCCTGTGGCTGCTGATATGCCCAGAGTGCAGAATATGGAAGAAGCTCAAATTCTTCTGGCTGCGGAAACATATCTGTCAGCATTTCGATTCCCATTGCCTCGCATCCGGCTTTTTCCGCTTCGTTATAATTTGCAATCACAGATTCTTTCGTCGTTGGAGTATACGGGAATCCGTCCTCAGTGTAAGAACCTGCTCCATAGATTGGAAATCCAGTATAGTTATCAATGCCTGTGTTCTTATGATAGTCTGGATCTGACTGTGCTTTGGCAACTTCTTCATCGGTACGATACGGCTTTCCATTTTCGTCCAGGAAATAATTTTCTCCCTCAATTCCCCAATGATATAAAATCTGTCCTTCATCCGAGCACAGATAATCCATGAATTTGATTGCACGAACTGGGTCCTCACAGCTTTTTGTAATTGCCATTCCATATCCGACCGTTGTTCCCTGATACAAAAGAGATTTGCAGACCTGATCCTCTCTTAAGGTTACCGGCAGTCCAACATATGTCTGATCTACTTTTCCATCAGCCATCAATGCTGTTTCACACTGACTATAGTGCCATTCTGAATCTGTCAAGGCAACAACACGGCCACTGGCAACCTTTGCAATATAGTCATCATCCGTCTGTGTTGCAAAATTCGGATCCAGAATTCCTTCATTGTACATACGGCATAACCATCTAAAATACTCTTTTTCTTCCGGCGTAACCGTTTTTAAATGTACTGTATAGTCATCATCAATCAGCCACTGTCCATTATCCGGCGCTGCATCTGCGATAAAGCCTGCCGGGTTACTCAGTGTAATCAGCCAATGCCAGTCTGATGCACTCATAGTAATTCCAATCATATCCAAACCATCTTCTGTCTTTGGATGAGCTGCCAAATAGCTCTTGATCATTTTTTCATATTCATCTATTGTTTTTGGATATTTGTAATCATTCTCTTTCAGTGCAGCCCACTGGATCTGGCAAGTTCCTCCTGTTGTCAGTGTTTTCTGATTTACACCCGCATAAGAAAGCTGATAAATTCCCGGATCATCTTTACTCCACTGTAATTTTTCCAGCTCATCTCCGTACATTTTTTTTATATTGGGTCCATATTTTTCAATCAGATCTGTCATATCAATTAAGGCACCGGCTGCATACAGATCCGTTGCATTTGATTTTGCATAAATCAGATCCGGATATTCATCATTTGCAATCATCAACGCAACATCCTCTTTTGCATCTCCTTGCGATGCAACCGGATAGCTGACATCCAACGTAACACCAGTTGCCTCTGTGATCGCTTTTGCTACCGGATTATCCCAATTTCCATTTTTGCCGTCTGCATTGAAATATTCAAATGTGACTGGTGTCTTATCATCACTTTCGTCTGCTTCTGTAGTCTCCGTTTCAGTTTCTGACGACCCGGAAATTACACTTGAACTGCTTTTACTGCTACTGTCTGAACCGCAGCCTGTAAGCATTCCTGCGATCATAGTGCCCGTTAGCATCACTGATATTATTTTTCGTTTCATAAAAACCTCCTTTAAAACCCTGTCTGATATTAGACAATAAGAATTCTCCCTTTTAAATTTGCAAATTTCAGTTTCTACAAACTCATATGATTTTGAATAATCTCAGTATATCAAATATGCTTTTTGTTTTATATGATATTTTTGATCTTGTTTTTATATTTTTTTGTGTTTTTCCGCATGATCCGTGTCTCCCATCTTTGCTACATACTGTCCGTATGTCATACCGGCTTCCCTTGCCTTTACCGCTATATCAACGACTGCTGCATTCGGATTTTCCATATGCACACCGTATTTCCTCTTTTTATCCTTTTCTCTCCATCTACTCTTTTTACACTTATCACTGCAATACAGACGCTTTGATTTCGTAGCGTCAAATTCTTTCCCACAATATTTACATTTCTTTTGCATCAAAACCCCTCATTTCTGTAAGACTTTCCGCATGGATGTCTTTTTACTGATGACTTCCAATGTGTCCTTGCTCTCGTATACAACCATCCAGTTTTCCGGTCTTAGTTTATGTTCTGAAATGATCACTTTCTGTGCTCTTGTCGGTTTACTTGGCTGTTTCATAATTCTCCTTTCTTCCGGAAGCCCCAGCTACGCTTCCGGAAATCCTCTGTCGACAGTTACTGTGATATATTATCCAAAAGTTTGAAAATCCCATTTTTTATAGACAAGCTTGTCCTCTGACCAGTCCGGGTACTGCTGCATGAGGTGCTCTTTCATAATCTCTAACATTTCCGGCCGTAGTCCTAAGTTGCCGTTATCCAGCAATCCATGGTGATAGCGGCAGCCAAGCACACCATTTTCCTCAATGCCTAGTCCGCCCTGGCTTTTATTTATGTAATGCATGATGTCCGGTATTCCTAAAAGCATTTCTGATCTGCACTTGTCCATGTGGTACTGCATTTTACAGAACAGGCACTCATTACCATCCCTTTCTGCGATCAGTTCGCAGGTTTCTTTTGGAAAATTGTAGTTGACCTTATTTTTTTTGCTTTTCTTCATTTCTTCACCGCCTGCTGCATCTGCTCAAATATTTTATTGTATTTTCTTTTTCTCCACGGCTTTGGTATTCTCACCCATGCCACCCATAAGAAAAGCCTGATCCTAAACATCATCCTCATCGGCATCTCCTTTGACCAGCTCCTGTAAAGTATCTTTTAAATATTCAACACGATCTAATATGGTTGCCAGCATTCCCTGTGGTATCGTATATTCCCAGTCATTTAGAGTTAAGCGGATAGCTTCAACCGTTCTCTTGGCATCCTCAATGATCTGCTTTTCTGTTTTCTTTTCCGGTAAATATTCCGGGTGGTTCATGATGTCGTCCTGTCCTGGTATCTGCTCCTCTTGTACGTTTTCTCCCTGTTCTGATACGCTTTCTTCCGGTTTTGAAACGTTTTCCGGTAAATTTACAACATTTTTGTTAGTTTCGCTGTCATTTATAACGGATTCTGTTACATTTTCCTCTGTATTCTTCGGATCTGGCTTTGGAATCTCCGGATTAACATCATGAAGTGTCTGCTCTTTCGGTGGTTCTGCTGCCTGCTGCACATCATCCTTCTTTTTGATCGTTGAGATAACTTTGCTCTCTTTTCTAGGTGCGGATTTCGGTTGTACCGGTGCAACTTGCTTTTCTTCCGGTAATTTTTCACCATATTCCTTTTCCCAGGATTCTCTCCATGTTCCTGCTGCATGGCTGATCTTCCCAAATGCTTTTTCAATAT
>ENA-ORSY01002363-ORSY01002363.1-human-gut-metagenome-genome-assembly--contig:-NODE-2363-length-10943-cov-3.175790_pt1 | contig 10943 bp, 9 predicted proteins | sample MGYA00242193_ERZ509160 | MGnify/ENA primary metagenome ERZ509160 (study PRJEB26280, sample SAMEA2338670) | human gut metagenome | biome: human gut; feature: human-associated habitat; material: faeces...
ATGGCAGCAGCCAACGAAGCACTTCGCAAAATGGATGAAGTTTCTCAGTCATCAATGGCCAAGATCACAGGCGGCCTTGGCGGAGGTTTTGGATTTTAATGGATGCTTACAGCAATCAGATTAATAAGCTGATTGAGGAATTATCGAAGTTGCCGGGAATCGGTGCAAAATCCGCACAGAGACTGGCGTTTCATGTGCTGTCTTTGAGTACGCCGGAAGTGGAGAGCCTGGCGAACGCCATTCGGGATGCGAAGCAGAACCTGCGCTACTGTTCCGTGTGCGGAAATCTGACGAATCTGGCAGGAACCATTGTTTCCGCCAGAGAGAAGATCCGGTATTGCAGCTGCTGCTGGAATCTGACGGACAGTGAGCTATGTCCGATCTGTGCTAATCCGAAGCGCGACCATCATGTGATCATGGTTGTGGAGACACCGAGGGACCTGGCAGCTTATGAGAAGACACAGAAGTATGAAGGTGTTTATCATGTTCTGCATGGGGCTATCTCGCCGATGCTTGGCATCGGTCCCTGCAACGCAATATTCTATAGAGCATAAAAAGTATATAAAGTATATAAGAAAGAGGCTCCCATGATTATTTCCACTAAAAAAGGTACGCCCCAGGTCGAGCTGGACCGCATTGTCGATAACTTCGAGAAGCAGGGCCTGTCCGTCACGCTGATCCGCGGTACCGACTACAACGTCTTTGGCCTTGTCGGTGATACGACGAAAATTGCCGAGAAGGACGTGCTGGCAAACCCCTGGGTCGAGAACGTGACCCGTGTGTCCGCCCCTTATAAGCGCGCCAACCGCCTGTTCCACCCGGAGGATACCGTCGTGGACATCAACGGCGTCAGGGTCGGCGGCAATGCGCCCATCGCCGTTATGGCAGGTCCGTGCAGCATTGAGGGCGAGGAGCACACCATCAAAATGGCCAAGGCTGTCAAGGCGGGCGGTGCCAACTTCCTGCGCGGCGGCGCGTACAAGCCCCGCACGAGCCCCTACTCCTTCCAGGGGCTGGGCACCGAGGGCATCCTGGATATGGTCAAGGCCCGCGAGATCACCGGCCTGCCTATCGTCAGTGAGCTGATGGACGAGGTCCACATCCCCGAGTTCGAGGAGTATGTGGACGTTGTGCAGATCGGCGCGCGCAATATGCAGAACTTCCAGCTGCTCAAGGCCGTCGGCAAGATGCACAAGCCCGTTCTGCTCAAGCGCGGCCTGGCGAATACCATTGAGGAGTGGATCATGTCCGCCGAGTACATCATGGCCGGCGGCAATGAGAACGTTATCCTCTGTGAGCGCGGCATCCGCACGTTTGAGCGCGCGACCCGCAACACGCTGGACCTGTCCGCCGTGCCGGTCATCAAGGAAAAAACGCACCTGCCCATTATCGTTGACCCCAGCCACGCCACCGGTGACTATAAGTACATCGAGAGTATGGCTCTGGCTGCTGTGGCCGCCGGTGCCGACGGTCTGGAGATCGAGGTCCACAACGACCCGCCGCACGCCTGGAGCGACGGCGCCCAGTGCCTGAAGCCGGATAAGTTCGCCGATGTGATTGCCAAGTGCCGCAAGGTCGCTGCCGCCATCGGCCGGGAGATGTAAATTGGACGCGAAAATTCATGTCAGCCGCTTAGGCGGAACGGCCACGGTGCCCCCCAGTAAAAGCGCAGCGCACCGTGCGGTGCTGTGCGCCGCATTGGCGGAGGGCACCAGCCATATCACGAATATCGAGTACAGCAAGGACATCCGCGCCACGCTTGGCGCGGCGGCCCAGCTGGGCGCAAAAATCACCGAGGAGGCCCACTCTGTGACCATCAAGGGGCACGGGACGGCGGGCGGCTTTGTGACGGTGACACGCCCGGTTTTCTGCAACGAGAGCGGCTCCACACTGCGGTTCATGATCCCGCTGTTCAGCCTGACGGCCCAGAAGGTGCGCTTTACCGGCGCGGGGCGGCTGTTTGACCGCCCGCAGGCCATCTACCAGATGCTGTTTGAGCGCCAGGGCCTGCAATTTGAGCAGACGCCCGAGGGCATCACGATCTTTGGACGGCTGCGTCCCGGCGGGTTCACCCTGCCCGGCGATGTATCCAGCCAGTTCATCAGCGGTCTGCTGTTTGCCGCGCCGCTGATGGAGTCCGAGAGCAGCATCGAGGTACTGGCCCCCTACGAGAGCCGCTCCTACGTGGATATGACGGTTGACGCCATGCAGCAGTTCGGCGTCAAGGTCGCGAGCCGCGCACGCAAAAACGGCAGTGTGATGTACCGCGTGGCCGCGCCGCAGCGGTATACGGCCAGCGACTTTGCCGTCGAGGGCGACTACAGCCAGGCCGCGTTTCTGGCCGTGCTGGGTTGCGTCATCGGCGGCATCACGGTCACGGGGCTGAACCCCGACAGCCAGCAGGGCGACAAGGTCATTCTGGACATTTTAAAGCGATGCGGCGGCAAATTCAAGCCCGTCGAGGGCGGGCTGCATTTTGACCGCAGCCTGCTGAAGGCGACGGAGATCGACCTGGCGGACTGCCCTGATTTAGGGCCGATTTTGTTCACGCTCGGCTGCTTTTGCAGCGGTGAGACGGTCATCCGCAATGCGGGCCGCCTGCGCCTGAAGGAATCGGACCGCATCGAGGCCATGCAGACCGAGCTGCGGAAGATGGGCGCGCGCATCGAGGTGGACGGTGACACCGTGCACATCCAGGGCGTGGCGCTCCACGCACCGAACGCGCCGCTGTCCGGCCACAATGACCACCGCATCGTCATGGCGCTGGCCGTGGCGGCGATTGCCAGCGGCCTGCCCGCCCTGCTCTGCGGGGCCGAGGCCGTGGACAAGAGCTGGCCCGCGTTCTGGAGCGTGCTGCGCGGTCTTGGCGCCAAGGTGGAGCTGAACACCGACAAACAAGAAGAATTTGACATAAAGGCGTGATTTTCTATGCTGGATAAAAGCAAAACCTACCTGATCGTCGGTCTGGGCCTGCTGGGCGGCAAGTACGCGCAGGTGCTGAGCCAGAAGGGCTACCATGTGACCGGCATCACCCACAGCCAGTCAACGCTGGACTATGCCTTGCAGCATGGCTACATCCGCGCCGGTAAAAATGCGGATTTTGAGGATCTGGTAAGAGAGGCCGACTGCATCATCTTCGGCCTCTACCCTACCGTGCTGCTGGACTGGGTCAAACAGTACGGTCCACTCATCCGCCCCGGCACGATGGTCACGGATGTGTCCGGCGTCAAGCGCGGTGTGGTCGAGCCGGTGCAGGCCGCCCTGCCGGAGGGTGTGGAATTTATCGCCAGCCACCCGATGGCGGGCCGCGAGACGAGCGGCATCGCCCACAGCGCCGAGGTCAACTTTGCCCCCGCAAACTTCATCATCACCCCGACGGAAAAGAACAGCCAGGCGGGCATCGACTGGTGCCGCGACTTGGCCGCGGAGCTGGGCTTCAAGCGCATCAGCGTGCTGACCCCCGCCGAGCACGACCACATGATCGGCTACGTCAGCCAGCTCTGCCATGCCATTGCCGTCAGCCTGATGTGCGCGTCCGATAACTCGGAGCTGGCGAACTACACGGGCGACTCCTTCCGCGATTTGACGAGAATTGCCCATATCAACGACAAAATGTGGGCGGAGCTGTTCCTGTGGAACAAGGACAACCTGATTTCCGAGATCGATATGTTTGAGAGCGCCCTGCAGGATATGCGGGAAAAGCTCGTCCGCGATGACCGCGAGGGGCTGGAGGAAATGTTCCGCCTGTCCACAAAGCGCCGGGAAGCGTTTGACAAGAAATAAAAAATGCTGCTGTCTCAAGCGGACAGCAGCTTTTTTATTTGGCTCGTGCAGAGGCGGAGTATGGTTACATGTGCAGACGCTTTACGATTTCGTTTTTCAGGGCTCTGCCGCGGAAGATGACAAGGCCCAGAAACGTGATGACGCTTATGATCAGGCAGATGACCCACGGCAGACTGTGGGCGTCCAGCCTGCCGGAATAGTCAATGCGGAAGAACAGCAGAATGTACGGCAGAACGCCGATGCCGATGTTCATGAGCAGATACACGAGCGCGTTTGCTGTAAAGCGGCTGCGCAGGAAGGCAAAAATAAAGTTGCAGACCAGCGCTACACAGCACAAAATCGGCACGATGAGGTCCAAGCTGTACCCTGTGTAGCCGTTGAACCAGTCGGTAAAGACGAGCAGCGCCGAGACGAGCAGCAGCAGATTGAAGATCTGCCGCGGGCCGTTGAAGCGGCGGCGCAGCACGGCGCGCACCACCCGCAGGACCGCCACGGCCCAGACGGCCATCAAAATGCTGAAATGACGGTGGGGCGTGTCTTCCATCAGCAGGAAATCAAAGGCACCGGCTACGACGATGAGCGCTGACAGCACGAACGCCACGATCTTATACAGCAGGGATGCGCGGTGGATGCGCGGGGCCGTTGCCGGAAAATACGGCTCTCCGGCGGGGCCGGACAGGCGGTTCTGGCACAGCGGGCAGTAGGCAGTGTCCCCGCCGACCCTGATATGGCAATGCGGGCAGGTATTCATCTTTCCACCTCCGTAGCGTACAGGGTAACATCCAGCCCATCCTTGGCAAACTCCCGGTAAAGGCGCTGCAAAATGGCGGTGCTGCGCAGGGCAGAAGCAGTGCCCAGCACAAGGTCGTCCCCGTAGGAGCAGACCACAGTGAACAGCGTCTTACAGCTGGAAAACGCTGCAAAATTGTGGATATAGGGCTTCATGCCCTCCGGGATGCTGACCCGGCCCATGTTGGAGACAACGGCGGAGACATGCCTGTCCTCCAGCTTGGTGAAAAACTTGACCGCCGCGTTTTTGATGAGCAGCGGAACCGGGCGGATGCCGGGTATGTGTTCCAGTTTTTCATACGCATCCATCTGGGCGCGAATGTTCTCGGGCTTTAAAACCTCTTTCAGCTTGGCATCAAAGACCGGGGCGACGGTTTCCAGCGTGTCCTCGGGCGTCAGCGTATGGGCGATGCAGACCGAGTTGAAGAAGTTGCGCGCGGTCTCGCTGGGATAGTAGTTGCGCAGGTTGACGGGCAGGCTGATGGAGATCGGCTTTTTGCGTTCCAGTGCGGGCATATCGTGGTAGATGGCCAGCATGAAAGACGCGCCCAGGTAGCTTGTCATCGAAACGCCCAGCGCGTGGGAGCGTTCCAGCACCTGTTTAGAGCTTAAATGTCCCTCAAAAAACTGCAGCTGGCTGTAGGGCAGAAAACCGTGCGGGCGGTACACCTTGGGTTTTTTAGCAGGTTTCTTCCGCTTGGTGCCCTCATAAAAATTGCGGAAGCTGTCCTGTGCCATATCCCCGGCGGAGGCGCTGTTGGGCGAGGGAACGTTCTCCATTTCACCGGGATGGCGCAACGCCAGATAGTTGCGCACGATGGACTTTAAGTAGAGCAGGCCGCCGTTGCCGTCCGTAATGGCGTGGAACATTTCCAGGTTGATCCGCGCCCCGAAATACGTTACGCGGTAGATCAGCTTATTGCGGCGCTCCGGCGTGTACAGAGGTGCGCAGGGGGCTTTGGTTTCCGGCTGGGCGGTGGGCAGCTGGTCGGTGGACTCAAAATAATGCCAGAACAGACCGCGGTGCAGTGTGACCTGAAACTGCGGCCATTCCTGTGCGGTGCTGCGCAGGGCCTCATTCAGCGTATCGGGGTCGATCTCCTCGTTCAGCGTGCAGGAGATGCGAAAGACCCGCGGGTCGCGCTGGGACGCCGTAGCCAGAAACACCTTGGCGACGTTATCGACTTTATACCAGGAATCGGACATGAGCATGGTCCTTTCTTTTGTGGCTGTACGGGAGCGGCTGCCTTCCGGGAACTGCTACTTTCTTTGCGGGTTATAGCCCGCTCAAATGATCCTCTGCACAAATCGCCCCGCGCTCTCCATTGCGACGGCGGCTCTGCGGATCGGCATCTGCTGGAATACATGCCAGCACTCGGGGTAGACCTCCAGCTGGGCGTACACCCCGGCCTTCTGCAGGTGCTCCACAAGGCGCTCACTGTCGGACTTCAGAATTTCGTTTGTGCCTACCTGTACCAGCGTCGGGGGCAGACCGCGCAGGTCGGCAAAGAGCGGGCTGTAGCACGGGCGCGACCAGTCGGCATCGGGGCCGGTGTAGGCCTCGCGCACGGCGGCGATGTACTCCATCGTCAGCATCGGGTCCAGTGTCTTGCAGGTGCGGTAGCTCTTTCCGCTGGCCGTCATATCGGTCCATGGGCTGAACAGCACCAGCCCGCGCGGCTGGGCACGGCCCTGCTCCTTCAGCTTTAAAGCCAGCTCCAGCGCCAGGTTGCCCCCGGCGGAGTCGCCCGCGACGATAACGTCCCGCGCACCGTAGCCCATATACATTAAATAATCCCACATCGCCACGGCATCCTCAATGGCCGCAGGGAACGGGTGCTCCGGCGCAAGGCGGTACTCAAACGAGAGCACGTCAAACCCGGTAGCCAGCGCCAGCTTGCTGGCCAGAATGCGGGCGTACCCCAGCTGGCCGCAGGTGTAGCCGCCGCCGTGGCAGTACAAAACGGCGTGGCGGCGGTCATGGCCGTGCTCCAGGCTGACCCACTCGGCGGGGATGCTCCCCACTGTCAGGCTGTCGCTGCGGATGCCGATGCCCGGCGTGACGAGCCGCGCAAACAGCTCCTCCGCGGCGCGCTGGCGCTCCAAATCCTCGGGCGTCGTCGAGGTGTGGTCGCTGATGCTGTGCACGGCCTTGATGGCCCGCATCATCGGGCCGAGGTCATCGGGGTTCTGTTCCTGCTGGGGCACCAGCGTTTTGATGACAGCCTCGAGCCGCTGGCTCAAATCGTTTTTCCTTCTGGACATGGCAGCTCCTTACAGCTTGGCCAGCAGCCGCGTCCAAAGGGTGCGCAGCAGCGGCGGATGTGCGGCGGGCAGGCCGCACAGGCGGTAGATTTTTTTCAGCGGCGGGAAAACCCCACGCCTGGCATAGCCATTGTAAATCAGCTTCAGCTGGCGGTCCTTCGCCGCACCCGGCAGATGCAGGATGCAGACGGGGTCGAGTGTATAATTTGTCGATACATAGTAGAAATGCCCGCCAAGCCAGTAGCGGAAGATATAGGCATTTGCAGCGCGCACGGGTTTACCGGCCAGCAGACTGCGGTAGGCGGCACCGCACCAGATGGCCTCGTCACCCTCCTTCGGGGTGATGCCCTTTGCCTGCAGTTCTTCAAAATAGTCACGGCACAGCGACATAAAATCGGCCAGCCGCGCCTTGCTGCCCGCGACCAGCTCACCGCCAAAGTGCGTCAGCGCGTGCGGTGCGCCGTCCGGCTCCACCGTATCAAAGCAGCGGCTGATGGCGGCGGTCATCGTCTGGCTGGCGGCGTGGGGGACCTGATACAGCAGCACGGCCTCGTCGCATTCCCGCCACAGATCGTCCAGCGGGCGCTGGGTGAAGGTATCGAGGTCGAGCATCGCCGCGCGGGCAAAGTCGCGGTTTTCCAGCACCCACGCCATGGCGCAGAGCTTGTAGTAGGCCAGTGCCCAATTGGTGTCGGCGGGCACGCGGTAGGTGGTAAACGGGCAGTCCCAGATCTCGACGCCGCCCTGCGTCAGCTGGCTGCGGAACGGCTCCGGCACGGGAGCATTCGTCAGCAGGGCCACTGTGCAGGCAGGGTTCTGCGCCTTGGCGCTGCACAGCGCCACGACGGTGCAGCGGTCATAGACCGTGCGGCCCAGATTGGCGGCGTCCCCCTCGCGGTAGCCGTCCAGCGTGGCGAATGCGCCGAAAATCAGATTTTCCATGGGCAGACCCCTCCGTTACACACAAATACATCTTTATTATAGTCATTTTGGGGGTAGATGTCTATGGCCATCCCTTGCAAAATGCGCGGGAGCGACGGAAAAATAACTTTTTTGTGTGCAGACCTTGCCGAATTTTGTCATACCCTTTATAATGTTTACAGATGTAAAATTTTTATGAAGCGGCATCGCTACAGGCTGTGTCGCGCGGAGCAGTGTTTTTTATGGCGTTTTCTTCGGTGCAATTTCTGTTCGTTTTTCTGCCGCTGTCGCTGGCGGTCTACTGGCTGTGCCCCAAGTGGCTGCGCAATGCCGTGCTGGCTGCGTTCAGTCTGCTGTTTTTTGCGTGGGCGGGTTTAAAGGGCGCGGCCATCCTGGTGCTGCTGGCCGGTATCAACTGGCTGGGCGGGCTTTCGCTGGGGAGGCTGGCCCACAAAAGGCCGCTGCTGATTTTGTTGATCCTGCTGGATCTGGCGGTGCTGGGCGGCTTTAAATATGCGGGCTTTGCGGCGGAGACGGTCAACGCCCTTGTGCCGGGTCTGCTGCCGGTGCTCTCCCCCGCCCTGCCGCTGGGGCTGAGCTTTTACGTGTTCACGGCCATCGGCTACTGTGCCGATGTGGCCGCGGGCAAGGTGGAATCGGAAAAGAACCCTATCCGTTTTGCGGTGTTCCTCGCGTTCTTCGGCCACGGGCCGTCCGGGCCCATCGTGCGGTACGGCCAGCAGGCTCCGCAGCTGGACCCCGGCAGCGAGACGCGCCGCGTCTCGGCGGACCGCTTCTGCTACGGCATCAAGCGGCTCGTGCTGGGCCTTGCAAAAAAGGCCATCATCGCCGACCAGCTCGCTTTGATTTACGCCAAAGTCGCGTCGGTCCCGGCGGCCACGCTGCCCGCACCGATCCTCGTGCTGGGCTACACGGCCTACATGATGCAGCTGTATTTTGACTTTTCCGGCTACAGCGATATGGCCATCGGCATCGGTGAGTTCTTCGGCATCACGCTGCCGGAAAACTTTGAGTATCCGTATCTTGCCTGCTCCGTCGGCGAATACTGGCGGCGCTGGCATATCTCGCTGTCGAGCTGGTTCCGCGACTATGTCTACATTCCGCTGGGCGGCAGCCGCTGCCGCCTGCGCCGCACCAGCCTGAACCTGCTCATCGTCTTTGCACTGACCGGCCTGTGGCACGGTGCGGCGTGGCAGTATGTGGTGTTTGGTCTGCTGCACGGCATAATTTTGTGCATGGAGCGCCTGGGCCTGCGGCGGGCGCTGGAGCAGCTGCCGCGGCTGTTCCGGCACCTGTACACGGTGGTGCTGCTCTGGCTGACGCTGGTGATCTTCGGTGCGCCGGGCCTGTCCGAGGGGCTGGCCGTGCTCAAGGGCATTTTTACATGGCAGAGCGGGGCCAAGGGCTATACGCTGGCGGCCTTTGCGGACACCAAGCTGCTGCTGATTTTAGCGGCGTCCTTCCTGCTGTGCGGCCCCGTGCAGGCGCTGTGCCCCAAGCTGAAGGCGGCTTTGTACGCGAAAAAGGCACCGTCCCCTGCCGGGATGGCGGGGCTGCTCGTGCTGCTGTTTCTGGGACTTATGCGCGTCACGGCAGGCACCTACAGCGCGTTTATTTATTTTCAATTTTAAGGGAGGTGCAGAGCCATGCGTAAAGCGGTCAAAATTGGCTTTATCGGCGTGTTCTGCGCCGTCATCGGGCTGGCGTTCCCGGTGTTCAACATTTTTTCCAAGCAGCTGTCGATGGACAGTCACGAAAACCGCCTGATGACCGGTCTGCCGCAGGTGCTGCAAAGCCCGCTGCGGGAGCTGCCGCGCAATCTTGACAACTTTCTGGTCGATAACTCGCCGTTCCGCTATCAGTTTGTGCTGGTGAACGCCGGGCTGGACTACGCGCTGTTCGGCACGAGCCAGAGCGACCAGGTGCTGCCCGGCAAGGACGGCTGGCTGTTCTACAAGGATGGCCCCAACGCCGCGCAGCCGATGGCAAACTATCAGGGGCTGGCCGAGCTGAACGACAGCGCCGACACACTGGCCGAGGCCAGCGCGGGCTTGCAGATCTTGAGTGATAAGCTGGCCGAAAACGGCTGCACGCTGGTGCTGGATCTGACGCCCAGCAAGGACCGCGTCTACCGCGAGTACATGCCCGACGGCTACCCCATTGTGAACGAGGAAAACCGCACCGACCTGCTGGCGGCCTATCTGCAGAGCCACACGACAGTGCCGGTGGTCTGGCGGTATGACATGCTGCGCAGCCAGGCGCGGCAGAACGCCGACCAGCTGCTGTACTACAAAACGGACACCCACTGGAACGCCGTCGGCGCGCTCATTGGGCTGGACGGCATTTTTGAGGCGCTGGACATGCCGACGCGCCCGGCGGACAGCTACCCCGTCGAGGCCGACGGCACGACCACCGGTGACATGGCAAACGTGGCGGCGCTCTACGCCAGTTTGCCCGCCGAGGAGACCTACGTAGTGCCGGGCTATGACCGGATGTTTGAGAAGGACAGCCGCGCCGTGCGGGTCATCGGAGATTCGTTCAGCGAGTACTACATGCCGTACCTGCAGGCGCGCTTCACGAACAGCTGGCGCGAGCATATCGACACCTTCACGACAGACGTGGCCGAGCACCCGGGGTGTGCCATTCTGATTTTGGAGTTCAACGAGCGCAGCCTTGACAAGCTGCTGGCAATACTGGAGCAGTTTTAAGCGGATTAAATAAGGCGGCCTGTCTGCGGGAATGACGCAGACAGGCCGTTTTTTGTGATGTAAGCGAAAATGTACGCGATAGTTGATGGCGTAAAGCAGCGGGGTTTGGTATACTGGGAACAGAAAAATCCGTGAAGGAGGAAAGAAAAATGCTGTTTGCAACATGGGTGACGGCACTCAATATTTTGGTTTTTGCGGCGCTGGTGGCCGCGGTGATTTATCTGTTTGTGCTGATCGTGCGGGCGCTGAAGAAGTACATCGGCAGCAAGGCGGTGCGCGAAGAAAAGCAGGCCGCCAGGCGCACGCTGGGTGAGAGCTTAAAGGAGCACCGCACCCAACGCCACATGACGCAGGAGTTTGTGGCCGAGGCTTTGGGCGTGAGCCGCCAGACCGTATCCAAATGGGAAAACGGAGTTTCCCATAGTTAAAGATACCACACCAAATATGATGAACCCA
>ENA-ORSY01002364-ORSY01002364.1-human-gut-metagenome-genome-assembly--contig:-NODE-2364-length-10939-cov-2.600147_pt1 | contig 10939 bp, 10 predicted proteins | sample MGYA00242193_ERZ509160 | MGnify/ENA primary metagenome ERZ509160 (study PRJEB26280, sample SAMEA2338670) | human gut metagenome | biome: human gut; feature: human-associated habitat; material: faeces...
GGGGAAGGCTTTTTTATTATCCTCACCACTGCCGCCGGTATTCCCCCGGCGTCGTGCCCTCTACTTTTTTAAATAAGCGGGAAAAATAATTTGCGTCGTTCAGCCCGCATTCCTGCGCAACGTTCTCCACGCTTTTGTCCGTGAACCGCAGCAGCCGCTTGGCCTGCGTAATGCGCAGCTGCGTCAGGTAGCTCGTCACCGAAAGCCCGAACTGCTCCTTGAACACCCGCGTCAGGTAAAACTTGTTGATGTAAAACCGCTCGGCCAGCGCGTCCAGCGTGATCTTCTCGGCAAAATGCAGGTCAAGATAGTCCTTGATTTCCTGCACATTCTGTCGCTTCGTGCCCGCAGTGCGCACAATTTCGGGGTGCCAGCTCTCCTGCATCAGAAGGGTCAGCAGGGCAAACAGCCCCTCGCAGATCTGCATATCCCGCACGTAATTGTCAGAGGCCGCCAGCGTGTACAGTGCTTCGAGACGGCGGGTGTAGGGTGCGGTATTTTCCGGGTGAAAGCTCGGCTGGCCGCCGCGCTCACGATATTTTTTGTAGATGGCTGCCATATTCGGGCCGTAAAAGTGCGCCCACCGCAGCTGCCACAGGTCGTCGCCCGTATAATGGCGATAGGGGCGGCGGCAGTCGAGAAACACACAGTCCCCGGCGCATAGCACGCGGGTCTCGCCCTCATATTCCAGCGTGCCGCTGCCGCTTTCAACCACAAAAAACAGGTAGGAGGCCAGCCCCTGCCGGGTGCTGGCATGGGGGCTGCGTGCCTGCAGCTGCCCGACCTCCTGCAGATGCACAAGGTTCGATTTTGCAAACGCCGACGGCGTGTAGATCATGCGCCGGGCATGCACAAGCTCACCGTCAAACAGCGGGGTATCCATCCGCGTCACCTCCCGGAAACCAGTATACCAAAAAAGTCAATATAATGCTAGCCTTTTGCAAGATTCCCACTGCCCAAGCACAAAATAATGCGGTACAATAACAAACAAGATACGAAAATCCGCGCAGTACGCTGCGCAAGATACAGATGAAAGGGTAGTAACCTATGAAAAAAGCACTCATCACCGGCATCACCGGCCAGGACGGCAGCTATCTGGCTGAGTTCCTGCTGGAAAAGGGCTACGACGTCCACGGCGTCATCCGCCGTTCCTCCGTCGATTACCGCGAGCGCATCGCCCATCTGGAGGGTCACCCGCACTTCCACCTGCACTACGGCGATCTGAGCGACTCCATGAGCATCCTCTCCGTCGTCAGCACCGTACGGCCCGACGAGATCTACAACCTCGCCGCCCAGAGCCATGTGCAGGTCAGCTTTGATGTGCCGGAGTTCACCGCCGACGTCGATGCCACCGGCGTGCTGCGCGTGCTGGAGGCTGTGCGCCTGTCCGGCCTCAAGGACACCTGCCGCATCTATCAGGCATCTACATCCGAGCTGTACGGCAAGGTCGAGGAGGTTCCCCAGAACGAGAACACACCGTTCCACCCCTACAGCCCCTACGCCGTCGCCAAGCAGTACGGCTTCTGGATCGTGAAGGAGTACCGCGAGGCGTACAACATGTTCTGCTGCTCGGGCATCCTGTTCAACCACGAGTCCGAGCGCCGCGGCGAGACCTTCGTCACCCGCAAGATCACGCTGGCTGCCGCCCGCATTGCGCAGGGCAAGCAGGATAAGCTGTATCTGGGCAACCTGTCCAGCCTGCGCGACTGGGGCTATGCCAGGGACTACGTCGAGTGCATGTGGCTGATTTTGCAGAACGACAAGCCCGAGGACTTCGTCATCGCCACCGGTGAGCAGCACTCCGTCCGCGAGTTCTGCCAGCTGGCCTTCCACGATGTGGGCATCGAGCTGGAATTTGTCGGCGAGGGCATGAACGAGAAGGGCATCGACAAGGCCACGGGCAAGACGGTCATCGAGGTCAGCCCCGACTTCTACCGCCCGACGGACGTCGTCAACCTCTGGGGCGACCCGTCCAAAGCAAAGCGCGAGCTGGGCTGGAACCCGACCAAGACTACGTTTGAGCAGCTCGTCAAGATCATGGTCGACCACGACATGAAGAAGGTTGCCGTCGAGCGCGCTGAGGAGCACATCAAGACGAACCTGGCTGAGTATCTTGAAAAGGGCGTTATCAAATAATTTATTCAAAAGAGGGTAACTTATTATGATGGACAAAAATGCAAAAATCTACGTTGCCGGGCACCGCGGCATGGTGGGCAGCGCCATCGTGCGTGAGCTGCAGCGCCAGGGCTACAACAATATCATCACCCGCACCCACAAGGAGCTTGACCTCTGCCGTCAGGAAAATGTCGAAAAGTTCTTTGCCGAGGAAAAGCCCGAGTACGTATTCCTTGCCGCGGCCAAGGTCGGCGGCATCGTCGCCAATCAGGAGGCGCTGGCCGATTTCATGTGGTTCAATATGACGCTCGAGATGAACGTCATTCACTCTGCCTGGCAGAACGGCTGCAAGAAGCTGGAGTTCCTCGGCTCGTCCTGCATCTATCCGCGCATGGCTCCGCAGCCGATGAAGGAAAGCTGCCTGCTGACTTCGGAACTGGAAAAGACCAATGAAGCGTATGCTCTGGCAAAGATTTCCGGATTGAAATACTGCGAGTTCCTGAACCGGCAGTACGGTACGGACTTTATCAGTGTGATGCCGACCAACCTATACGGTCCCAACGACAACTACCACCCGGAGCATTCGCACGTACTCCCCGCTCTGATCCGCCGCTTCCACGAAGCGAAGGAACAGAACCTGTCCTCCGTTACCTGCTGGGGAGACGGCAGCCCTTTGAGGGAATTTCTCTATGTGGACGATTTGGCCAACCTGTGCGTGTTCCTGATGAACAACTATTCCGGCAACGAAACGGTGAATGCCGGGACAGGCAAGGAACTGACCATAAAGGAACTTACGGAATTAGTGGCGAAAATTATCGGCTATACAGGCGAGGTCCGCTGGGACACCACACGTCCCAACGGTACGCCTCGCAAACTGCTTGACGTGTCGAAAGCAACCGCGCTGGGCTGGACTTACCGAACGGAATTGGAAGACGGCATACGGCTTGCCTATGAGGATTTTCTGAACAACCCGATGCGGGCGGAAAGATAATCCCGCAAAAATATCATTTATGCAAATCATACTACTATCCGGCGGTTCAGGCAAACGTCTGTGGCCGCTTTCCAATAATACACGTTCCAAACAATTCATCAAGTTATTAACCGCTCCAGACGGTTCGAAAGAATCGATGGTGCAGCGGGTAGTACGGCAATTACGGGAAGCCGGTATCTACGATTCAATAACCGTAGCGACGAGTCAAGCTCAACGTGATGTCATCATCAACCAGCTTGGAGAAGATATTCCTATCGTTACAGAACCGGAGCGCCGTGATACATTCCCGGCTATCGCCCTTGCAAGTTCGCATTTGGCATACGAACGGAAGTGTCCCGCCGATGAAGTTGTAATTGTCATGCCCTGTGACCCTTATACCGAAGCAGGTTATTTTGAAACAATCCGCAGGATGGCGGATGCTGTGAAAAACAATGCGGCTGAACTGCTATTGATGGGGATTAAACCCACATACCCGTCGGCAAAATACGGATATGTCGTGCTAGCCAATGATGTACGGGACGAAGGAATACTTCAAGTATTACGCTTTACGGAAAAACCGGATATGAGGACCGCCGAGAAACTAATCTCGGAAGGCGCTTTTTGGAACGGAGGCGTATTCGCTTTTCGATTGGGGTATATGATGGAGATAGTTGCCCAATACATCGAAGCAGATACGTTTGCGGAAATCCGTTCTCGTTATGGAGAGTTCCCAAAAATCAGCTTCGACTACGAGGTTGCTGAAAAGGCACAGTCGGTAGCTGTTGTTCCTTTTGCAGGTGAATGGAAAGACCTCGGTACTTGGAACACGCTTACGGACGAATTATCGGAACATGCCATTGGCAATGTCGTCATGGACAATGAATCTATAAATACACACATCATCAACGAGCTTGAACACCCAATTATGTGCATCGGCGCACGGAATCTGGTTGTCGCAGCATCGCACGATGGGATACTGATTGCCGACAAGAATAAGAGCGAAAACATCAAAACCTACGCCGACCGCCTGCAACGTCGGCCAATGTTCGAGGAACGCCGCTGGGGTAAATACAAAGTAGTCGATACAGCCGAGTTCCCCGACGGTTACAAGTCTCTTACCAAGCAGTTGAAAATCAAATCCGGCAAGAATATCAGCTATCAGGTACACCGCCATCGCGATGAAGTCTGGACGTTCATCGACGGCGAGGGAGAATTGGTACTCGACGGTATCAGGTCAGTTGTCGGCAGAGGCAATACGGTTATAATCAGGAAAGGAGTCAAACATGCGGTCAAGGCTATCTCCGACTTGACTTTCATCGAGGTGCAGTCCGGTGATTTGCTTGTCGAAGAGGATATCGAACGGTTCGATTGGAAATGGTTGTAGATCCCCCTTTTTGAGTTTTATCATGTTGCACATTTTAGAGAGATGATATAATAGAATGATTTTACAATTTATTATAAACGGACTTATTACAGGACTTTTATACTCCTTGTTTGCGATAGGTTTCTCTTTGGTTTACAATACAACAAGGATATTCCATATTGCGGCAGCAGCATTGTACGTCATTGCTGCGTATGGATTTTATTTTTTCGTCCATGTCATGTCCTTCCCTATCGGTTTGGCTTTCATTTTAGCCGTTTGTTTTACTATATGTTCCAGTCTTTTGTTGGAACTGACGATATATTATCCATTCAAAATCAAGAAAGCGTCGTTAAATGTTGTCATGATTGCATCGATAGGGGTAATGACTATTCTGGTAAATATGATTTCCTTGTGTTTCGGCAACGAGACAATAGTGATAGACAACGCCATTCAAGATGCTTTTACTTTTGGAAAAGTAACAGTAACGACTCCTCAAATGTATCAGGCAGTCGTGGGATTTATTACGCTTGCCGTATTTGTTTTTTTCATTCGAGGAACAAGGCTCGGAATTGAAATCAAAGCCCTGAGTTCCGACGAGGTTTTATTCGGGATTTTGGGATACCGTACAAAACGCATGAGGCAATTCGTGTTTTTGTTAAGCGGGTTGTTCATCGCTTTAGCCAGTTGTCTTACCGTTTATGACACCGGGCTTGACCCGCATATGGGCATGAATGTTTTAGTAAGTGCGATGGTTGCCATGATAATCGGTGGCATAGGTAATTTTAGCGCCTGTATTCTCGGTGGACTATTATTAGGTATATTACAATCCCTATCAGTTTATTTTTTCGCTTCAAACTGGCAGAACGCAATAACATTCATCGTACTGCTTTTATTCCTCTTCATACGTCCTCAAGGGATTGCCGGTTATAAACAACGTACAATATAATGGAATACATTTTACATGTCATCATCATGCTCAATATCTATATTTTGCTGGTTTTGAGCGCAAATCTGCCGATAGGGATGGCCAATCTTCTGACTATGTGCCAAGCTGCCTTTTATGGTATAGGCGCATATATCAGTACCTTTTTTCTGATGCAATTCGAACTCCCTTTCATTGTGGTTACGTTTATAGTCATGATTCTTACTGGGCTGTTCAGCTACACGGTATCTTTCGCGTCTGTCAGGTTAAAGGGTGATTATTTCATTCTCGCCACACTAGGGTTTCAGATGATCGTGTACACAGTATTGTATAACTGGACTGATGTCACCCGTGGCCCTTATGGCATTCCTGGCATTCCCGGAATAAAGTTGCTGGGACTTTGGGATATATCCGGCAATATATGGGCTTATTTTATAGTGACAACAATCATATCTTTTGTTATCATCTGTTTATTCCGGAAGCTGAAAGATTCCCCCTACGGTCGAATATTAAAAGCAATACGGGATGACGAGTTGTCCGTCAAGGCAGTGGGACGGGACACTGCCCAGATCAAATCATGGGCGTTTTTCCTTTCAGCATCATTGACAGGACTTGCTGGGTTAATATATGCCTCCTACGTAAGTTATATTGATCCCACAAGTTTTACTCTGGACGAGAGTATCTTTATTGTCAGTGCTTTGTTTATAGGTGGAACGGGTAACGTGAAAGGACCCGTCACAGGGGCTTTATTTGTAATCCTGTTACCGGAAATCCTACGTTTTATCGGGATGCCGGATACGGTGGCGGCCAATATGCGTCAGATTATTTATGGATTGGCACTGGTGCTGGTCATGTACTTTAGGCCGCAAGGAATATCCGGAGAAAATATAGTAAGATAATGATACTGAAACTTAGAAATATACAACTCAGCTTCACAGATTCACGAGGGGAAACATTTAACTTGTTGAACGGGGTAAATCTTGAAGTCAAACGGGAAACAGTAACGGCTCTTGTTGGAGGAAACGGAACCGGGAAAACGACGTTGTTCAATGTAATATCAGGTTTCACAGATGATTTCAAAGGAGAAATACTGTTTGACAACCTGAGTCTAAAAGACATGGCTCCACACAATATCTCCCGACTTGGAATTGGTCGGTTGTTTCAAGGTAGGCAATTAATAGGCAGCCTGAGTCTGATGGAAAACATGAAAATAGCATCGGTTAACAGAGATGGCGAGAATCCTTTGACCGCTCTTTTCCGACAAAGACAATATCGGAGAACAGAAAGGCAAAAAGAAGAGCAAGCTATTACAATTTTGGAACAGATATTTGGCAAGGATAATAAATATTTGGCGATGCTTGACAAAAAAGCCTCGGAATTATCTTATGGGGAACAACGACTCATTGCCATAGCCCGCCTATTGATGGGGAACAACAAGTTGCTGTTATTGGACGAACCCACTTCCGGGGTCAATCCTGTTTATACAGAAACAATCAAAGGTATTATCCGTAGGATGGTGACGGAAAATGGCCTGACAGTCTTGCTGATAGAACACAACATGCATTTTGTCCGGGATATTGCCGACTTTTGTGCTTACCTAGATAACGGGAAGATAGGAAAAGTCGGTACGGCTGAGGAAGTACTTGATGACAAAGATGTTCGGAGTAGTTATTTAGGATTATGAACTATATACTAGAGATTAGGAGATTATCCGGAGGGTATGCCCCTTTGATTAATATCTTGCAGGATGTCAGTCTGGAACTTGTCAATGGAGAGACAGTCTGTATAATCGGATTGAACGGTTCGGGAAAATCAACTCTTGGTAAAGCCGTCATGAACATGCTGCCATATCGTGATGGGGATATTCTTTTTGAAGGCAGATCTGTTGCAGGGCTTGCTACACCTGATTTAGCGCGTATTGGTATGGCCTTTATGCTACAGGGTGGGCAGGTATTCAAAAACCTTTCAGTACAGGAGAACCTTCAACTGGCATTCCGAAAACAAAACGATAAATCTTATGTAACTCTGCTTAAATCTATCATACCTTTATTTCAGAATTCCGGAAATAATTTGGGTTCAAAGATGGCGGATAAGTTAAGCGGAGGACAACGCCAACAACTTGCCTTGACAATGGCTTTGGCCATCAAACCCAGATTGTTGATACTGGACGAACCAAGTGCAGGACTTTCTCCCGGGGCGGTTGATGATATGTACAGGATATTGGGCTGTGTTCGTGATAAAATGAATATCAGTATATTGCTTATAGAACAAAACATAAATAAAGCAGTTACATTTTCTGACCGGTGCGTACTGTTAGAGCAAGGGCGAATCGCACAAATCATTACGAATCCTAATGTCAATGAAATAGAATGTTTAATGTTTAAAAATAAAAAATCATGAAAAAAGTTTTGTCCATTATTGTATTATGCGCAGTATGTTTGATTGGATTTAATTCTTGTCAATCCAAGCATGAGGTGAAAATTATTAAGGTCGGAGCTGTTTTACCCATGACAGGTTCCTTGTCCGGTTTGGGAACATCTATCAAAGGCGGTCTGGAACTCGCCATTAATGAATTAAATGCAGATTCAGTGAAATATGAATTAGTCGTAGAAGATGTTGCAAGTGAACAAAGAAATGTAATCACAGCTTATAATAAATTAAAAGTTTCAGGTGTGGACATTTTTGTGACTGCGGGAAGTGCATATTCACTGGCTTTAAAACCCAATGCTATCCGTGATAATAAATTATTGTTTTGTATTGCATCTCACCCTGGGATAACAAAAGATGAAAATTGGGAGATGTTTAAAATTGGTAACTCTTCGGTAGAAGAAAGTGAAGCTATTGTCAAGTATTTGAAACAATATACCGGAAAGCTAGCATTATTGTATCCAAATACAGAATATGGAATTCCTTTTGAGGAAACGATTTGTCGAAATCAGAGAGACATCATTCTAAAAAAATACGATGAATCAAAAGATGATTATAAAAATGATATTCAGTCCGTTATCAAAGAAAAACCTGAAAGGATAATTTTGATAGGTTTTTCCTCGTCAATGGGAAAAGTTCTAAAATCAATTAGGGCGTATGGTTTTAAAGGTGATATTATTTGCAATTTAGGATTGACCAATTCTGATGTGATAAAAGCAGCAGGAGATGCGATTGTAGACACCTATTATATAGATTATGACATAAACAAAAATGCAGAAACCACAAAGAGAAACCAATTCCTTTTAGAAAAATATCATACTAACTTTTCTTCTACCAGTTATCTTGCGTATGCAATACCATTTTGTATTGATGCATCATATACCAACTTAAGGACAGACATAAAAAAAGCTTCAGAAAACATAAAAGGACTAAAAGAGTTTTATGTTAATAAAGAATACTTATTTCAGATTGACACAAATGGGGATGTTCGTCCGACTTTGACTATAAAGAAATATGAACTTTGATAAAATAAGAGAAGTTTGGAATAACGTGTATAAAGGAGAAATCAATGATTTGCCATGGGTACACACTAAAATGCCAAGTACAATTTTAGATACGTTTATACGATATTTAGACACTCCTTTTAAACTCTTAGATTTTGGATGCGGAACAGGGCGCTTGGCTAAGTATTTAAGCAATAATAAATTTGTTCATATTGATTTATACGATATTTCTGATATCGCGATGAATTATTGTCGGAATACATTAAAAGACGACAATATCAATTTTATAGATGATTTGTTTCAAATAGAAGATACATACCAAGGAATTCTTTGTTGGGGGGTATTTCATCATTTGCCAATAGAAGCATGGACATATTACATCGATTTCTTTTTAAGCCATCTAAGTGAAAATGGAATCCTACTTTTTAGTGATTTTACCCGCCAAGATAGCTTGTATGAGAAACAGGATTATTTACAATCAGAGATAACAAAGTATGCTACTTATGCGGTAGAATTATCTGCTGTGAAACAACGGTTCTCTCAGGTTATTGAATCGGGTGTCTTTGATTTTATTGAAAATAAAAGAGAAATACATAGGACATTGAATTACATTATATTACAAAAATGAATGAATCACCAGAAGAACGTAAAAAAAAGGAAGTAAGAGAACTTTTGCGTTGCTCTACAATATTTTATCATTTTATAGAATATGATTTTCCGGATACATTAAATAATGCAGTTTTTAATCGTGAAAAATCAGATTGCTACATAGAATCTTCATGTGAAGAGACGGTTCATAACATGTGGATTGAAGGACTGTCTTTAATGGATACGGCTGGGCTTGGTGGGATTAGCTTTAATGAAATGTTATTCACTAAAAGTCCCAAACGTTATTCATTCTATGTTGAGGGACATAGTGTTGATAACTGTTCTCAAATGGAATGCTGCATTGAAATTAAATGCATAGAAGACACATTCGTCGTAAAATACTATGCTCCTCCATTAGAGATAAATGATATTCCACAAATGCCGAAACAGTCTTATTTTTATTTTCAAGACTATCTGAAGCAAATCACAGAAAGAATTATCACAGATCATCCAGCTTTTCATAAGTGCATTGAAAATGTAGAACAACTTACAACTGAATGCATGAATAATTATAGTTTTATCGGAACAATCAGTGAGTTATTTAAAATGCTGTTATTCCTAACATATCCATCTATATGTACCCCTCATAAATATTACTACTCATGCGTTCCTCCAGCATTCGATATAGAACTATCAAACACCAAAAAGGAAATATCAGCCGGGGGAATAGCGGCCTTTCTGAAGCAAGGAATCTCTGATTTAAAAGAATTACATTTAATCCGAGAGTGGGCAAATATTCACACAATAAATGCAATCATAGCTTATAGTAAACGAGAAACCACAAGAGCCGCAAAAGCCGCAATTATGGCTCGTAATGTAAGTCACAATTTAGGAAGTCACGTGTTAGCCTACCTGAAGAATAAGTTGGGGACTGTATCGGATATTGTAAAACAAAGAGCTTTAGCAGACCTGACAACGTCTGATGACCTTGATGAATTAATGGAGAGACTGAAGAAATTGAAGAATTTGCGCGGTGATCATGCTTTCTTCTCAGAAAATGTAGAATTGCCATTTTTAGTTGGCTTAGGACATTTTATATCTTACATTCAAGAAAGAGAGGATTATATTGCGACTGTAGCAACCTCATATATTCCGTATTATATGCCCGTGAACTTCAAGGATTCCATTTACGATGCGCTTAATCCTGATTTGCGATTTTTACGTCATCCAAAGAGAAAGGGTGGTCGTCCAGATAACATTCTCCTTGCGTATATTGCAAAATCAGAGGGATTGGAACGTCCGTCTTACCTCAATTGTACCAACCTTTCAAGTGACATGTACGATGGACAAATGGAACTTGAAATGCTAGACCAAGAAAAACGAATTAATGATATAATTATAAAATTTCGAGACTTTGATGGTATTAATGATCGTGAATATACCTTAGCACAAGGTATTAAAATCCGAGATAGCGGTGAAAATGAATCCTATGGGCATGGAAGTACCAGTTTAGATGAGATGAAAGAATATGATATTGCTCTTCCTGGAGG
>ENA-ORSY01002378-ORSY01002378.1-human-gut-metagenome-genome-assembly--contig:-NODE-2378-length-10894-cov-4.586124_pt1 | contig 10894 bp, 10 predicted proteins | sample MGYA00242193_ERZ509160 | MGnify/ENA primary metagenome ERZ509160 (study PRJEB26280, sample SAMEA2338670) | human gut metagenome | biome: human gut; feature: human-associated habitat; material: faeces...
AACGCAAAGCCTGCCCTGGAGGATGTCAACTTCCATGTGGATGACGGCGAGTTTGTTTTTCTGCTGGGTCACTCGGGCGCGGGCAAATCCACCCTGCTCAAGCTGATCCTGCGCGAGGAGACCCCCACCGAGGGCCGCGTGCTGGTGAACGGGCAGGATGTTGCTCGCCTGCGCCGCCGCAAGATCCCCTACCTGCGCCGTCAGATGGGCATCATCTTTCAGGATTTCCGGCTCATCCCCACCATGACCGTTTACGAGAACATTGCCTTTGCCATGCATGTTACCAACATCGGGCACAAGCAGATCAAAGAGCGCGTGAATTACATGCTGGAGCTTGTCCACCTGGAGGACAAGGCAAAGGTCTACCCCGACCTGCTCTCCGGCGGTGAGCAGCAGCGTGTGGCTGTGGCCCGCGCCCTGGCCCACGCCCCCAAGCTGGTGATTGCGGACGAGCCCACCGGCAACATCGACCCCGAACTGAGCCTTGAGATGATGGAGCTGCTGGAGCGTGTCAGCGAGATGGGCATCACTGTGCTGGTGGTCACCCATGAACACGAGCTGGTCCGTCACTTTGACCGCCGCGTGGTCACCCTGTCCGGCGGACACATCATCTCGGATGTGCCCACGGGCTCCATGATCCCCCACCCGCCCGTAGACCCGAAGGAACTGGAAATGGAGGTGTCGCTGGTATGATGAAGCCTTCTACGTTCGGTTTCCTTGTGGTGCGCGGCGTGCGCAACCTGGGCAAGCACTGGGCTATGACCATTGCCTGCATCGCCTCCCTGAGCGTCTGTATGACCCTGAATACCTTTGCCACGCTGGCGGAAGTCAATGTGGACAGCATGGTGAACTATCTGGGCCAGCAGAACGAAATGGTGGTCTATGTGGACCCCGAAGCCGACGATGCCACCATCCAGTCGGTAGGGGAGCGCATCACTGCCACCCCGGGCGTGAGCCGGGTGCAGTACATGTCCAAGGAAGACGTGCTCAACCAGTACCGTGGGTACATGGCGGATTACGCCGTCCTGCTGGACGAATTTGAGAATGATAACCCCTTCAAGGCCAACTACCGTGTCTCTCTGGCAGACCTGAGCCAGATGCAGGCCATGAGCCAGAACTTCCAGAGCATTCCGGGCGTGTACAGCGTTACCGCCCCCATTGAGATGACCCAGACCTTTGTGGAGGTCCAGCGGGCCGTGACCAAGGTGGGCCAGATCGTGATCCTGGTGTTGATGGCGGTCAGCATCATCACGGTGGGCAGCACCATCCGCCTGAGCGTTTTTGCCCGCCGCCGTGAGATCGAGATCATGAAGTATGTGGGCGCGACCAACCACCTTGTCACCCTGCCCTTTTTTGTGGAGGGCCTGACCATGGGCCTGATCTCTGGTGCCATCACCTCGGTAGCCGGTATCTTCGGCTATGCCTACATCGTGCAGGCCTCCAGCACGCTGGGCGGGTTGTGGCAGCTGCTCATGGGCACCGCCATGGTGCCGGTGGATGCCGTCTGGCCCACCATCCTGACGTACAGTCTGGCCGGTGGTGCGCTGGTGGGTGCGCTGGGCAGCATGTTCTCCATCCGCAAGCATCTGAATGTGTAAGCGAAAGGAGCCTTCTCTGTGAAACAAGCAAAACACTCTGCGGGCTTCCGCCTGCACCTCATGTATACCCCCGCCCACGCAAAGCCCGCCCCCGGGCACAGCCGGGCCATGCGCGCCGCCAGCCTGTTTCTGGCAGCGGCCTGCCTGCTGCTGAGCGTTTCGGTCTACCCGGCCACGGCGGCTACCAGCATGTCCAGCCTGCAGAACAAGCTGGATAAGCTCTCCCAGTCCATTGTACAGCACAAAAAGGAACTGTCCAATGCAAAAAAGAAGGAGCAGGCCGCCAAGGCGCTGGAATCGGAGCTGAAGGAAAAGGTCACGGTGGTCCAGAGCCAGATCAGCGTGCTGAAGGGCCAGATCGCCGAGGTGCAGAACAGCATCGGCCTGAAGGAACAGGAGATCGCCGTCAAGGAGCAGCAGATCACCGAAAAAGAAGCGGAGATCGCCGACCAGTGGGGGGATTTCAAGCAGCACATGGCCGCCATGCAGGAGCTGCGGGACGGCGGCAGCGTTGCCATGCTGTCCGCGGTGAACGACCTGTATGAGCTGCTGACCTTCAACGAGGTCATGCAGGACATCTCCATCAAGGACACCGAGATCCTGGACAACATGAAGAACGCCAAGGAAGCGCTGGAAAGTGATAAGCTGACGCTGGAATCCCAGCGCAGCGAGCTGCAAAGCAAAAAGGCAGATCTGGATGCCCAGAACAGCCAGATGCGTGCCAAGCAGAACGAGCTCAACTCCAGCGTGGCCGCCGCCCAGATGAGCGCTGCCGAGGCGCAGCAGGCCCAGAAGGACGCGCAGGCCGCCATTGAATCGGACGAGATGAACTATGAGGCCGTCAAGAAGCAGATCCAGAAGATGATCGCTGCGGCCGCTGCCTCCAAGCCCACCCTGAGCTTTACCGGCTTCATCTGCCCGCTCAAGAGTTATAGCCGCATTTCCAGTGAGTACGGCTGGCGCAAGAACCCCGTTACGGGGGTCAACAAGCTCCACGCCGGTACCGACTTTGCCGCCCCGGGCGGCACGCCCATCTATGCAGCTGCCAGCGGCTATGTGCAGGTGGCGGGCTGGGCCAGCGGCGGCTACGGCAACTATGTCATCATCTACCACGGCAAAATGTCCGATGGCAACCAGTACAGCACCCTGTACGGCCACATGCGGTCGGTCGCTACCTCGGCGGGCAAGTATGTCCAGCAGGGTGAGATCATCGGTTATGTGGGCAGCACGGGCAACTCTACCGGCAACCACCTCCATCTGGAGGTCTGGAAGGGCGGCTCCAAGGCCAATGCCGTCAACCCCCGTGGTTATATCCCCATGAAATAATCTGCATTGTATCAAAGGAGGCCGTCAGGGCTTATGAAGGAAGAAAAACGCAAGCGCATCCTGCGCGTGGGCTGTCTGATCCTGGCAGGGATCTTTGCACTTTCCATGCTGGGCAGCGTGGTTATGATGCTGCTGGTCTGACAGAGGAGGGAAGAAGATGAACCGTAAGATATCGGTCGGCATGGCGGTCAGCATCGTCATCCTGGCCATGACCGTTACCTTTTCCATCACCATGCTGGTGGCGATGCGCCTGTTTGACAGCACCGTTTCCAGTGTGAAGGAAAAGGAAAGCATGTACAACAAGATCGCTGAGGTGGACCGCTATGTCCGCAGCAACGATTACTATCCCATTGATGAGACCACCCTCTACGACCGCCTGACGGCTGGCTACCTGCTGGGCACCGGCGACAAGTACGCCCGCTATTTCAGCGCCACCGCCTATACGGAGCTGATGAATACTCAGAACGGCACCCTGATCGGCATCGGCGTGGAGCTGGCTGTGGATCAGTCCGGCTATGCCAAGGTCATCAAGGTCTACGATGAATCCCCCGCCAAAGAGGCTGGCATTCAGGTCGGCAACTACATCACCGCTGTGGACGGCACCGATGTCAAGAGCATGAGCAGCGTGGATGCCATCCAGACCCGCCTGCGCGGCGAGAGCGGCACCACCGTCAATGTGACCTGGCTGGACAGCGAGGCCGCCGAGCATACCGCTGACCTGACCCACTCCGGCTACAGCTCCACCACCGTGGATTACCAGATGGTGCAGGGCAATGTGGGCTACATCCGGATCCGCCAGTTTGATTCCACCACCCCCAGTGAGCTGGATTACGCCATCCGCAGCCTGAGCGCCAACGGCGCGGGCAGCCTGGTGTTTGATCTGCGCGACAACGGCGGCGGCCTGCTGGACGATGCCATCCAGTGCATCGACCTGATCGCCCCGGAGGGCACGCTGGCCTTTGCTGAGGACAAGAACGGCACCCAGACCCTGCTGGGCACCAGCACCAGCGAGTCCCGGATCGACCTGCCCGTGGTCTGCCTGGTCAACGGAAGCACTGCCAGCGCTGCGGAGCTCTTTGCCAGTAGCCTGCGCACCCTGAATGGTGCCCGTCTGGTGGGCACCACCACGCAGGGAAAGGGCACCATCCAGAGCAGCCCGCAGCGCCTGTCGGACGGTAGTGCCGTGGTCATCACGGTGGCAAAGCTGGTCTGCGGTGACGGCAGCTGCTTTGATGGTACCGGCCTGACCGTGGATGTGGAGCGCGCTTTGAGCACAGAGGAAGCGACGAACTTCTACGACTACACCCCCCAGACCGACCCGCAGGTGCAGCGCGCTGTCAGCGCTGCCCAGCAGCTGAGCGGTACTACTACGCTGGCAGGCGCGAGCTCTGCCGCCGCAGCGGACAGCACCGCCGCCTCTGCCGCAGCAGACGACACCGCCCCCGCAGAAACTGCGGAAGGGGAGACCGCCGAAGGCGAGACTGCCGCGTCTGAGCCGGAAACGGCTGCGAGCGCAGCGGAGTGAACCCCACGATCCTGAACCATAAACACCAAAAAGGCTGCTGCGTTCTGCAACAGCCTTTTTCTGAGAAAGGAATTGACCCTATGCCGGAACTGACCGACCTTTCTGTGATCCGTGCCCTGTGCGAAAAGTACGATTTTGCGCTTTCCAAGGGCTTTGGGCAGAACTTTATCATCAACCCGGGCATCCCCACAAAAATCGTGGATGCCAGCGGGGTAGACAAGCGCTACGGTGTCATTGAGATCGGCCCCGGCATCGGCGTGCTGACCAAGGAACTGGCCAAGCGTGCCGCCAAGGTGGTGTCCATCGAGGTGGACGAGCGTCTGCCGCCCCTGCTGGCCGAGACCATGGCCGGTGTGGACAACTTCAAGCTGGTGCTGCAGGATGTGCTGAAGGTAGACCTGAAAGCCCTCATTGCCGAGGAGTTCCCGGGAATGCCGGTGGCAGTGTGCGCAAACCTGCCCTATTACATCACCAGCCCCATCGTGATGAAGTTGCTGGGCGACCGCCTGCCCATCGAGAGCCTGACCGTCATGGTGCAGAAGGAGGCCGCCGACCGTCTGGCAGCTGTGCCCGGCACCCGCGCCTCCAGCGCCATCAGCTGCGCGGTGAACTACTACGCTACCTCCAAGCTGATGTTCACCGCTGCACCGGGCAGCTTTTATCCTGCCCCCAAGGTGACCAGCGCCGTGGTGCGCATGGACATCCGTCCCACCCCCGCCGTGCAGGTGGAGGACGAGGCGGGCTACTTTGCACTGGTGCGCGCCGCCTTTGGCCAGCGCCGCAAGACCGCCGCCAACGCTATTGCAGGCGGGCTGAACCTGCCCAAGGAAAAGGTCATTGCCGCCATCGAGGCCGCAGGCTTTGATGCCCGCATCCGCCCGGAGGCACTGACGCTGGAGGACTTTGCCAAGATCCAGCAGGCACTGGGCTGAGCAAAAAAACAGTATAGTCGGTGGGCGATGGCTCACTGAAAAAAGATCGCAAAAAAACCGGAACCTTTTCAGAGCCGCAAGGGCTCACAAAAAGGTTCCGGTTTTCTGTTTTTTAATGGTTATGCGGCAGCATTCGCCTTACTCAGAAGGGGAAGATGGTGCCGTCCTCCTTCACGGTGCAGGCGTTCAGGGCGACCTTACCGTGAATGTCTGCACCGTCTGCAAGGGTCTTAACGTTTGCTGCGGAGGAGGTGCCGAAGGCCTTGAACTGCCAGCCGTTTGCAGAGGCACTGTCCTCTGCTGCCCAAACTGCGGCAGACAACGACGGACGGACTGCGGCATTGCCAAGAAGGGTATTATTTTGTGAAATGCTGGGACGAATGCGCAGGCGTATCGGACTTTTTTGCGCCCTTGCGCGCCGGGCAAAAAAGAAATTTCTTTTCATAGTCCTGCGGTGGGTAGGACGAAACTTTGTCAAATGCGTGGAATATTGCAGAAAAATTTGTGAAAGGCAACCAATGAATATCCCCTAAACGTGTTGATATTGAGAAAAAAGACGGAGGATTGTTTACAAAAGAATGACAGGCTGGTATACTTTATAGCGGTAGATCCCTATGAGATCCGCAAAGAAACAAGAAAGGAAATACCGAACCGTGAATACCGCCGCACCGCACGCCCTGAAAAAACGATTGCTGACCCTGGCATTGAGCCTTGCTTTCCTGCTTACCTGTCTGCCCGCTGCACTGGCAGTGGACCTGAACGTGGACGCAGGTTTCTACTTCAAGCAGAGCCGGGGCGGCACCTGTACGCTGGCCTCCGCAGCCATGATGCTGCGCCGCCGCGCCTACTTTGACGGGCTGAGCGACTGGACGAACGTGACCGAGAACAGTGTGCGCTCCACAGCATGGGCCAACGGCCTTGCGCACAGCTTTACATATAAGGAGATGCAGGTGGGCTACGCCACCCTGCCTTCCGGGCTACAAAGCAAAACGGCGGTGCTGATCTCCCTGCTGGAGCAGCACCCGGAGGGCATCGTCCTCTACGACCGCACCCAGCCCCATGCGGTGCTGCTGACTGACTACACCAACGGTATTTTCTATTGCTCCGACCCGGCGGGGAACATCGGCTACGGCCGCATCCCCATTACCAGCTCCAGCGTGTCCATTGCAAGAGCGTCCTGTTACTGGTACGTCACTGCAGATCACAACAGCGTGGCGGCACAGGCCGATGGTCTGCGGCTGGAGGGCGTGCGCTACCCGGTGAATATCCGCACCGGCAGCGGCATGGCGCTGACCGGTACGGCTAACAGCGCTACCGGCACTACCTTGACCAGTGTACAGGTGGCCATTCTGGATGCGGCAGATCAGACCGTGCAGAGTGCGGCGGCGCAGGCAAACGCCGCCGCTTTCTCTCTGAACACGCTGGACAGTCAGATCCGCTTCGGGGAGCTGCCGGAGGGCAGCTACAGCTATATGGTGCTGGTGACCGACTCTACGGGCGAGAGCCTGTGCTTTGCCTCGGACTTCACGGTGTCCGGCAGCGCAAGCAGCACCCAGACCTACTGGTCGGTCAAGGATGCCGAGGGTACCAAGCTGCAGCAGACGGTCCAGCAGATGGAGACCACGGTAGAAACTGCTGCTGAGACCACAGTAAGCTGGTTTGCAAAGCTGTTCGACTGATAAAAAGAAATAATTCAGGGCTGCTGCACATTGCTTTGTGCAGCAGCCCTATTTGTGTAATTTAGGATTTTTCTGCAAAAAAGTAGTTCAGAATCGCCCGCAGGCGGTTCTGAACCACAAAATTTAAAATGATTTTTCCGCGGCTATTACCCCCGCAGTTCTGTGCCGGGGTAGTAGTGCGCCAGAATGGTGCGGTAGTCTGCGCCCTGCTCTGCCAGTGCCTTTGCACCCCACTGGCTCATGCCTACGCCGTGGCCGTAGCCCCTTGTGGTAAAGGAGAAGGTGCCGCTCTGGCAGACCACCGTAAAGCAGGCGCTGCGCAGCCCCAGCGCTTTGCGCAGGGCGGTACCCTGCACCGTCTGCCCGCAGACCGGCAGGCTGTCCACATAGCCGGAGGGAGTGAGCACCGGCGTGCCAAACCACTGCGCCTGCTGCGAAAGGTCGGCGGCAATGCCCAGACGCTCAGCTAGCAGCTGCTGTAATTGGGCGGCAGAAAGGTTCAGGGTGTATTCGTAGTTGTCGGCGGCGGTGTCGGTGCTGCTGTCCACCGGCACAAGATAGGGCAGGGCGGTGCCCCACACCTTCTCGCTGGCTTCGGTGCGGCCGTTGGACATGGCAAAGTAGCTTGTCCCGGCGGGGGCATCCTCGTAATATAGCACCTGCGTCTGTACTGCATCCACCAGCGCAGAAAGCCGGGCGTAGTTGGCCGCGTATGCGGTGCCCCAGTAACTGTGCAGCACTGCATCGGTCAGGCAGCCCTGCCGCCGGGCGGGGTCTGCGGTGAACCATGCGCCGTTTTCCCCGGTGCTGTGGTCCCGGCGGTACAGAGCGTAGCTGTGCGCCGCCACTGCCTGCGCCTTCAGCGCTTCATCCGGCCAGCTGACCGGCATCTCGGCGGCAACTGCCCCAATCAGGTATTCCCGCAGCGGCAGCGTTATCGTCTGCCCGGTGCTCTGATCCGTAAAGCAAACGGTATCGGCTGTGTCAGCAGGGGAGGGAGCCACTCTGCTGCTTTCTTCTGAGGTGACAGAGGCCGCCTCTGCTGCGGACGGCGCAGTGCCCTGCACAACAAGTGCCATACAGGCAAGACGGTAGGCAGCACACGGCAACGCGCAGCCCAGCACCAGCAGAACGGTGCATAGCAGCAAAAAGGAACGTTTCATACTAGACCTCCTCCCGGAACGCAAGCTTTGGGGACATCATACGCCCGGCAGCGTGCAAACCGGCGGGAAATGCGCAGGGAAGCCCCAGTATTTTTGCGCTTTGCGGTGAGAAGTGTACACTTAGCGCTTGAATTTACTTCATAAAAGCGATATTATAAAAGTATGTCCATCAGAGCGTAGGATGGACTGGATCGGAAAGTATAAGAAGTAAGAGACGGAAAGGAGCACTCCTATGAACTTTGCACACGCAGAAGTGGCAACGCTGGACCCGACGACCATGCGTACCCTGTGCGAGGAGTACATCGCAAACAACTACATCGACCCGGAGACCAGCGAGCGGCTGGGGGTCAAGCGCGGCCTGCGCAACCCGGATGGCACCGGCGTGCTGGCCGGCCTGACCAACGTCTGTGACGTTGTGGGCTACAAAAAGGATCAGGAGGGTCATGTGATCCCCACCCCCGGCAAGCTGATCTACCGGGGCGTCAACATCAACGAGATCGTGGACGAGGCTTACCGCAACGACCGCTTCGTGTTTGAGGAAGTGATCTGGCTGCTGTTGTTCGGCAGCCTGCCCACCCGGGAGCAGCTGGACGATTTCTGCGAGATCTTGGCAGAATCCCGCGCCCTGCCGGACGGTTTTATGGACACCATGAACGCCCCCTCGCCCAATATCATGAACAAGTTGCAGCGCTGCGTGCTGGGCCTGTACTCCTACGATGACCGCGCCGAGGATCTGAGCCTTGAGAACATCCTGAACCAGAGCATCAACCTGATTGCCAGCATGCCCACCATGATGGTGAACGCTTACCAGATGAAGCGCCGCTACTACGATAAACAGAGCATGTTCTTCCACCTGCCCAAGCCCGGTCAGAGCACGGCAGAACACATCCTCAGCACCTACCGCCCGGATCAGAAGTTCACCCACGAGGAGGCAAAGCTGCTGGATATGTGCCTGCTGGTCCACGCAGACCACGGCGGCGGCAACTGCTCCACCTTTACCACCCGTGTGCTGTCCTCCTCCGGTACGGACACCTACTCGGCCATCTCTGCGGCCATCGGTGCCCTGAAAGGCCCCAAGCACGGCGGTGCAAACCTGATGGTCAACCGCCAGCTGCAGGATATCCTCAAGCACGTCGAGAACCCGGACGATGACGATGAGGTGCGCGAGTATCTGCGCCGCATCCTGCGCAAGCAGGCGGGCGACGGCTCCGGCCTGATCTACGGCATGGGTCATGCGGTTTACACCATCAGCGATCCCCGTGAGGTCATCCTGAAGCAGCGCGCAAAGCATCTGGCCTACGAAAAGGGCTTTGAGGAAGAGTACAATATGCTGTGCAGCATCGAGCGGCTGGCACCCGGCATCTTTGCTGAGGAAAAGGGCAGCTCCAAGCCGGTGTGCGCCAACGTGGACCTGTTCAGCGGCCTGATCTACAATATGCTGGGCATCTCGGAGGATCTGTACACCCCGCTGTTCGCCATTGCCCGTGTGCCGGGCTGGTGCGCACACCGGGTGGAAGAGGTGATCTTTGCCAACCGTATCATCCGCCCGGCCTACAAGTATCTGGGCGTGCGCCAGAAATATAAGCCCATCGAGGAGCGTTAATGGAACCGTTAGAGTTAATTATTGTCCTGCTCTGCGTACTGCTTGGCCTTGGCCGCGGCGCAGACCTTGCCTTTGCCACCGACGCTGCCACCGGTCTGTGTACCGCAGGTGCGGTGTGGTGGCGGTATCTCGCCTTGGGCGCTGTGGTGCTGGCCGCAGTGCTGGCCGGGCGCAGCCGCCCGCTGCCCCCGGAGCCGCTGCGCAGCCGCCGCCCGGCGGCAGGCGTGCTGGCCTTTGCCGGGGCAGTGTGTATGCTGGCTGCCGGTGCAGCACAGTTTGTGCTGGCCGCCGGTACGGTAAGCACCTTTGTGCGCATTCTGCTGGAGGTGGCCTGTGCCGTGTGGCTGAGCAACCTTGGCCGCAGCTGGCTGCGCGGAGACGGCTGGGAAACGCCCGCCGGTGGTCTGCCGCTGGCCATAGCTGGCAGTGCGCTGTTCTACTGGAACGTGCTGATGCGCTTTATGGAGAATAGTTCCAGCTGGCACAGGGTACAGCCCACGGCAGCGGTCTGGCAGGAGATGGCGGCGTTGCTGCTTCTGGCGGCGCTGGCGCGCACGCTGTATCTGCCCCGGTCGGAAAATGGCCGTAGCCTGCACGCAGCGGCGCTTGCAGCCTTTTGTCTGTGCCTGTGCTGGGAGCTGCCCCGGGTGCTCCTGCTGTTGGCAGCAGGCTTTGGCGGCGGCATGGCGGCGGTGTTGCCGGAACTGCTTTCCGGCCTTGCGCTGTGCTGCATCGGCGGTATGGGGCTTGCCTGTATTGGGCAGGGAAAAGCTGGAAATAACTGACAAAAGCGACTGCGCACCCTTGGTGTAATTGAACAAAAGCTTTGTTGCGGGGTGCATAAAATCGTACAAAAGCCAAAAAAGATAAAATTATGTTGTTAATTTTTTAGCAGACACTTGAAAGTTTGCCGGTTTTGGTCTACAATAAAGATACCGTGATTTATCCGATTATGGGTAAAATAATTAGGAGGTACTATTACAATGGCTGTTAGAGTTGCTATCAATGGTTTCGGTCGTATTGGCCGTCTGGCTTTCCGTCAGATGTTTGATGCTGAGGGTTACGAGG